>Ga0302280_1000009_pt1 | contig 308734 bp, 281 predicted proteins | sample III_Fen_E1_1_FD_198771 | JGI IMG/M metagenome (GOLD analysis project Ga0302280, IMG submission 198771) | Peat permafrost microbial communities from Stordalen Mire near Abisko, Sweden - III_Fen_E1_1 | ecosystem: Environmental > Terrestrial > Soil > Wetlands > Permafrost | place: Sweden: Abisko... | reverse complement strand
ATAGTTCCCACCTGCTGACTCGCTACAACCGGTGCCGTATAAGAAGCTATGTTAGTTGTTCCACTTGCTCCTATGCCTACATTCGTATTATTATTTGTCCAGCTGATAGTTCCACCTGCGGGAGTTGTTGTAAAGTTTTCCGCTAATACCGTTGCGCCGCTACATACTGTTTGGCTTCCGCCTGACGCGCTTACTGTTGGTTTAGGATTTATTGTAATATTAAATGTAGTTGGAGACGCTGCAGAACACCCGTTTAGTATTGGTGTTACTGATATAGTTCCTACCTGCTGACTCGCTACAACCGGTGCTGTATAAGAAGCTATGTTAGTTGTTCCACTTGCTCCTATGCCTACATTCGTATTATTATTTGTCCAGCTAAAAGTACCGCCCGCAGGACTTGTTGTAAAGTTTTCCGCCGATACCGTTGCGCCGCTACATACTGTTTGGCTTCCGCCTGACGCGCTTACTGTTGGTATTGGATTAATTGTAATGTTAAAAGAACCTGCAGTACCTGCACAACCACCTAAAGTAGGTGTAACAGAAATAGTTCCCACTTGCTGACTGGCTACAACCGGCGCTGTATATCCTGCAATGTTTCCACTACCACTGGCTGCAATACCCACATTGGTATTATTGTTCGTCCACGCAAAAGTGGATCCAGTGGGCGTAGAAGCAAAAGTTACTCCTGTTACCGCTGATCCGCTACAAACCGCCTGATTGCCTACCGCGGTAATAACAGGTACCGGATTTACAGTTACTGTACTTGTTGCCACATTTGTACAACCTGTTGCAGTATTTTTTCCGGTTACTGTATAATCTGTTGTTGAACTTGGACTTACACTAATTGTAGATGTTGTAGCTGATGTACTCCAAGTGTATGTATTTGCATTACCACCTGCGGTTAAGGTTGCCGATGAACCATTACATATAGTAGGACTATTTACGGTTACATTTGGCAAAGTAGGAGAGGTAAACACAAAAGTACCCGTACCAATTGGACAAGCATCATCTCCTTTGAAATGATAAGTGACCGTAAACGTAGTTGCAGATGGTAAATCATTAGGGTATATCCCTAAAGTACCATCCTGAAAATCATAAATTCCAGAAGCCCCGCTCGCAGGACTTATCGTGTAATAAGCATAACCTATATCGGTACCGGCAGGTATCGTTAAAGTATAACAAGCACCGCTGCCTACATTCATTGCCTGAGAGGCGTAAACAGTCCCGTCCCAACAATTTTGAATATTTACTGTCGTATTATGAGTACCGCCTCCAGACCCGCAAAACTCAAAAGTATGCGAATAGTTACTATCCAAACCATATAAATATATCCCAGCTTGCGACATTTGCCCGCTAGGGCAACCCGTTTTACAAAATTGAAAAGCAGTTCCAGTACCTTCTAAAACTGTTACACTTTCATCATTAGGTGTTTGGGTTACTTGTGGAGTGTAGCTAATTGCAAGACAAGGGCTTGTCAAGGTGTAAGCATTATACGAAGTAATACTTGATGCGGTAGAAGGTGCATTATATAAAAAATAATCTGTAGTACAAGTTAGAGTAGAGCCACTGGCAACATAGGTGCTGGTTCCTTGGAAATAATCTGTAGAATCTTGCAAATCAAGCGAAATCGGAGTATCCACACCGGGGCAAGTAACATTACAATTTGTTGCCGGACCACTTGTTTGAGTCAAGGTAATATACCCTGCATTGTCAGAGTAGTTGGTAACCATTATTATGTAATAATCTCCCGCTATAGCCGGGATAGTACACTGTTCTGTAGTAAGAATACTATAACTGCAATCTACAATGTTTCCATAACAAGGGGGGTTAACAACTGTACTAGAGCCATAAGGAGGTCCGCCACTGGAGCTTTCAGAGCATTCACCTGTTAAGTTACTGCAAGCAGTAGCAAAATTAGCAGCGGTAAAAGGTCCCCAGCAAATAAAATCAACATCTTCGGTAGTTCCGGTTCCCGAAGTATTTGAGTTTTGACTGATACTAAATACGATTGTTCCATTGGCAGATGCCTGCAAATAAAACCAGCCAGGATTAGGCTCTGAACCTAAACAACCATAAGAAGGTCCTGCTTGGGCTGTACTATTATTATGTATATTTGGATATTGATAAGGTGTACCAACTGCAGTACAAAAAGGCGTAGCAGTAGCACAGTTACCACCTTGTGCGTTTACTTTCTCGCTAAAAGCAAAAAGAATAATCAAGATGCCGCTTAGTATAATTGTTTTCTTCATATTATTTTAGAAATAAAGATTATAGAATGTTACTAGTTTTAAAGATGAGATAGTTTCTTTTTGGGTTGTTCTTTCAATAGGTCCAAATGTTTCCTAAAGTACCCTTCCACTATATCATTGTAGTATCTAATACCAGTACCTTTTTGGTATATGGGAAAATCAGCAGGTAATTTATCCACTACCATCAGGTCTAAAAATTCTTTGCTACGACCTTGGTAAGGGTCATCTTCGTTTATACCTTTGGAATTATTTTGTACTCCTTGGTTTGGTTGGACAGCAAGAACATTCCTTCTAGCAGCTTTCGCTCTTAATGCTCTTTCTTTCAATTTTGGATTTACATTTTCATTTTGTTGCTGAGGTAGTGGTTGTTTTTGTTCCACGACCTGCGCTTTCGCGACTGAAAAGCATCCAAGTAATGTAATGAATAAGAATAGAGTTACTGATTTCATGAGGTTTAAATTATGTTAAAATTATAATTCCGTAATGCAAATATAAAAAATAAATATGATAACCAATTATTTTTTATTACAATCCACACCGACAGTTTCGCCCTGTATACCTATTTTAGTATCCGACGACGAAAATATATTACATGTTTAGTACCGAGATTATACCAAGCAAAAGGCGACTTTTTTAGCTCTTTTTCCATTTAATGCCGCAGCCAATAGCTTTGGTATTATCAGGTGTTACAGGTTTGTTGGCAAGTATATTGGCAATAGCGTTTTCTACATACTTTTCTTTTACAGCAGCTGCATCATCGGCATTGTCATCAATAGCGCCAATATATTTTACAATGTATGCTCCGTTTTCTTTTTTCAGAAGATAAACATGCGGCGTTTTAGTCGCGCCATATTCTTTAGCCGTGTTTTGTGTTTCGTCAAACAAATAAGGAAAAGAATATCCTTTTTCTTTGGCAAGCTTTCGCATGTTATCAAAGCTGTCTTCTTCAACAATACTTGGGTCGTTAGGACTGATAGCAACTACCGGAAAGCCTTTTGATTTGTATTTTTTATCTAAATCCATAATACGGCTTTCGTACTTTTTCGCAAACGGACAATGGTTGCAGGTAAACACTACAATAATTCCTTTGGCATCTTTATAATCTGCCATAGAAACTATTTTATCGTCTATGTTTTTTAATTTAAAATCGGCGGCTTTATCACCTACTTTATATCCGCCTTCGGTTGTAAAAGCAGATACCGCCACGATGGCAACTGCTGCAAGGATGCTTGTTATCTTTTTCATAATTTATACTTTTATTTGGTTTTATTGTTTATTGCTAAATTTATTTCTTCCTGTGTAAACTCCCCTTCTTTAAAGAAAACCTTTTTTCCGCCTTTATACATAATGGTAGCGGGAATTGAACCGCTCCATGCCTTATCCACTTTATCAACCCAATCGTTAGGGTTTCCAGCATTTAAAAGAAATACACGGTTTTGTATGTTTTTTGTTTCTATGTGTTTCTCAACCGCTGGAAGTTCTTTCAGAGAATTTAAACTTACATAAATTACTTTTACTTTTTGCGAAGAAAACTTAGCAGCAGCTTCTTCAAAGAAGGGCATTTCCTGCACACAAGGCTTGCACCAGGTAGCCCAAAAGTTAACTACATATAGAGTATCATTTGTTTTGTTTTCGGCTTGCTTTTGTAGTTGGGTGTAATTAACTACCTCAACCTTTTTACCCATACAAACAAATGATAGCAGACACGTAACTAACCCTATATTTAAAAGAAGCTTCATTTAACACATAAAAAGCAGGCAAATATACACTAAAGCATATCTTAATCTGCCTGCAAAGGGCATTCATCTACATTATTTAATAGCTTTTGCAATTTATTTTGATTTGAGTTTAAATTGCCGTAATTTCGCCCTCTTAATTTTTCAGTTCTTTACCATTTTATAATTTAGAATGAGACAGCTTAAAATAACCAAATCAATTACCAATCGTGAGAGTGCCTCTCTCGATAAGTATCTACAAGAAATTGGCAGAGAAGAATTAATAACCGCCGAAGAAGAAGTTCAGCTGGCGAAAAAGATAAGAGACGGAGACCAAAGCGCTTTAGAAAAACTTACCCGCGCCAACTTACGTTTCGTAGTATCGGTTGCAAAACAGTATCAAAACCAGGGTTTAAGTTTACCTGATTTAATTAACGAAGGGAATTTAGGTTTAATTAAAGCCGCGAAACGCTTTGATGAAACACGTGGTTTTAAATTTATATCGTACGCCGTTTGGTGGATTCGTCAAAGCATATTACAGGCTTTGGCAGAGCAAAGTCGTATTGTACGTTTGCCGCTTAATCAGGTAGGTTCGTTAAACAAAATCAATAAAGCGTATTCTAAATTAGAACAGGAGTTTGAGCGTGAGCCAAGCCCGGAAGAGTTATCTAAAATATTAGATTTACCGGAAGATAAAATTATGGATACCATGAAGGTATCCGGTCGTCATGTATCCATGGATGCTCCTTTCCAGCAAGGGGAAGAAGGGTCTTTGGTAGATGTATTGGTAAATCATGATTCGCCCCGTGCCGATGGAAACTTAATGAGCGAATCTCTTTCAAGAGAGATTGATCGTGCTTTATCTACATTAACAGAACGTGAGCGTGATGTAATAAAATTATTTTTCGGAATAGGCATTCCTCACGGATTAACCTTAGAAGAAATTGGCGCTAAGTTTGACCTTACACGCGAGCGTGTTCGTCAGATAAAAGAAAAAGCGGTGCGTCGTTTACGCCACAGCAGCCGAAGCAAGCTACTACAACAATACTTAGGTTAAGTATTTAACGAAAAACCGTCTGCATAAACAGACGGTTTTTTTATTTTATAGTATTTACACAAACAATTAAAGAAGAACATGAGTACACAAATGACTGAAAAAGTAACGAATAGTTATCAGGAGCAATTGAATGATTGGGTTGAACAGGAGAAAGCAACCATTGATTTAATAAGTACAGTTGGGAAGTTATGGTTTGAAAACTCTATTGAGTTGGTGTTATTCCGTAACCAGTTGGTTGACCGCAGTGCGAGCGAGATTATGAAGCTACACATGTACGCAAAAGATATTGTGAAGAAGCCAATTACCGTGCAGGACACTGTTTTATTGGCTCATGAAATTTATAAGGCAGCAAACATTTGTCCTTCTAAAATTGATATTGGTAAACTGGCATTTGAGTGGTATCAGGAAAAAGCAAATTACAAAACCGCTTCTGATTTTATTAAATTTAAACTGAAAGATTTTACAGGAGAAGGCAATGCTATAACTCCTAAAGATGTAGTATTGTTTGGTTTTGGACGTATAGGTCGTTTAGCTGCACGCGAAATTATTGCTCAGGCAGGTAAAGGAGAACAACTTCGTTTGCGTGCTATTGTTACCCGTGGTAATAGTGCCGAAGAAATTGTGAAACGTGCCGATTTGTTGCGTACTGATTCTGTACACGGACCTTTTCCCGGAACAGTAATTGAAGATATAGCCAACCATGCTTTAATTATTAACGGGCATACCGTACACATGATTGATGCCAAGAACCCGGAGGATGTTGATTATACAGCTTACGGCATTCATGATGCTTTATTGATTGATAATACAGGTGTGTTTAGAGATAAAGCAGAATTGAGTCGTCATTTAAAAGCAAAAGGAGTGAGCAAAGTATTGCTTACCGCGCCTGCCAAAGATATTCCGAATGTGGTGTATGGGGTTAACCACGAAACGATTGATATACATAAAGACAGTATTTTCTCAGCCGCATCTTGTACTACCAATGCCATCATGCCTATATTATATGTGGTAGATAAGGAACTTGGCGTGCAACGCGGACATATTGAAACCGTTCACTCTTATACGAACGACCAAAACTTGTTAGATAACTATCATAAGAAGTACCGTCGTGGACGTAGTGCTGCGCTGAATATGGTTATTACCGAAACAGGTGCGGAGAGTGCATTGAAAAAAGTATTACCTCAGCTATCGGGCAAGTTTACCGCTAATTCAGTTCGTGTACCAACTCCGAATGTATCATTAGCTATCTTAAACATTGCCATCAATAAAGAAGTTACCAAAGAGGAGGTTAATGAGATGATGAAAAAGTATGCTTTAGAAGGCAAACTGGTAGAGCAGATACAATATGCTTTTTCTAATGAACTGGTTTCTACCGATGTAATTGGTAATCCTTGTCCTTCGGTGTTCGATAGCCAGGCTACGATAGTATCTCCCGACAAAAAGAACGTTGTATTATATGTTTGGTATGATAACGAGTATGGGTATACCCGTCAGGTAATACGTTTTGCCAAGCAATTGGCCGAAGTAAAACGCATGGTTTATTATTAGCAGATTAAAAAGTCAATGATGAAGGTCATGCTAATAAATAGTGTTATTTTCTATCTATCAGCCTTTTAAAATCGTAAATTTGTAGTCTAATAAATTAATAAAAATGGAAAACTTCAAAAGAACAAACATCAATGATTTTATTGATGCGACATCACAAACAAAAACAAAATCATTACTAAGTGCATCTTTTGGCTGGATGTTTTTAGCCTTAGGTATCTCCGCTACTTTCTCTGTACTATTTGGTCTTAACGAATCGTTAATGACATACTTATATACCATAAATGCCGAAGAAGGCAGAGCAAGTTTATCTATACTGGGTTGGGCTGTGATGTTTGCACCTTTAGGCTTTGTATTAGCTATGTCTTTCGGGTGGCAAAAGTTTTCTTTCCCTGTTCTGTTAGCTTTATTTATTGCTTATAGCGCGGTTAATGGAATAAGCTTAAGCTTTATTTTTATTGCCTATAAAATAGGTACCATCTATAAAGTATTTGCATCAACATCTGTATTGTTTGGTGTAATGGCTTTGTTGGGTGCAACTACCAAAACTGATTTAAGCAAAATGGGGTCATTTTTAATGATGGCTCTTTTCGGAATGATTATAGCCTCGTTAATAAATATGTTTACACATAGCCCTGCAATGGATTACATCATCAGCATAGTGGGGGTTATTGTGTTTACCGGCTTAACCGCTTATGATGTACAGAAAATAAAAAGCATGGAGCATGAATTTGAAGGAGAAGGAAGAGCTAAAGTTGGTTTAATGGGTGCTTTATCTCTTTACTTAGACTTTATCAATTTGTTTTTAATGCTGTTGCGTTTATTTGGCAGAAGAGACTAAGACAGTTTTCAGGTAGCAATTATCAGTAAACATTTATCAACTATAAATTGCCAATATTTACTGCTCGTTATTTTAAGTTTGTTTTTTACTGCATACTGTTCATTGGTAATTGCATACTGTTTACTGTTAAGGCGCAAAAGCAAAATTTACACGACAACCAATACTATTGGATTTACAAAGGCTATACGGCTGTAGAAAATGGTAAATACAAAGAGGCTATTACCAATTACACCCAAGCTATTCGGTTAGATTCTTCGTTTGCAGAAGCTTTCAGATACCGGGCAACCGCCTATTGTTATTTAAAAAGCTATAACGAAGCCCTTGCCGATTTTGACCGTGCCATTAAATTAGACCCCGAAGATGCCGCATCTTTTAACGGCAGAGGAGCTATTTATGAAGAATTGGATATACTAAGCGTTGCGATTAAAGATTATGCCAAAGCGGTAGAACTATTGCCGCATAACAAGCGTTACAAAGAAAATCTGGAAGACGCACAGGATAAACAAGCCGCGAGAAATGGTAAAAAGTAATTTACGAAGAGATTGTTTCGTTATACATTATTTCGTTTGCAAGAACGAATTAAATTATGAAAGAAGTTTAATATGCAACTAAGAATAAATCCCGACAAAATAGTTATTGAAACCATTTTACAAGCCATTGCGGTTTTAAAGAATGATGGAATCATAATCTATCCTACCGACTCTGTTTATGCCATGGGATGCAGTTCCAATAGTCCGAAAGCCATTGAAAAAATTTGCCGCATAAAAAGAACCACTCCCGAAAAAATAAATCTCTCTCTGGTTTGTGCCGATTTAAGCCAGCTTAGCCAATATGCAAAACCATTGCCTAACAACACCTTTCGTTTAATGAAGAAAGCATTGCCGGGACCATATACCTTTATTTTACAGGCCGCTAATAATATTCCAAGAATGTTCTTGAGGCAGAACAAAAAAACAATTGGTATTCGCGTTCCTGACAATACTATTTGTCGAGAAATTATCAATCAGCTTGGAGAACCTTTGGTATCAACCTCTTTGCATAACGAAGACGATGAGATAACCGATTACTTTACCGACCCCGATATGATTTATAACCAGTATCAGGATATTGCCGATGCCATCATAGATGGGGGATACGGAAATATTTACGCAACCACTATTATTGATTGCACCGAAGAGGAACCTGTTGTTATACGCGAAGGTTTAGGAAGCCTTGATATTTTGAATTAATTAGCATTTTCTTCTGCTTAATAATATCTAATTTTCGCACTCAATTTAAGAGTCGCTATGAAAAGAATTTTTCTGTTAAGTATTTATTTTATTAGCCAATGGGTACGGGCGCAGAATTCACCACAAATGAATTCGGCAGAGATACTCCAATCATTAAAAAAACTAAATACAGTTGGTTCTGTACTTTATATTGCCGCTCATCCGGATGATGAGAATACACGCTTGCTTGGCTATTTGGCTAAAGAAAGAAATCTGCGTACCGGTTATCTATCCATTACCCGTGGCGATGGCGGGCAAAATTTAATTGGGAAAGAGCAAGGCGAGGCTTTAGGTTTAATACGCACGCAGGAATTATTAGCTGCACGTAGGACAGATGGGGCAGAACAATTTTTTACCCGTGCTAATGATTTCGGTTTTTCTAAAAACCCGGAAGAAACTTTTATCATCTGGAATAAGGATAGCATACTGGCTGATGTAGTTTGGGTAATCAGGAAATTTAAACCTGATGTTATTATCTGTCGTTTTCCAACTACGGGAGAAGGCGGACATGGGCATCACACGGCTTCTGCAATACTGGCTTTAGAGGCTTTTGATGCAGCAGCAGACCCAAAAAGATTTCCTGAGCAATTAACTTATACACAAGTATGGCAGGCTAAACGTATTTTTTGGAACACCTTTAATTTTGGTGGCACAAACACCACCGCACCCGACCAACTGAAAATTGATGTGGGAGTTTTTAATCCTTTGCTTGGAAAAAGTTATGGTGAGATAGCTGCCGATAGCCGATCTATGCATAAGAGTCAGGGTTTTGGTTCTGCAAAAACAAGAGGCGAGAGCATAGAATATTTTAAATTCCTGAAAGGTGAAGCAGCCACAAAAGATTTGTTTGAAGGCATTAATCAAACATGGACAAGGTTCCCCGCAACTTCTTCTCTTCAAAAAATGACGGATGATTGTATTAAGAAATACAATCCGCAGTCACCCGAAAAAACAGTTCCTGATTTAGTTGCTATCTATAAACAAATACAAGCATTAGATGAGAGTGATGCCAATATTAAATACTGGAAACAACTAAAATTAAAAGAGTGCGAAACACTTTTACTTACCTGCAGCGGTTTATGGATGGAAGCTAGTACGGCAGATTATATGGCGGTGCCGGGTAATGATGTTTTAATTACTGCACAAATCATTAAACGAAATAATAGTGAAGCAAAGATTAATTCTATCAACTATTTTAATCAAACAGATAGTTCAACTACCTTAAATTTAAAAACAAACGAGTTATACACCTTTAAGCATAAAGAAAAATTAGCCGCTACAACTCCTTTCTCAAACCCTTATTGGCTAAATGAAAAACATGCCGTTGGTATGTATGAGATAAAGAATAAACTACTCATCGGTAAACCTGAAAATGATGCAGCCGTTAAAGTAACGTTTGATGTAACCATAAATGATTTGAATTTGAAAATCGAAAGAGGCCTAGTGTATAAATATACTGACCCTGTTAAGGGAGAAGTATATCGCCCTTTTGAAGTGTTACCTCCTGCCACTATTAATATTTCGGATAAAGTATATGTATTCAACTCACTTAATCCAAAGGATGTACAATTTACCGTAAAGGCAAATGCAACCAATGTAAACGGAACGGTTCAAATAAAAGCTCCCGATGGATGGACTGTTACTATTAAAAATCCTGATTTTAAATTAGCTGTTAAAGGCGATGAAGCTATCATAGACGCCACCATCACACCTAATAAAAATAGCAGCGATGGTATCTTACAGGCTTCGGTAAATATCGGTGGAAACATATTCACAAAAAGTATCAAACGTATAGAGTATGACCACATTCCTTACCAGTTTATTTTGAGTGATGCAGAAGCTAAACTGGTGCATGTAGATTTAAAAACTGCTGGAACTGTTATCGGTTATATTCCGGGTGCGGGGGATGATGTGCCCGCCTGTTTAAAACAAGTGGGATACAATATTACCATACTGACTGATGAACTTTTAACCAAAGAAAATCTTTCTAAATTCAATTGTATTATTACCGGTGTGCGTGCATACAATACCAATGAACGCTTGCAGGTGCATTACAATAAGTTAATGGATTATGTAAAGAACGGCGGAAACCTGGTTGTGCAATATAACACCAACAGCCGTGTGGGGCCGGTGGGCAGTAAAATTGGCCCTTATCCCTTTACTATTTCAAGAGACCGGGTTACCGATGATAATGCGGAAGTGCGATTTACAAATTCAAAACACGTTGTTTTAAATGCTCCGAATATCATCACACAAAAAGACTTTGAAGGATGGGTACAGGAACGAGGAATTTATTTTGCAACGGATATAGACAAAAACTACGAAACTGTTTTTTCTATGAACGACCCTAAGGAAAAACCAAGCGAAGGAAGTTTAATTATAGGTAAATATGGCAAAGGGAACTTTGTATATACCGGGCTTGTGTTCTTCCGCGAATTGCCTGCAGGCATTCCGGGCGCTTACCGTTTATTTGTAAATTTACTCAGTATACCCCCCAACAAATAAATGCAAAAAGAAAAATCATCGGGTAACAAAAAGTGGCGTAATGCCTATATGTTGGTTATCGGTGTGTTGTTTATGCTTCTTATTTTCTTTTACTTTTTCACCAAACAATTTGCATGAGTGTTGTAGATTGGATTGTCCTCATCATAACCCTGCTTGCCGTAATTAGTTATGGCGTATATAAAAGCAAGAGCGAGAAAACCTTAGACGGCTATTTTAAAAGCAGCAACTCCATGAGTTGGTTTTTGATTTTGCTTTCCATTATGGGCACGCAGGCAAGTGCCATTACTTTTTTATCGGCACCCGGACAAGCCTATACCGACGGCATGCGTTTTGTGCAATACTACTTTGGTTTGCCTTTGGCTATGGTGGTGCTGTGTGTAACCTTTATTCCTATCTATCATAAACTAAAAGTATTTACTGCCTATGAATTTTTAGAGCAACGTTTCGATTTAAAAACGCGCGCCCTGGCATCCATCCTGTTTTTAATTCAGCGTGCCTTATCAACCGGCATTAGTATTTATGCGCCTTCTATTATTTTATCTTCTTTACTGGGTTGGAATATATATTACACCAACCTCGTGATGGGTGGCTTCTTAATTATCTATACCGTTAGCGGCGGTACCAAAGCCGTTACCTATACACAAATGCAGCAACTGGCCATTGTTTTTATCGGCATGTTTTTAGCAGGCTATATGGTGGTACACATGCTGCCGCCTGATGTTAGTTTTTCCGATGCTTTGCATGTGGCAGGAAAGATGGGCAAACTGAATGTTATCGAAACTAAAATAGATGTTACCGATTCGCATTGGTGGAAAGACAAATACAATATCTGGAGTGGTTTGATAGGCGGTTTCTTTTTAGCTCTTTCTTATTTCGGAACAGACCAATCGCAGGTAGGACGATACTTAACGGCAAAGAACACCAAAGAAAGCCGCATTGGTTTATTAATGAACGGTTTGGTTAAAGTTCCTATGCAGTTTTTAATACTCATGGTGGGCAGCTTGGTTTTTGTGTTCTACATGTTTTACCAGTCGCCTGTTTTCTTTAATCAAAAAGAGATTGATAAAGTTTTGGCGAGTGATTACAAGGCTTCTTTTGTAAGTCTACAAACAAAAAACGACTCTTTAAATATTCTTAAGCAAATTCAAACACATCAACTGGTAGATGCCATCCATCAAAAAAATAATGAACAGATTCAAAATACAAAAGCTTCTTTAAACGAAATAGATAAACAAACCAAAGTCATACGCACACAGGCTGTAGCGGTAATGAAACAGGCAGATAAAACCGCCGATACAAATGATACCAATTATATCTTCCTTTATTTTGTAGTGCAAAATCTTCCGCGAGGCCTGATAGGTTTATTAATTGCCATGATATTTCTGGCAGCCTGGGGCAGCATTGCCGCCGCTTTAAATTCGCTGGCATCAACCACCGTGATAGATTTATACAAACGCTTTTGGGTAAAAGACCAAACCGAAACGCACTACTTCAAAGCCTCGCGCTGGATAACCTTTGGCTGGGGCATCTTTTGCATTGCCACCGCCATGTTTGCCAGCAAACTGGGTAGTTTAATCGAGGCCGTAAACGTATTAGGTTCTCTGTTCTATGGCACCATTTTAGGCATCTTCCTCGTAGCCTTTTATATGAAGAGAATTGGCGGTAAAGCCGTATTCTATGCAGCCATCACTACCGAACTTTGCGTAATTGCCATCTACATAGCCGATGTTATTTCTTTTCTGTGGCTCAACGTTATTGGTTGTTTATTGGTCATGCTGTTTGCTTTAATTCTACAAAAAGCATTGCCTAAACCTGCCGGAAAAAGTATTCAAGTATAAATCTTTGGGCGTTCCCTTTATAAAGATCGGGCTTTGCACTTCAGTTTTTTGTTATAAACCTAACGCTCACCCATTGTATTTTAGTTATGCACCCTCGCCTTCAACAAATAAAGTATCATTTGATTTAATTTTTATGCTATCCTTCTTTGTTTGATGCTCTGTTGGATTAACAAAGGTAGTATCTCCAGTTGTTTGATGTTCTGTATTATTAGGATTAATGATAGGTTTTTCTCCTTCTGTGTGATTTTGGCAACCAACAATAGTCATACAAAGAGCAATTATTGACAAAGAAACCACTTTAAATATATTAATGGAAATAGAATATTCGACGTATTCGTACAGTCTAATTAATTGACGGTGCAATGCAGGTCTTTGTATTGTAACTTGTGTTACCTTATAATGTCCGCATATTTTTTGCCCAACATTTTTACTAAAATAACCTTTAATTTCTTCAAGATTCATAGCAGTAAAATCCACTACTATTTTGTTGCAGGAGTCACAATGTCTGCCATTATCAAGAGGAGTCATATTATTCCACCCTTTATCACAAGGTTTTGGAATTATTATTTTAGCATCTTCCATAAAGCAAATATAAAGCAAAATCGGGCGGCCAATACAATTTAGCTTAAGCATTATTCCGTCTCCAAAAGAAATTAATATTACCAAACCTTTGCAATAAACAATTTGTTAGTTTTGGAGCATTAATAAAACGCTATGTATTTATCCAATCGTGTACAGACCTTAGCAGAATCTCAAACCATTGCCATGGCAAGAAAGAGCAGAGATTTGGCAGCTCAGGGAGTAAACATCATCAGCTTAACTTTAGGAGAGCCCGATTTTAACACCCCCGATGTAATTAAACAGGCGGCTAAAAAAGCCATTGATGATAATTTCAGTTTCTACACGCATGTTTCGGGATATATAGAGTTGCGTCAGGCTATTTGCGGAAAGTTTCTACGAGATAATCAATTAGAGTTTACTCCCGATGAAATTGTGGTTTCTACCGGAGCCAAACAAAGCATTGCCAACGCGGTGCTGTGTATGCTAAACCCCGGCGATGAGGTAATAATACCTGCCCCCTACTGGGTTACTTATACCGAGATATTAAAACTTACCGAAGCCAAACCAATTATTGTAAATACATCTATTGAGAATGACTTTAAGATAACCCCTCAACAGTTGCAACAGGCTATTACAAGCAAAACGCGCATGATGATTTTCTCTTCGCCATGCAACCCTTCCGGTTCTGTTTATAGCGAGAAAGAACTAAGTGCTTTGGCTGATGTAATTAAACAACACAAAGAGTTATATGTAATAAGCGACGAAATTTATGAACACATTAATTTTGTTGGCAAGCATTCGAGCATTGCGCATATAGCCGGAATGAAAGAACGCACCGTTGTTATTAATGGCGTATCTAAAGGTTTTGCCATGACGGGCTGGCGCGGTGGTATTATGGCCGCACCCAAATGGATTGCGCAGGCTTGCGATAAAATGCAGGGGCAATTTACTTCTGCCACTTGCAGCATTACACAAAAAGCCATGCACGCGGCTATGTTGATGCCTGCTGAAACTACTTACCCCATGCGTGACGCATTTAAAAGCAGAAGAAATTTAGTGGTAAAATTATTGAGCGAAATTAAAGGTTTTAAATGCAATAATCCCGACGGGGCGTTTTATGTTTTTCCGGATGTAAGCTATTTCTTTGGTAAAAAACATCAAGATAAAGTAATTAATAATGCTACGGATTTGTGCATGTATCTGCTTGAAGAAGCTGCCGTATCAATGGTTCCGGGCGCTGCCTTTGGCGATGATAATTATTTACGCATTAGTTATGCTACTTCTGAAGATAAATTAAGCGAAGCTATTGCACGCATAAAACAAGCTGTTGAAAAACTGAGTTAGTCTTTAATAATGAAAAAATATTCCGTAAAGAAAGAACACATCCGCGAACTTTTTAAATCGTTCAACAACCTTAACGTATTGGTTATTGGCGATGTAATGGTTGATTCGTATTTGTGGGGTAACGTATCCCGCATATCGCCCGAAGCACCTGTGCCAATTGTTACCATTAAACAAAAAGAAAAGCGTTTAGGTGGCGCGGCTAACGTAGCCCTTAACTTGCAAGCCTTAGGTGCTACACCCATTTTGTGTAGTGTAATTGGCGTTGATTATGAAGGCTTGGCTTTTTTAGATTTATTGAAACAACAAAAACTTAGTCAGAAAGGAATCCTTAAATCACGTGAACGTGTTACCACCGTTAAAACCCGTGTGATAGGTAATAACCACCAAATAGTACGTGTAGATGAAGAATGGGAAGAAGATATTATTGCCTCTGAAACCGACCAGCTATTGCAACTTATTTCTTTCATCCTTCAACACGATAAGATTGATGTCATTATTTTTGAAGATTACAACAAAGGACTCATTACCAATAAAATTATATCCAAAACCGTCGATTTAGCTAAGAAGTTGGGCATACCCGTTGCTGTTGATCCTAAGAAGAAAAACTTCCTGAACTACAAAGGTGTTACGCTGTTTAAACCAAATTTAAAAGAATTGAAAGAAGGTTTAAAACTTGATATTGACACCGATAATCTCAATGAATTGCAAAGAGTTATTAGTAGTTTTAGGGTAAAACAAAAAATAGATACGGTGTTGCTTACGCTTTCAGAGAAGGGTATTTGCACCAACTCGCGCAGCACAAAAGAGATATTACCTGCCCATTTCAGAAACATTGCCGATGTATCGGGCGCGGGCGATACGGTAATTAGTGTGGCTGCTTTATGCTTGGCTTTAGAAACCAATCCCATATTAACCGCTGCATTAGCTAACCTGGCAGGTGGGTTGGTTTGCGAGCAGGTGGGAGTTGTTTCTTTGGATAAAGACCAACTTTTAAAAGAAGCATTGAACTTAGATATTGTACGATAATTGTCAGAAGTAACCCCCTACAACCAAACCCAACCTAAAAAAGAGCAGGTTGCCGAAATGTTTAATAACATTGCGTTTCGCTACGATTTTCTAAATTCGCTCCTCTCTTTAGGTATACACAAGGGCTGGCGCAAAAAAGCGGTAAATATTTTAAAAGCCAAGCAACCGCAAATTATATTAGACATTGCTACGGGTACCGGCGATTTTGCCATTGAAGCACTGAAAACAAACGCTAAGAAAGTTATAGGTGTAGATATTTCAGAAGGAATGCTGAATGTGGGTAAAGAAAAAATAAGCAACCTAAACCTCAACGACAAAATTACACTACAGGTTGCCGACGCCGAACACTTACCATTTGCCGATAATTATTTTGATGCTATAACCGTTGGTTTTGGTGTTCGTAATTTCGAGAATTTAGAAATCGGATTAACAGATATGCTGCGCGTATTAAAACCCGGCGGAGATTTGGTTATTATAGAGTTCTCCAAACCTAAAGGCTTTTTCAGTCTTGTATATAAGTTCTATTTTAAACATATTACGCCTGCCATTGGTAAGTTGTTCTCTAAAGACCATCGTGCTTATTCTTACCTTCCCGAATCGGTAGAGGCATTTCCTTATGGAGAGAAGCTTTGCAACATTATTAGCGCTTGCGGCTATACTGATGTATCCTTTCATATACTAACTTTTGGTGTCGCCTCTATTTATGTGGCTTCTAAAAAGTAAGGATTAAACCAATTAATCTTTTTTTTATAATTTAAATGCTTTGCAACTCATACCTCGGTGCAATACCTGCAATGGTGTCAAGTAGTTGAGGTAAACTATCAGAGGTAACTAAAATCATACGGGTTTCTTTAAAATGGTCCAACCCACGAAAGTAATTAGTATAATGACGGCGCATTTCTACAATGCCTAACTTCTCGCCTTTCCACTCAACAGATTTTAGTAAATGTGTTTGGCAAACTTCAACTCTGTCTGCAATAGTAGGCGGTGCAAGATGTGTACCTGTTTTGAAGAAATGCTTTATCTCATTAAATATCCAGGGGTAGCCAATACTGGCGCGCCCTATCATCACACCATCCACGCCAAATTTATTTTTCATATCCAACACCTGTTCAGGTGTTTCAATGTCTCCGTTTCCAAAAATAGGAATCTTAATACGAGGGTTGTTCTTCACGGCGCCAATCATAGTCCAGTCTGCCGAGCCTTTATACATTTGTGCACGCGTGCGCCCGTGTATGCTTAACGCTTGCACACCCACATCCTGCAAACGTTCGGCGACTTCCATAATGTTGATAGATTTATCATCCCAACCCAAACGGGTTTTAACGGTAACAGGTTTGTTGGTAGATTTTATAACGGCTTTGGTAAGACGAATCATTAAATCCACATCCTTCAATACGCCTGCACCAGCACCTTTGCAAACTACCTTCTTTACCGGGCAGCCAAAATTAATATCTACAATATCGGGGTTGGTGGTATCTACAATCTTGGCACTCATCGCCATCGCGTCTTCATCTCCGCCAAAAATCTGTATGCCAATGGGGCGTTCGTAATCAAAAATATCAAGCTTCTTTTTGCTTTTTATCGCATCGCGTATCAGACCTTCGGAAGAGATAAACTCGGTGTACATCAAATCCGCCCCATGTTGTTTGCAAACATAGCGAAATGGGGGGTCGCTCACATCCTCCATAGGAGCAAGCAAAAGCGGGAACTCGCCTAAATCTATATTTGCTATTCGTACCATTTACAGTGAGCAGTTAACAATTAGCAGTAAACAGTAACTAATAACTGTTCATTGATAACTGTTTTACTGATGTCTGATTTATTTATCTTTGCAAAGATACAAAATCACTTATGAACGCAAGCACCTTTAAAGACCGCATAGGTCTGTTTACCATACTTACCTACTTTATTCTTTTATTTGGACTAATGCTTTTAGACAACAGCAGAGCCGAGCAAATACCCGATACGGTTAAAGAAGTTAACTTCATTAAGATAATGCAGGTGGTTCTTACCACGCTTATTTTTATTTTGCCCGCTACCTTGTTTTGTCGCTTTATGCGCGATGAACGGACCGCTTTCCTAAACATGAACAAAACCCCTAACCTGTATTTTATACTTACGGCAGCAGCCTGTATCTTGTTTGCCTTGCCTGCCGTTAGCGGATTAGAATCTTGGAACGTAGCTCTGCATTTACCTTCTTCAATGGCTGGTACTGAAAGTTGGATGCGTGGTAAGGAAAAAGAAGCCGAGAAAATCACCAACATGTTCTTTCAGGATAAATCCATCGGCGGATTAGTAATTAATATTTTAGTGATGGCTTTTATGGCAGCGCTAAGCGAAGAGATTTTCTTCAGAGGCTTGCTGCAACAAATATTTATTAAGAACAAAATAAACCCGCATGTGGCTATTGTAATAGCGGCTATTATGTTCAGCGCGTTTCATTTGCAGTTCTTCGGGTTTATTCCGCGTATTTTTTTGGGCATCGTGTTGGGCTATCTCTATTACATTACACAGAATTTATGGGTTTCTATTACCGCGCATTTTTGCAACAATGCCTTTGCGGTGGTAGCTACTCATTTTTATGCCCCCGAAATTACAGGCACCGAAGGCGCAGCCATCCCTGCCGAGCAACCCATTGGTGTTGCCTTTGTATTGCTAAGCCTGGCAATGGTTATAGGGCAGTTGGTATTGCTGCAACGCTATGCCAATAAAATTAAGACGCTTCTTTAAAAAAGAAAAAGAATCTTTTTATAAAGTTCCGTTTTCGATTCTTTAGAAACGCAAAAAAGAAACAACAATCATAAAATCAAAAGCCCTAAGCTGACCTAAATCATATTTAGTTTTTGCCTATTGCCGTTACTTTGCAGGCGTATGTATTGGCCTAAACTAAACACCCAGAAAATTAAATTTAAAATATTTGAAGCGCTTAGCAAGAATGCTAATTACCGCTCGGAGAATATTTTGGGTTTGCCCGGTACTTTTTTAGATACCGAAGTATTTTATGATGGTGAGCCTTTTTTGAAGGATGCCCCCTTTCTTTCTACGTTGATTGCAAATCCTAATCACATTGGTTGTCATACCTTAGAAACCGACCACGAAGAAATATTTAGCGGCACACAAGAGATTGAAAAAGATTTGATACGCATTTGCGCTGAAGAAATATTTAAAGCCGAACGCCACGGCTATGATGGGTATGTGGCTTCGGGCGGAACGGAAGCGAACATAGAGGCTCTGTGGATTTACCGCAATTACTTTGAACAGGAAAAGGGAGCTAGACTACATGAAATAGCGGTTGTGTATTCTCAAGATACGCATTACTCCATACCGAAAGCGACAAACCTGTTGGGTATAGATTCCGTTGTATTTAACGTGCATGAAAAAACACGAGAGGTTGATATAGTCGATTTAGAAAACAAATTAAATGATGCCTTGTTTTATGGTAAAAAATATTTTGTAGCGGTGCTTAATTTATCTACCACCCTATTTGGCAGTGTAGACGATATTGGTAAGATAGCCGGCTTGCTTAAGTTCCGTCAGGTTGATTATAAAATACATGTAGATGCCGCCTTTGGTGGCTTTATCTATCCGTTTACCAATGCCGATAGTAACTTTACGTTTGCTAACCCCGAGATAAACTCCATTTCAGTTGACGGACATAAAATGATGCAGGCTCCTTATGGTACAGGCATTTTCCTTATCCGTAAAAATTATATGAAGTATGTATGTACCGAGGAGGCGGCCTATGTGCCCGGCATGGATTATACCTTATGCGGTAGTCGCTCAGGTGCTAACGCTATTTGTTTGTGGATGATAATACACGCTCATGGCTCTGTAGGTTGGACAGTTAAAATGAACGAATTATTGCAAAAAACTAATGAAGTGTGTAAAGCTTTAGATGCGATGGGTGTGAAATATTATCATAATCCTTATGTAAATATTATAGCTATAAAGAGTGAGTACATAACTCCGCATTTAGCTAAGCAGTTTTACTTGGTTCCTGATACGCACGATGGAGAAGCTAAATGGTACAAAATAGTTATGATGCCACACGTGAAGCAAGAAGTCATAGATAACTTTTTATCTCAACTGGCTCAGTCAGTAAAAATAGGATGAGCCTGATTACTAAATACAACGTACAAACTCCGCGTTATACAAGCTACCCAACCGTTCCGTATTGGGATAATGAAGTGGATGTCGAGCAATGGAAACAAAACGCACACACATCTTTTATAGAGAGTAACCAAAATGATGGTATCAGCATTTACATTCATTTACCTTATTGCGAAAGTCTTTGTACTTATTGCGCCTGTAATACACGTATAACAGTAAACCATGCGGTTGAAGCGCCCTACATTGCCGCGCTTATTAAAGAATGGAATTTATATTTAGAAGTTCTGCAAGGTAAACCACTCATTAAAGAAATACATTTAGGCGGTGGTACACCTACTTTTTTTAGCGCCGCGCATTTAAAAGAGTTGATTGAAACCATACTGTCAACATCTGTAGTATGCAACGATGCGGAGTTTAGTTTTGAAGCGCATCCTGATAATACAACTACTGAACATTTAAAGACTTTATATCACTTAGGTTTTAAACGTGTAAGTTTCGGTATTCAGGATTTTGATTTAAAAGTACAAAAGGCTATACACCGTATGCAAAGCTTTGAGCAGGTTAAGCGGGTGGTAGATGAAGCAAGAGCCATAGGCTATAACTCAATTAATTTTGATTTAATTTATGGTTTACCATTTCAAACCTTAGCGAGTGTATTTGATACGATAGATAAAGTAATTTCTTTACGACCTGATAGAATTGCTTTTTACAGTTATGCGCATGTGCCTTGGATAAAACCCGGACAAAGAAGTTTTACTGAAAAGGATTTACCTGTTGATGCGGAAAAAAGAAAGTTGTATGAAACAGGTAAAGAGATGTTTATAAAGAATGGTTATGTCGAAATAGGCATGGATCATTTTGCTTTACCTGAAGAAAGCCTATCTGTAGCGCTTACTCAGGGTAAATTGCATCGTAACTTTATGGGCTACACCCACAATTACACGAAACTGTTAATTGGTTTGGGTGTTTCTTCCATAAGCGATTGCTGGACTGCTTTTTCTCAGAATGTAAAAACGGTTGAAGAGTATTTAGAATTAATTAATAAGGGCGTACTACCTATTTCTAAAAACCATTTCCTTACAGCCGAAGATCTCGTATTGCGCAGGCATATTTTAAACTTAATGTGTACGTACCATACTGAGTGGGATGCGACAGAAGCTTCTTTGCTAATTGAAATACTGGAAAGATTACAAGATTTAACTCAAGATGGGTTGGTTGTTATCACTAATCAAAGCGCAACTGTAACCAAAAAAGGAAAGCCTTTTATCCGCAATATTTGTATGTGCTTTGATAAACGCTACCACAACAAAGCAACCCAGACAAAAGTATTTAGCAGTTCCATTTAGTCAAAAAAAATAAATCCATTCCATTCCAAAGAATAAATGTAATTTTAATACATGACTGGCGCCTTAAATGCTTACTGGAACAAATCTGTTGAAGATAATCTTAAAAGCCTGAATGTTGATACTTCGGGTTTAACCAGAGAAGAGGCTGATAAAAGATTAGAGCAATATGGTTTTAATCTTACGGCCAAGCCTTCTGCTTATAGCGGATTCTTTCTTTTTATCAATCAGTTTAAAAGTCCGATTACATTATTATTGCTCGCGGCAGCCATTCTTTCTCTTTTTTTGGGAGACAAAACAGATACCATTATTATTTTTTCGATTGTCGGTATCAGTAGTCTATTGGGTTTTTGGCAGGAGAAGAGCGCAGGCGATGCCGTAAAGAAATTATTATCCTTAGTAGAAATTAAAGCATCTGTACTAAGAGACGGAACGTTTAACGAAATCTCTTTAAAATATATTGTTCCCGGAGATATTGTAAAACTAAGCGCAGGCGATGTGGTACCTTCCGATTGTTTGCTGGTTAACTCTAATGAATTATTTACCAACGAAGCTGCTTTTACCGGAGAGAGCTTTCCGGTGGAAAAGAAATTGGGTGTTATAGCTGCTGAGAGTCCGCTAGCGGCACGCAGCAACATGTTGTTTATGGGTTCTCATGTTATTAGCGGAACCGCAACAGCCTTAGTAATGAAAACAGGTTTGCAAACCGAGTTCGGAAATATCTCATCAAAACTAAAAGCCGCTCCACCCGAAACAGATTTTGAAAAAGGAATAAGACGGCTAGGTTATTTACTGATGCAGATAACAACTATTATGTTGGTGGTTATCTTCTTTGTTAATGCTTTATTGCATAAACCTGTACTCGATTCTTTTCTATTTGCTTTAGCTATAGCGGTTGGTTTAACACCGCAATTATTACCTGCCATCATCAGTGTAAACTTAGCAAAGGGTGCGCGACAAATGGCGAAGCAAAAAGTAATTGTAAAAAGGTTAAGCTCTATTGAAAGCTTAGGAAGTATGAATGTATTATGTTCTGATAAAACCGGAACACTTACCGAAGGAATAGTTACGTTGGATAAAGCGTTGAACGCAGAAGGAAACCCTACCGATGAAATATTATATTACGCGGGCATAAATGCTGCTTTGCAACAAGGCTTTAAAAACCCCATTGATGAAGCTATTATAGAAAAAGCTCCTAAAGAAGTAACTGCTTTAAAGCGTGTAGATGAAATTCCCTATGATTTTATTCGTAAGAGATTAGCTATACTTGCTAACTTACCTAAAGGAAATACCTTAGTTGTAAAAGGCGCGCTTACCAATGTATTAGAGGTATGCAGCACCATAAAAACAACTAACGGAAGTATTGAAAACATAAAAGAACATTTACCTGCCATACAACAACAATACCAAAAGTTTAGTGATGACGGGTTTCGTACGCTTGGTTTGGCCATAAAAGAAATGCCAAATGTTACTACCATTACCCGCAATGATGAAGTTAATTTAACCTTTATAGGTTTCCTTACTTTTTATGACCCTGTAAAAGAAGATGCCCCGCAAATAATTAAAGACCTGAAAGATTTGGGCATTAACCTGAAAGTAATTACAGGAGATAATGCGCTTGTGGCAAAGCACATGGGGCAATCAATCGGTTTTGAAAACTTAGTAGTACTAAGCGGTAAAGAACTAAAGGATATAAGCGAAGAAGCATTGGTAAACAAGGTAAACAACGTTCAGATTTTTGCTGAAGTAGAACCCAACCAAAAAGAAAGAATTATACGGGCTTTAAAAAAGTCGGGCAAGGTGGTGGGTTATATGGGTGATGGTATTAATGATGCAAATGCCCTGCATGCTGCCGATGTTGGAATATCAGTTAACACAGCCGTGGATGTGGCTAAAGAAGCTGCCGATTTAGTTTTGCTTGATAAAGATTTATCCGTTCTTATACATGGCGTTCAGGAAGGACGCAAAGTATTTACCAATACCATTAAGTACATTTTTATGGCGATAAGCGCTAACTTCGGTAATATGTTTAGTATGGCAGGGGCATCTTTATTACTGCCTTTCTTACCGTTATTACCTAAGCAAATATTGTTAACTAATTTACTTACCGATTTTCCTTCTATGGCTATAGCTACCGATAATATTGATGAGATAGACAGCATCCGTCCGCGCCAATGGAACATAGCCTTTATCACTAAGTTTATGATTATCTTTGGTATACTCAGCTCTGTATTTGATTACATGACTTTTGCTGTATTGATAAAATATTTCCATTCTACAGAGAGTGAATTTCAAACAGCATGGTTCTTAGAGTCAGTGGTATCAGCCACTTTAATAGTACTGGTTGTTCGTACCCGAAATGTATTTTATAAAAGTAAACCAAGTAAACCTCTCTTTTTAGTTACCATGCTGATGGTAGCTTTTGTTTTAGTGTTACCATTATTACCTGTAGCTTCTTTAATGGGTTTCGCTGCTATGCCCGGCAAGCTTTATATGGCGATGCTCTTTATCGTTCTGCTCTATTTGATAAGCGCAGAAATATGTAAGAAATATTTCTTTAGGTTTGTTATACAAAATTAAACGAACAAAATCTGTATGCAGAAACGTATTATATTAAAAGACATCTCAACTTTACCTATTGAGAAAATAACGGAAGAAGAAGTTGATAAAGAAACCAAACCTTTAATTGATAAACTAAGTAAAATACAAAACAAACTATATGCACAACGCAAATATGCCGTGCTGATTATCTTACAAGGCATGGATGCTTCAGGAAAAGACAGTGCGGTAAAACATGTCTTCTCGGGCGTTGACCCTACAGGCTGTAATGTAAAAGCATTTAAAGTGCCAACGGTACAGGAAGCTGCGCATCATTTCCTCTGGCGTATCAGCAACGCATGCCCCGAAAAAGGAATGACACAAATATTTAACCGTTCGCATTATGAAGATATATTGGTTCCGTTTGTAAGTAAATCTATATCCGATGAATTAATTAAAGAACGTTGTGAAGAAATAAATATGTTTGAACGTGGCTTAGTAAAAGATAACACTATTGTTTTAAAATTCTATTTGCACGTTTCTCACAAAGAACAGCAGATACGAGTAGAGGAAAGAAAAACAGATGAACACAAGCGCTGGAAATATCAAAAAGCGGATGTCATCGCCGTTAGAAAACATGATGAGTATGTAAAAGCCTACAACTTTGTTTTTGAAAACTGTAATAAAGATGTGCCTTGGCAAATTGTCCCTGCGGATAAAAAATGGTACAAGAACTTTTATATACTTCGAGCTATTGTAAATGAATTAGAAAAGTATAATATTCAGTACCCTAATATTAAATTGTAGTACAAGAGCGATAATTTACTTAATTCTTAATTCTGCTTTTCCCGCAAAATACTCTTTAACAAAAGCATGTTGTTGGTTTTCCGTCATTTTATCCGCATGTTTCGTTTCAATTTTTATCTTTTCAAAATGATGATCAGCTTTTAATACATTATGCAATTCATCTTTTGCTTCTGTAGGACCAAAAAGAACAACTTCATCATAGTTTTTAATAACATCGCCTAATTTTTTGTAGTACTCAGCTTGTTGGTGTTGTTCTCTATGATTCATCACATTCTCACCTCTGTGTAAACTATGTTCTTTTGCTTCATGTGTAAATTTAGATTCGATAGTTTTTGTTTCAATGGGCTCGCTTGTAAACTCCATTAAATGAGCATTAGAATGATCCATCCAAATACCTAATTTCTTTTCTGTTTTCATGGTTTATGTTTTTGTATTATCTTTTATCAGCTACAATGTTAAGTTGGAGTAAGAATCAAAATCCTGACGCTTATCACACCTGCTAATGATTTAAATCATTAAGAGACGGGCAAAACAAAAGTTTCTTTGCTTACACTAAAAACAGATAGCATGAGTAATAATGGTCTTTACATTCATTTCTTAGGTGCAGCGGGCACTGTAACAGGTTCTAAATATTTAATTGAAACACCCAATAAAAAAGTGTTGGTAGATTGCGGCTTGTTTCAGGGCTTAAAATCATTGCGTCTGCATAATTGGGAATACCTTCCGGTTAACATACCCGATATAAATTTTGTATTGCTTACTCACGGACATTTAGACCATGTTGGGTATTTACCCCGTTTAATTAAAGCAGGTTTTAAAGGAAAGATATATGGTACCGAACCTACTCTTGATATTGCAGAGATTGTATTAAAGGATACCGCTAAAATTCAGGAAGAAGAAGCTGCGCACGCTAATAAACATGGTTATTCTAAACACAGTCCCGCTGAAGCTTTATATGATTTGAAAGATGTAGAAAAAACGCTTCCGCATTTTTGTGTGATTAAGCCTGATGAGTGGATAGACTTTGGTAATGATATGAAAGCCCGCTTTCAAACCAACGGACATATATTAGGTTCTACTTTTATTGAAATACATATAGCAGGAAAGAAATTAGTTTTTAGCGGAGACGTGGGACAGGATGAAGATTTATTACTTCCTTCACCAAAGCGCCCGCAAGAAGCAGATATTGTATTTATTGAAAGCACTTATGGTGACAGACTTCATCCGAAAGAAGATATTAAAGAAAGGCTTAAAAAAGTAATCTTAGAAACAGTCGCTAAAGGTGGCAATGTAATTATACCCAGCTTTGCCGTAGAGCGCACACAAACACTGATGTATTTGTTATGGCAATTACGGAAAGAAAACGCCATCCCCGATATTCCTTTTATTATGGACAGTCCTATGGGTAATAACGTATTAGATGTTTTTGAAAAGCATTTATCATGGCATAAACTATCTAAAGCAGATTGTACCGAGATGTGCAAATTGTTTAAGCTGGTAAAAGAATTTAAAGAAACACTTGCTATTATGGCTACCCCATATCCAAAGGTTATTATTGCAGGTAGCGGTATGGTTGCAGGGGGCAGAGTACTTTCTTATTTACAGGAATATGTTGGCAGACCCGAAACAACCGTTTTGTTTGTAGGCTATCAGGCTGAAGGTACAAGAGGCAGAAAAATGCAAGAAGGCACACACGAAATTAAAATATTTGGAAAGTATTATGAGGTAAAAGCACATATTGAAACCATACACGGGCTTTCTGCGCATGGCGACCAGAAAGATTTACTGGAATGGTTGAGTGAAATAAAAACTCCTCCTCAAAAAGTATTTATTGTGCATGGCGAGAGTCAGGCTGCTGATGCCTTTAGAGCAAAGGTGCATGACACCTATGGTTGGAATTGCATAGTACCTAAGCTTTATGATATTGTTGAAATTGATTAATTGAATATGGAAACCATTACCCATTCATTAAAGCTAAAGTACTTAGGTATTGATACCAAATATGAGCATGTGGTGTATATGCTTAAAGGCTGCCATATATACCGTGCGGAGGGCTTTGAAGCGTTGAACCGTATGTTGGTTACAGTAAACGGGCGTTCTATTATTGCTACCCTAAATGTTATTACAGAAGGTTTTTCATTAAAAGAAGGGGAAGCTTCTCTGTCTCTATCTGCGTGGAATGCTTTGCAGGCAAAGGAAGGTGATGAAATAGTTTTCTCTCATCTGCCTGTGGTAAACTCCATGCGTGCAGTTAGAAGTAAAATGTATCGTCAGTCATTAAGCGATGGTGATTTGCACTCCATATTAAAAGATATTGTAGACGAGAAATATTCAAACATTGAGTTAGCTGCTTTTATTACCGCTTGTGCCGGAGACAATATGAATGAAGATGAAATTATTTCTCTTACCAAAGCGATGATTGATGTGGGACAGAAACTAAGCTGGAATAAAGACATGGTGCTGGATAAGCACTGTGTTGGTGGCTTACCCGGCAATCGCACAACACCTATTGTCGTTTCTATTGTGGCTGCTGCAGGTTATACCATTCCTAAAACATCCTCGCGGGCTATTACTTCTCCTGCCGGAACAGCAGATACAGTTGAAACTATGACACCTGCAAATCTTTCCATAGAACAAATAAAAGATGTGGTTACTAAAGAGAATGGTTGTTTTGTTTGGGGTGGTAATGTAAAGTTAAGTCCTGCCGATGATATCATCATAAGAATTGAAAGAGCGTTAGATGTGGATAGTGAGGGGCAGATGATTGCTTCTGTGCTTTCTAAAAAAGTGGCGGCAGGTTCAACGCATGTGGTAATAGATATTCCGGTTGGTAAAACGGCTAAGGTTAGAACGGAACAAGACGCTGAGAAATTAAAGTATTATTTTAAAGTTGTTGGCAGAGCCATTGGTTTAAAGGTAAAAGTACTTATTACGGATGGCTCTCAACCGGTAGGACGAGGTATTGGTCCTGCTTTGGAAGCCATAGATATATTGCATGTATTAAGAAACGAAGCAAATGCCCCACAGGATTTAAAAGAAAGGTCTTTGCAAATTGCAGGAGCGGTAATTGATTTGGCCATCAATTCAACAAAAGGAAAAGGAGAAAGTATTGCCAAAGAAATTCTTGAATCGGGTAAAGCGCTTACTAAGTTTATGGCTATTTGCAAAGCACAAGGAGGCTTTACTGAACCTAATTATGCTAAATATAAATTTGAAGTAAAAGCCACCTCTGCCGGAGTGGTTACCGAAATTGATAATCGTCGCATTGCCAAGATTGCCAAGCTTGCGGGCGCACCTAAAGACCATGCAGCAGGTGTTTTATTAAATGTAATGGTAAATTTTAAAGTTAAAAAAGATGGCTTGTTGTTTACCATTTATGCGCATCACGAAGGAGTTTTAAATTATGCGCTCGAATATCTTAAAGCAGAAACAAACATTATTAACATTCAGTAAATGAGCACTATTTATTTTTCCTTGCCGGGTAATGAAGAGCTTACAAATACCTTAGCTAAAAAAGAGCAGGCAGAGATTGGCAAAGCCGAACTCCGTTATTTTCCTGATAAGGAAACGTATGTACGAGTGTTATCCGATGTAAAACAAAAGCATGTGGTGTTGGTTTGCACGCTTCATCAACCTGATGATAAATTATTGCCGCTGTATTTTTTATCTCAAACCGTAAAAACACTGGGCGCACGTTCTGTTAACCTTATTGCGCCTTACCTGGCCTATATGCGTCAGGATAAAGTTTTTAACGAGGGCGAAGGAGTTACCTCTACGTACTTTGCCAAACTGCTTTCCGGTTTTGCCGATAGTATGATTACCATAGACCCGCACCTGCACCGCCGCAGTTCTTTGGCAGAGATATATAGCATACCAACCAAAGTTGCACACGCCGCCGATCATATATCGGCATGGATAATAAACAATATTGATAAGCCCGTTTTGATAGGCCCCGATGCCGAAAGCGAGCAATGGGTTGCCGATGTGGCAAACAAAGCAGGTGCGCACTTTACGGTATTAAAAAAAATACGGCATGGCGATAATGATGTGGAAGTATCCGTACCGCAGGTTGACGAATATAAAACCTACACGCCTGTATTGGTAGATGATATCATCTCTACCGGAAGAACCATGATAGAAACCATTAACCACCTTAAGAAAGCCGGAATGAAAGCCCCCGTTTGTATTGGCGTGCATGCAGTTTTTGCAGGCAATGCATATTACGATATACAACAGGCAGGCGCGGCAAGTATTATTACCTGCAATACCATACCGCACCTAAGCAACCAAATAGATATCAGCGATTTATTAAAGATAGAATTCTTGTAACATTTAAACATTAAACACATGGAAACCGACTTCCCCATCAACCAAATTAAACAGCGATATAATATAAAAGATGATGCAGACCTGCTGTACTCTTACGAAGAGCTTAGGCGAATGGATATCGACCAGCAGTTTATTTATACCCTGCTGCAAACATTTGCCGACGAGAAATCATTTTTGGAAGAGGCATACCAACAGTTTCCGCTGGAAGTAATTATTGATTACATCCACCGTACCCACCGTTATTATTTGGATAAAAAACTGATGGAGATAGAGCAAAGCATCCACATCCTTTTAAAAGATTATTCCGATAATCATCCCCTGTTGCATATCCTTAACAGCTTCTTTAAAGAATATACCCATGATTTAACCACGCACATCCGCGAAGAAGAAAAACATCTTTTGCCCTACATTAAAGTATTGTTGAAATTTGAAAAGGAAGGCACCGATAAAGAAAAACACCAAGCCGCAGCCAAACAATATTCATTACAGGCATTTATCGATAGCCATCAGGATACCGAAAAGAATTTATTAACCGTGCGTAACGCCATCTTAACCTACCAGCCCCCTGCCACCAACCAAACACCTTATCGTATTTTGCTATCGCAATTGCAGGCTTTCGAGAAAGACCTTTCCATTCATGCACTTATCGAAGACAGGGTTTTAATTCCGCGTGCCCTGCAATTAGAAGAAAAGATAAACCATCTTTATAAGTAGCATTTTGTCATTGCCGTCATGCTGAACTTGTTTCAGCATCTCATTTAGGGCGTTCCGGCAGATTACTGCCGTCGGGCTTTCCGCTCCAAGCTTTTGATTACAAAAGGCTTTCCGTTGCAATCCTTAACGCACTATAACCAATCTGAGTTAGTTATACTTTCATTGCAGAGTTAAACCTAACTAATTTGTCCCAATCAATCTCACCATTTTCTTTACAAAACTCATTAGCAAATTCTTTAGTAAACTTATTTATCATTTGAGCATAGGATTTTGTAAAGTCATCATTTCTTTCTTTTGCCATATGCCCTAATGGTTCAACTATCTTTGTGTATAATTCCATATCGCCAGAAATAAATTCCCAAAATTTTTGACCGCAGAACTTAAAGTATTCTCCCTTGTCAGGTCTATTATCTCTGCCATAGCAGCAACCATTTATAGCAACAATATTCAATTGAGAATTACTTGTACGTAAGGTCTTCTTTGCTGTTTTAAAATCAGTAAGTAGTTTCCCAATTTGGCTACTATTTCCCCAATTCGGTCCGGATTTTATTGTAAGAATATAACGGATATTATCCTTATCAAATTCAAGGTCAATACCTGGTATTCCAGACTTACGACCATCATAAACTTTATGATTAATAAAAATAGCCAAACCTTCAAGCCAATCACCAAAAATTGTTTCCTCTTGAGAAGAAATGAAAGCGTCCGTTAAACTTTTAATAATATCCTGTGCGGTAAGAATGTATTTAGCCTTGAAAAGATAAGGATTCTTCTTACTAAGAACCTTCTTTAATTTCAATTCATTTAATCCTGCAATTCTCTTTTGATGAAAAGTTCCTATGTTTTCTTCAACGTAATGCGAGACGTCTTTTAGGTTTAGTTTTTTCATATTTTACTTTAGGTTCCAATAAATATAATTCTACTGGCTCCAATTGATTTCTAACCATATTATAGTATTCAGGCACAATTTCAATTCCAATAGAATTTCTTTTCATTCTGTTTGCAACAGTTAAAGTTGTGCCAGAACCCATAAAAGGGTCAAGTACAGTATCATTTTCTTTAGTAAAAAGCTTTATAAACCATTCGGGCAGTTCTTGTGGAAAGGCTGCACTATGATTCTTATTATTACATTCTGTTGCCAAGTGCAAAACATTAGTTGGATATGCTTTATCTCTGTCTAACCAATTAGAAATATTTTTACCAAAGCCACTTCCAACCTTTGAATTATCTCTTGTTTTATCAGTGTCAGAAAGTTTCTTTAAGCGTGTCTTTGCCCAATCACCCATTGGAACCATAACTTCCTCTTGATACATATTAAAATGCTTATCCTTATTAAACTGCAAAAGCCTTTCCCAAGAATCACGGAAACGATTAGGCCATTTTCCGGGGTATGAATTTTTTTTGTGCCAAATAAATTCTTCAGTCCATAACCATCCTTGCTTACGCATAGCAAGAATAAGTTCCATTACATACGTACTTCTCTCTCCTTCGACAACTTTTTCTTTTATATTTAAAACAAAAGTTCCTGATGGTTTTAATACTCTGAAAAGTTGCTCAGATATAGGAAGAAACCACTCAACGTATTTATCTGCACTAATTCCTCCATAAGTACTTTTACGCTGGTCTGCATAAGGAGGAGAAGTTACAATCAGGTCAACAGAATTATTTGCAAGCTTTTTAAGTTCCTTTTTGCTATCCCCAAGATATAAATCAGTTCTAATTTCCATATTTCAACTATTCTACTGTTTACAAATTTAATGTTTTTTTAACCCGTGTTTTTAAACTATTAATAAAGTTATGGGCAATTTTAAGCATGCTTCAGTTTTTATTTCCTTTTCTTTAATAAAAAATAAAGATAATCACAAAAAATCCCGCTACTTGCGTAGCAGGATTCCTTCCACACTTAATAAACCTACTAAGTAATAATTACAATTATAATACTACGTTATGGGATTGAAGTGGAAAGCCTTTTGTAATAAAAAGCTTGGAGCGGAAAGCCCGACGGCAGTAATCTACCGGAACGCCCAACCCTTCGACATTTCGATGGTTCGACAAGCTCACCACAGGCTAAGCTCAATGTACAGCGCCCGAACGCCCAACTGATTAATATCAGTTCTGACTTATATCATAGGCAAGGCTTTTGGCACTATATACATTTGTCTTGTTACTTAAAGCAATCTACTATGAGTCAGGAAGAAAAAGAACAAAAGTTTCAGGCGCAAATTGATGAGAACGGACATATAGAGCCTAAAGATTTTATGCCCGATGGGTATCGCCACAACTTAATACGCCAAATTTCTCAGCATGCACACTCTGAAGTGATAGGTATGCAACCCGAAGCCAACTGGATTACCCGCGCACCCAGTTTGCGTGCCAAACAAATTTTGTTAGCCAAAATACAAGACGAGGGCGGACATGGTTTATACCTTTACAGCGCAGCCGAAACACTGGGTATCTCCCGCGAAGAGATGATTGAGCAGTTACACGAAGGCAAAGCAAAATACTCTAACATATTTAATTACCCTACCCTAAACTGGGCAGATATTGGCGCTATTGGTTGGTTGGTAGATGGGGCTGCTATAGTAAATCAGGTATCGTTGCAGCGTACTTCTTTTGGTCCTTACAGTCGCGCCATGATTCGTATTTGTAAGGAGGAAAGTTTCCACCAACGTCAGGGTTATGAAATTATGACGAAGATGATGCGTGGCACCAAAGACCAACAGGCCATGGCACAAGATGCCATGAACCGCTGGTGGTGGCCCGCCTTGATGATGTTTGGTCCGCATGATACCGATTCTCCACACTCTAAAGATGCGATGAAGTGGAAAATAAAAAGAGAGACCAATGATGAGCTGCGTCAGAAATTTATTGATAAAACAATTCCTCAGGCAGAACTGATTGGTTTAACCATACCCGATGCCGATTTAAAACTGGATGCTAAAACAGGACACTATGCTTACGGAAAAATAAACTGGGATGAGTTTAACCGTGTGATTAGAGGAGACGGTCCTTGCAACAAACAGCGTGTTAGTCATCACATTAAAACACACGAAAAAGGAGAGTGGGTGCGCGAAGCTGCCCAAGCCTACAAACAAAAAAGAAAACACAGAGAAGAAGTACTAACCGCATAAACCATACACATGAAGAATAATAACACACAATTAGACCTTTGGGAAGTTTTCATCCAAAGCAAAGCAGGCTTACCCTATATGCACGCAGGTAGTGTGCATGCAGCTGATGCGGAAATGGCTATGCAAAATGCACGTGATACGTACACCCGCCGTGGCGAGGGTACCAGCATTTGGGTAGTGCCATCGCACAGTATTAAAGCATCCAATCCGGATGAAAACGATATGATGTTTGACCCTGCTAATGATAAAATATATCGTCACCCAACCTTTTATGTAATGCCCGAAGGCGCTAAAAACATTTAATACATATTAACCATGACAAAGAAAGAAGCTCTCTATAACTATTGTTTACGCATGGCCGATGATGCTTTAATAGTAGGTCATCGCTTATCAGAATGGTGCAGCAACGGTCCAATTTTAGAAGAAGACTTGGCGCTAACCAACCTCTCATTAGATATGATTGGTCGTGCACAAGCCATACTAACGTATGCTGCTGAATTGAAGGGTGGCAACATAACCGCTGATGATTTAGCCTATCGCCGTTCGGAAAGAGAATATTACAATCACTTGTTAGCTGAACAAGCCAACGGAGATTTCGCGCATACCATTGCGCGCCAGCTTTTTATTTCGGTTTTGGAATTGTACTTTTATGATGCGCTGCAACAAAGCAGAGATACTACCTTAGCCGCTATTGGTGCAAAAACATTGAAAGAAGTTAAATACCATGTGCGTCATGCAAGCGATTGGACAATACGTTTAGGTGATGGTACCGAAGAAAGTCATAAGCGTATGCAACAAGCCGTAAATGATTTATGGATGTACACCGGAGAACTATTTGAGATGGATAACACCGAAGACTTGCTTCTGCACGAAGGTTTAGCGGTTGATTTAGCCCCCATTAAAGCATCTTGGCAAAAACACATTAAAGAAGTATTAAGCGAAGCTACCATAAATACACCTGAAAATGGGTATATGCAAACAGGCGGTTTAAAAGGTATTCATACCGAACAATTAGGACATATACTATCAGAGATGCAATACCTGCAACGTGCATACCCTGATGCGAAGTGGTAGAATAGTTAGGATTTAACTCCTATTCTATATCCCATACCAAACTCAAGATTATAGGCTTGAATCCAGTAGGTTCTTAAAGTTACTAGAGCTACGATATTGTTTTTGAAATAATAACGTACACCGATTCGCTCATAAAAACAACTCGATTCTTTGTATTTAGAAATCACATAGCCGCCAAATTCTATAGGGATACTTAAACGACCAAGATTGTAAGCGTAGGAAACTTTAATTCCAGTCTGTATGTTTTGCCAATTGCCGGATAGATTTATTCCTTCTTCTTTCAATAGCTCAACATTGCCTCCATTATAAAACACATCTATTCCCGCTCCTATTTTATGTGTGTTTCTGATATTGGAATAAAAAGCCGCGGAATAGCTTTGTGCCTGATATTTGTTTCCAAATACATATTCCTGAACTTTACCTACACCTGCCCACAAAAGAACTTCATACTTTGTTTTTCTTTGACTACCGGAGTCAACCTGAGTAATTACATTCTTTACCGGATTGATGAATTTATAAATCAAGCCTGTGTTTATCGCTAACATATTTACTCCGAGATTAGGGAGATTAGAACTACCATTAGATACATGCGTATAACTGAGTCCTAAGTCCCAACACACTTGTTTACTTAAGTTCCACCTGAAGAACCATTTTATATTACCATACCCGTCAAGGGGCGCGCTTATCATATTATTATAGGGGTTTGTAGGAATAGAAAAATGTACCGGCGCATAAGCAAGTCCTGCGGCAAGCCTCATATATAAACGGAATGGTTTCTCTTTTTTGCTAAGCGGTATATCACAAAAAATGTATGAAGCATAAATATTGCCAAATACTTTAGGGTTATTCAAATCAAAACAAGTAAGTCCGAACCCATGTTCAGGAAAATTATTTTCATGCTGCCATAATTTTTTGCCTGTAGATGGCTTAATGTAATTAAGCTCAAAGCCATCCATAAACTTATAGGTTATATTTTTCGCGTAATAACTCTGCACTATTAACCCGCCAAAATTACCCGCACCACGCAGGTAGAAATCATTATCTCCCCCTATTTGTGAGTAGGAAACAAAACAAGAAAAGAACAAAAGGGTAAAGAGTTTTTTCATTCTTTGCTAAGAAATTAATCAAAGAGATTACTTTTATGAGATTGAGTGAGTGAGTAAAATCATATTTATCGCTAATCAATATCACTATTAACTTAACAAAACAGCGGCTACAGCACACTTGGCAACAGCCTTTACCTGCCTATTAAATTCGGGTTCTAAATTTGAGCGTTCTTTACGGGAAGTAACAATATAAATTAATTTATATTTGAAGTCAGATATAAATGGCTGACTTCCTTCAATTCTGCAATCAATTCTCTCCGCTTACTGAGGAAGCAAAAGATGAGCTATTTAAAAAAGTAAAAACCAAGACCGTTAAGAAAGGAGATTATTTATTAAAAACCGGAGAGGTTTGCAGGCATTTGTTTTTTATAAATGAAGGGCTTGCCAAATTGTTTTTCATAAAGGATGGTAAAGAGTTTATAAATGTTTTTGGGATAGAAAACCGGTTGTTTTCTGCTTTTGAGAGTTACCTTACCCAAACCCCGTCTAACTTTATGCTGATAGCTTTAGAGCCCACAACGGTAACACTTGTAAGCTATGAGGAGATGGAAAAGCTTTGTAAAAAACATCATTGTATGGAGAGCTTCTTTAGGAAATTAGTTTCTATTGCAGCTACCAAAATGACAAGAAGAATAAGCGAGATGCTGGAAGAAAATGCCACCAAACGATACAACCAGTTTGTAAAGGAAAACAAAGCCATAGCTCAACGCATTAGCCTAGGCGATTTAGCCAGCTATTTGGGCATTACACAACAATCGTTGAGCAGAATAAGAGCCAAAAAATGATTTTTTACCATTTGGTAAAAGATAGCCTTTATAGACTGTGTAGGTTTGTAAAAAATATAAACCATGACACAGAAAGCAAAAACACATTGGAAGATTGACCTTAACCACTCAGAGGCTCAATTTAAAGTAAAACACCTGATGATATCAAACGTATCGGGCAGGTTTAAATTATTTAACGGAGCTGTAGAGAGCGAAAGCGACGATTTTAATAACGCAAAAATTGCTTTTGAAATTGATGCTGCCAGCATAGACACTAATATGGCAGAAAGGGACGGGCACCTTAAATCTCCTCTGTTTTTGGATACAGAGAAATATCCTAAAATTACCTTTGAAGGCGCACTACATAAAAAAGACAGCCATTACGAGCTTACTGGAGACTTAACCCTGTGTGCCGTTAAAAAGAGCGTTACCATGGAGGTTGATTACACAGGTACCGGACAGGGCAGGTTTGGCGACATCCGTGCGGGGTTTGAAGTAAGCGGAAAGATTAACCGCAAAGATTACGGGCTTAACTTTAGTTTACTTACCGAAGCCGGAAGTATTGTAGTCGGTGAAGAAGTAAAACTTCACTTTGATATACAGCTTTTAAAGCAACCAGCTTAAGTCAACATAACGGCAACAAACCTCGACTTCTACTCAAGTCGAGGTGGTGTCTTCGCGATTTTAAGGATTGCAGCAAGCTGCTTTGCAACTTGTAAAGCCCGCCATTGTTGCTAACAGAACGCAAAAAAAAGAAATTTCTCGTTTACTCGAAATGACAAAGGAGATTATTTTAATAAACCTCTTTCAGCATGTCTATTAAATCGCTTGCCAGCATACTTTCGGGCTTGTATGTTTTAATGTATTTATCGGCGGCAAGTCCGTGCAGGTAAACAGCCATAATAGCAGCCTCTTCTTCACTATAACCGTTTGCCAGTAAAGCCAAAATCATTCCTGTAAGCACATCACCACTTCCGCCTTTGGCAAGGGCAGCATTGCCGGTAGAATTAAAAAAGACCTGCCCGTTGGGCAATACCACTGCAGTATGCGCACCTTTTAGCACTACTATAATATTGTTCTTTAAAGCAAACTCTTTGCAGGTTTGTAATCTTTCGAAAGCATTGGTGTGGGTATAAGTAAGCCTGTCAAACTCTTTAGGATGCGGCGTAAGAATAGTATTGGAGGGAAGAAAAGATAACCATGTTTTGTTTTCAGACAGCATATTAAGTGCATCAGCATCTAACACCAGCGGTACATTGGTTTGCTGTATTAATACCTTCAACGCCTGCGCTGTTTGTTTTTCTCTACCAATGCCGGGTCCCATGCCAACAGCGGCATATGTGCTTAAATCAGGACAAGCAGTTAGGTAATCATCATCCGTATCGGTAAGCACCATAGCTTCGGGTAAGGCGGTTTGCATAGCAGTATATCCGCAAGCAGGAAGGCAAACACTTAGCAATCCAACCCCTGAGCGGAGGCATGCCTTAGCAGAAAGAATAGCCGCTCCTATCTTTCCTTTAGAGCCTGCCAACAAAAGCGCATGACCGTATGTGCCTTTGTTGGTAAATTTAGTTCTCGGAACTAAAAGCTTGTCTATGGCATAAGATGTGGTATAATAATATTTGCTTGCCTGCGCTTCAATAAATGGTTCATCTAAACCAATGTCTAATATTTCGAAGTTACCCACGTATTCATAAAAATCGGCAAACAAAAAAGTAAACTTTGGTCTTTGAAAGGTAAGTGTAATGTTAGCATGTATGATGTTTTTATGCGTGGGTCTTTCATCGCAAAACAAACCACTTGGCGCATCTATGGCAATCACGAACAAATGCAACTCATTAATAAATGCAATCACATCAGCCAACAAACCGGCCACCGCTTTATTAATGCCTGTGCCTAACAGCGCATCAATAATAATGTGATTAGGGTTTGTTATCGGTTTTAAATCTCCAACCTTATTTATATACTGAACAGAGACAAACTTTTGCTCCTGTAATCTTTTGAGGTTAACAGAAAAATCAACGCTCTCTTTCTCGGTATGGTTTACAATATATACTTCAACCTTTCGGTTTGCCGAAGCTAAAAGACGGGCAATAGCCAAACCATCTCCTCCGTTATTTCCTTTACCGCAAAAAACAGTAAACTCAGTTAAAGCTTCGCTTTGATGAAGAATACTTTTTACACAGGCATTGGCAGCCCTTTCCATCAAATCGGTTGATGTAATAGCTTGTTGCTTTATAGTAAATGTATCAGCTTCTCTTGTCTGTTGGGCAGAAATAATTTTCATGCCACTAAATTACTTGTTTTGTATTAGATGCAGACTTCAATAAACTATGCAATATTACCGTGCAACAGCACCGCCATCAACCACTAACTCGGCTCCGGTCATAAACGAAGATTCGGGTGAGGCAAGAAATAAAGCAGCATTAGCTAATTCAATAGGGTCTGCCATTCTTCCCTGCGGGCTTGTGCTTTTAATCATTTCTTTCACACCGGGACCTTTTACAAAGCCTTCTGTCATGGGTGTAAGCACCCCACCCGGATGAAGCGAGTTAACACGTATATTGTCTTTAGCATATTCTACTGCTAAATCTTTAGTTAATAAACGTAAGCCACCTTTTGATGCCGTATAAGCAGCTCCGTTTCCACCAACCATACCTGCAATAGAAGATACGTTTACAATAACACCTTGTTTGTTTTTTTTCATATAAGGAATTACCGCTTTAACTCCTAAAAAAGGCCCCGTAAGGTTAATAGCAATTACTTTATCCCAAAGGGCTTTATCGGTATTATCGCAAGTGCCATTAAAAGGATATACACCGGCATTATTAACTAATATATCTATCTTGCCATATAGTTTGATTGCTTTATCAACTACTTTTTTCCAACTGGCTTCAGAAGTAACATCATGCGTAATGCATTCAATCGTTAGCTTTTCTTTTTGAGCTTCGCTTACCCATTTATCCAGTTTTTCAAATTGATTATCGGTAGCCAATACTTTAGCACCTTCCTGCGCAAATAAAATGGCTTCCGATTTCCCCATACCACCGGCGGCTCCGGTAATAATAACTACTTTGTTTTTTAACTTGTTCATATGTTTTATGTTTTTATTAATTGTTTATTTATTTACTAATTCAAGCGCTTCTGCCTTTACTATGTTTTCAATTCCTTTTATAAGTGCATCAGGGTTAAACGAAATGCTATCTATTCCTGCTTTAACTAAAAACTGTGCAAACTCAGGATAATCACTCGGTGCTTGTCCGCATAAACCAATTTTAACTCCTGCTTGTTTTGCTTTTTGGATAACGGTTTTCATCATCCATAATGGCGCGGCATTTCGTTCATCAAACAAATCGCTTATAATAGCTGAGTCTCTGTCAATACCCAACGTAAGTTGCGTAAGGTCGTTTGAACCAATAGAGAAACCATCAAACACTTTAGCAAACTCTTCCGCTAAAATTACATTGCTGGGTATCTCTGCCATTACATATATCTCCAATCCATTATCACCTCTCTTTAAGCCCAGCTGTGCCATTAAATCAACCACTTTCTTTCCTTCTTCTACCGTGCGGCAAAATGGTATCATCAGTTTTACGTTGGTAAGCCCCATTTCATTACGAACCTTTTTCATGGCTTCGCATTCCAGTTTAAAACCTTCTTTGTAATGATCATTATAATAACGCGATGCCCCTCTAAAACCAATCATCGGGTTTTCTTCATGCGGTTCAAATTGTTTTCCTCCCAAAAGATTTGCGTATTCATTCGTTTTAAAATCACTCATACGAACGATAACATCCTTCGGATAAAAAGCAGCGGCTACCATAGCTACCCCCTCAGATAACTTATCAATAAAGAAATTCTTTTTATCAGCATATTGTTTTGTAAGAGCTGCAATTTCTTTTTTTGCCGCCTTATCTTTCAACTCATTATACTTAACCAAAGCCATAGGATGCACACCAATAGAATCATTTATAATGAACTCCATTCGCAACAAGCCCACACCTTTATTTGGATAGAAGGATAGAGATAATGCCTTATCAGGGTCAGCCAGAATAAACATAGGAGCCGTTTCGGGCATTTGTATTTTATCGGGAGCAATGTTTTTTTCTTCCCATGATAATTTACCCTCATATACTTTTCCTATATCGCCCTCTGCACATGAAACAGTTATTTGTTGCCCGTCTTTAATTGCATGAGTAGCATTCAACGTGCCTACCACGGCAGATAAACCAAACTCTCTCGCTATGATAGAAGCATGACTTGTTCTGCCACCTTTATTGGTTATAATAACCGATGCTTTTTTAATCACCGCGTTCCAATCGGGGTTGGTAATATCAGTAACCAGTATTTCTCCTTCTTTCAATTTATGTCCTTCTGAAGGAGATTTTATAATGCGGGCAATTCCGGAAACAATTTTATTTCCCACTGCTTTGCCGCTTACCAATACTTTACCCTTTTGATTTATTTTATATTCGGTAATAGAAACTGATTTCTCTATACTGTGAATTGTTTCGGGACGAGCCTGCACGATGTGTAATTTATTTTCTACCCCGTCTCTTGCCCATTCAATATCCATAGGGGTTTTGTAATGCTCTTCAATAAGCAAACACCATTTAGCAAGTTCCTGTGCTTCGGCATCACTCAACACATATTGTTGTCTTTTCTTAATTGGAGTAGAAATATTCTCGGTAGTCTTTCCTGTTTTGTTTTTCTTAGCAAACAAAAGTGTATTTGCTTTGTCTCCTAATTTTTTCGTGATGAGTGCATTCTTGTTTTGCTGCAAAGTGGGTTTAAAGAAATAATACTCATCGGGTGTAGCAGCGCCTTGTACAATATTTTCTCCCAAGCCCCAAATGCCGGTTATATACACCATGTTGCGAAAACCCGTTTCAGGTTCCAGCGTAAAAGCCACTCCGGCAGAAGCCAAATCACTTCTAATCATTTTTTGAACTCCTACCGAAAGAGCCACTTTATCCTGCTCAAAATTTTTCTCGGAGCGATATTTAATGGCACGGTCGTTATACAAAGAAGCAAAACATTTTTTGCAGGCTTCCAGCAATTGCTTATCGCCTTGTATGTTTAAAAAAGAATCATGTTGCCCGGCAAAACTTGCATTGGGCAAGTCTTCGGCAGTGGCACTGCTTCTTACAGCAACCGATAAGTCATTTTTCTTATTGCCATCCATAGCCTGATAAGCCGTCACAATATCTTTGGCTAATGCATCCGAAAATTTTGCACTTAAAACTAATTTGCGACAAGCCTTACCAATTTGAGGAAGGTTAGCAAATGTTTTTTTGTTCAAGCTGTCAAGCAGTTTTTTTAACTGAACATCAATCTTGTTTTCTTTTAAAAAGTTTCTGAATGCAGTAGCGGTAATTACAAAACCACCCGGCACGCGTATGCCTAAAGAAGCCAGGTTGTTTATCATCTCGCCCGACGACGCGTTTTTGCCCCCTGCTTCCGGAAGGTCTTTTAAAGTAATTTTAGATAGCGGAATTGTATTCATACGAATATGTTTTTACTGTTGATTGGTGTTTTTCATTTTAGTGATGTATAGATAAAGCCCCCATACAACTGTAATACCAAATACAATAAGAACAGGGATGTAATGGGTACTAAAAAAGGTATGGAAGTAAGCACCAATTAAAATATATGCGGTAGCTATGCAGACTTTTATAACAATCAATTCGGCATTAGACCAGCTTGTTTTTTCTTTTAAAAAATTCATCTTATTAGATTTAAGAGGTTACTTATCATCACGAAAGTATAACGTGGCTTGGCCAAACATCATGACTCCCGTCATTAATTAGACTGATGTTTATCAAAACGCTTTGTTAAATTGCCTAATCAGAAAGCTCACTTTGCCATAAATGCCTTGGTTTTTTATACACAGTTTGGCTTTTTAGACATTAACCAATTCAATTTCTTAAGAAACCGCGGTTTCTTTCACAGTAACCGCGGTTTGTTTCAAAATAACCGCGGTTTCTCTCAAAAACGCAAAGCTTTGTGGGAGATTAGCGGGTGTTTGTGATAGAAACACTAAGTTGCTTTGCTAAATAGCAAGGGATTTTTGTAGATTTGTTATTGGCTCTTAACTAATCAGGTATAATAAAATGGCTAATCGATGGGGAATTCCAAGTGAAGTAGAAAATTTGGTAATTAATAGAGATAAAACGTGTATTTATTGTGGTGTTGCTTTTACAAAATCAAGTGAATCAAAAAAATCAAGACAAACTTGGGAACACATTATTAATGATATTAGAATTAATGGCTCAGAGAATATTGCTCTTTGTTGTGGCTCTTGTAATGCCAGTAAAGGCGCAAAAATATTGGAAGATTGGTTGAAAAGTAAATACTGCCTTACAAGGGGAATAACATTTGATAAAGTTGCGCCTGTAGTAAAAAAGTATTTGGAAAGTAGAAGTTAAAGAATATACTGCAATCAGTGATTCTAAGTTACAAAAACATTACTCATACCTCAAAGCATCTATGGGGTTTAGTGCAGCGGTTTTTCGGGCTTCGGGCGTAAACCCCTTCATTATAAATAATAAGGCGTTTTTTTTTACTACATTTGCGCTCTCATCCAAAAATTTATCGGCATGAAATTATTTTTATGATTTCGCTTTTGTTTGTTTTATTAGCTCCGCTTATCGCTTTAGTTTTTGTGCCTATAAAAAGAACAAACCGAAATTTGTTTTACGGGGTATCTGTTATTATTTCTTTAGTATCCATATATCTTTCATTTTATATTGACATCAGTTTAAAGTTTGAAATTCCAAGCATTGCCTTCAGTATCCTTATGGATAAGTATTCCAAGATTTTCTTAATCTTAGTTAGCAGCACATGGCTTATCTCTATTATCTATAGTTATGAGTATACAAAATATAATTTTCATAAAAAGAGAATTAAGTTTTTTATATTCTTAAATATTATTCTTTCTATAGCTATGATAAATGCCTGTGCGGGTAATTTAATCACGTTGTTTGTCTTTTATCTCATCGGGATTCCATTAACCTATCCTTTAATAAATTTTAGAAACAACGATGTGTCAAGGCAATCAGCAAAAGGCTTTTTAAAACAAACCATACTTCCTTCTTTATTTATTTTTCTGCCTGCCATAGTAATAACCGAATATTTAATCGGTCATGTTTCGTTTGGCGATAACACAACACTGGGTAGCCATCATATCAACCCGATAATTGGCGGCATACTGCTTTTAATGTTTATCATAGGCATCTCCAAAAACTCGGTTTTTCCATTTCACTTATGGTTGCCAAATACAAACCCGGCGCCGGCACCGGTTAGTGGATTAATTCATAGTGTGGCAACGGTTAAAACAGGTTCAATCGCATTAATTAAAATAGCTGTATATATTTTCGGGTTAGATTACATACGTGTTTTAACCTCCGATTTCTTTACAGGAGGATGGTTAACTTATTTGTGTGGTTTCACATCTCTTTATACCGCTTACAGAGCATTAAAAACGGATGATTTAAAACAGCGGTTCGCATTTTCTACGGTTGGGCAATTATCGTATATAATTTTAGCCATTTTAATTGGCACGCCCATGGGAATAATGGCTGCCACGCTGCATATTGTTACTCACGGCATCGCCAAATCGTGTTTGTTTTATGTAGCCGGATTTTATAATACTGTATATAAAACTGTTTCCGCTAAAGAGATTGGAAAAATAATGCCATACACCCGGTTTATCGCCCTTGTTATAGCCATTTGCGGCTTATCAATAACAGGATTTCCGTTTTTAGCAGGGTACTATAGCAAAGACTTAATGTTGGTTGAGGAATGGCACGCGCACTACTATTCATCTGCAATCTTTTTATTATTGGGGTCGATAATTAATATCTTTTATATAATTGGTCCTGTTAAAAATGCCTTTAGAAAGAAAGACCCCGCGTATCATGCGAAAAAAATTCCGCTTTCAATGTTGCTTACATTTGTTATTTCAATTGTATTAATAATTAGTAGTAATTACTATGTTCCATATTTAATTTTATTAATAGAATAATAAAAAGGAACGCCCTACTCATACCTCAAAGCATCTATAGGGTTAAGCGCGGCGGCTTTTCGGGCGGGATACCAACCAAAGAAAAGCCCTACAATGGCAGAAAACAAAAACGACATGAGTATAGACGACAGGGTAATGACCACAGGCCAACCGCCTAACTTGGATATGAGTTCGGATATGGTAATGCCCAGCGCAATGCCTATTAAACCACCCACAAAACTTATTACGATAGATTCTATCATAAACTGAATAAGCACATCGCGCCCTTTGGCGCCAATGGCCATGCGTATGCCAATTTCGCGGGTGCGTTCGGTAACCGATACCAGCATAATATTCATAATGCCGATACCGCCCACCAATAAAGAGATGCCGGCAATGCTGGCTAAAAGAATGGTCATTACTTTAGATATGGTTCCGAATATATTACTGATGTCTGACTGGGTACGCACCGTAAAGTCGTTATCATCAGATGGGGCAAGCTTGTGCTTTTCGCGTAAGAGACTTGATATTTCATCAACGGCATCATTGGTCTGGTCTTCCGATAAACCTTCGGCAAGTATCATGTTTACATAACTGGATGAAGACATCATTCGTTTTTGCACGGTAGAGAAGGGAGAGATGATAATATCATCCTGGTCTTGCCCAAAGGTGTTTTGCCCCATTTTTGTAAGCACACCAACAATCTTCATGGGAATACTATTTACCCGAATGATTTGTCCCACAGGGTCTGCGTTCTCATCTCCGAATAAATTAAATACAACGGTAATACCTACTATACAAACCTTAGCGGCCGAACGCTCATCAGATATTGTAAAGCCTGTACCTTTGGTTATGGTTAGTGAGCGAATGATGAAATAATCATTCTTAACACCCAGCATGGAGGTGTTCCAGTTTTGCGAACCGTTGATGGCTTGCACTCTTTTTTGATCGACGGGCGATACATGATTTATCAAATTGCAATGAGAAGAAATGGCTTCGGCATCTTCTACCTTAAGAGTTTGAATGGATGATGCTCCGCCACGCACCCCCCCCATATTATTAGCTCCGGGAAAAATCATGATAGAGTTGGTACCTAAACTTGCAACCGACGCTTTGATGTTTTGGTTAGAACCCTCGCCAATGGCCAACATGGCAATAACCGATGCCACACCGATGATAATGCCCAGCATGGTTAAAAAGCTCCGAAGCCTGTTGCGGTTAAGCGAACGCCAGGCGACTTTAAATAAATTCAATATCCTCATGTGTTTTTATTATTGTTCATTTTGCCAAATGGAATACGCCATATTACTTTGTTTATATTCCAATGGTATATGGCTATTTCATGTGGTTGCTTTATCATCAGCAAGCGCTGCTATTTTTTTAAGTTCTTCGGTCGCGTTTAGTCTTTCCGTTACTTCTGCATTTGATATAATGCTTCCGTCTTTAAACACAATGTTTGTTTTGGCAAATTTTGCTATGTCCGGTTCGTGTGTAACCATCACAATAGTAATTCCCTTATCATTTAATTTCTGAAATATTTCCATAATCTCATAACTGGTACGCGAATCGAGATTACCGGTAGGTTCATCGGCCATAATAACCACAGGGTCGTTTACCAAAGCGCGGGCAATAGCCACCCGCTGTTGTTGTCCGCCCGATAGTTGGTTGGGCATGGAGTTAACTCTATCTGCAAGCCCTACTGATTTAAGCGCGTTAAAAGCCTTTTCTTTCCGTTCACTTGCCGCTACTTTATTATTATAGAGTAAGGGTAATTCTACATTTTCCTGTGCTGAAGTTCTTGGCAAAATATTAAAGGATTGAAAAATAAAACCAAGCTTACTGTTGCGTAATTCTGCCAATTCATTTCTATTACGTTTCAATACATCCTTTCCTTCCATCAGGTACTCGCCACTGGTGGGACTATCCAGACAACCTAAAATATTCATAAAGGTAGATTTGCCCGAACCGCTTGCACCCATAATAGCTACAAAATCTCCTTTATTAATGCTAAGAGAAACCGCCCTAAGCGCATGAACTTCTATATCGCCTGTGCGATAGGTTTTGGTAAGCTCTTTAACGGTAAGTAAGTTCTCTTGCTCTGCCATCTCTTACTTTTTGTTGGTTGGAAACGAAGGCATAAAAGGACTTTTAGATGCAGGTGTTTCTGCAGCAGTTGCCGAATGATTGACCCCGGTGGCTACTTCATATCCTTCTTTTATATCGCCGTTTATCTCGGTAAAGGTTCCATCATTCAATCCTTTAGTTACTCTTACCGGAAATATATCGTTTCCGCTCTTTACCCATAGGTAACCTATAGTTTTGTCAGACTCAACAATTTGTTGCTTCTTTAATTCTTTTGTTTGGCGAAGCTTCTTTAACCAAAAGTTCTTTACCGAATCGGGAAGGAGTTTATTAGCCTGAATATATTCAACAGGTGGTGTAAATGAAAAAGCGTTGGTTGGTACTTTAAACACATTTTTGCGCTCGTCAATAAAAATATTCGAGTTGGCAGTTAACCCGGGTATTAATTTTAAATCGGGATTGGGTACTTCAATAATTACTACATAGTTAACCACATTCTGCACCATAATAGGCTGATGCCTTACCTGAGTTACTACTCCGACAAATACATCATTAGGGTATGCGTCTACCGTAAACTTAGCTTGTTGTCCTTCTTTTACTTGTCCAATATCCGCTTCATCTACATCAGCCTGCAACTGCATTCTGCGTAAATCATTCGCAATCGTAAAAAGCACAGGACTGTTAAAGCTGGCAATTACCATATTCCCAACCTGATTATTCCGGGCTATAATCATACCACTAATAGGTGCTCTTACCGTACAATACTGAAGATTAATAATTGCTCTGTTTAACTGCGCTTTAGCCGATACTAAGTTTGTGTTTGCTGTCTGAACAGCCGCCAAAGCTTTATCATAATCTTCCTGCGATATGGCATTGGTTTTTAATAATGGCTTTTGCATATCATATTCTATCTTAGCCTCATCAAGCGCCACCTGCGCCCTTTGCAAAGCAGCGTCCGCATCTACCTTAGCGGCATAATAAAGAGTAGTATCTAAGACCGCGATTACCTGCCCTCTTTTTACCATATCGTTAAAGTCAACTTTTATTTGTGCTATAATGCCGCTTACCTGTACACCCACATCTACCGAAGTATCTGCCGCCATAGAACCTGTAGCTGTAACCAATACATTTACATCTCCCCTTTCAACGGGAACGGCTCTCCAGTAATATACCTCACCTTTGCTTTTAAAGTGATTAACAATAAGCCACACCGAAACAAGCACGACTGCTATAATTGAAATAGTTACAATACTTTTCTTCATTTTATTTTATCTTGTAAAAGGGCTTAACAAAGAGATTGTTTTTGCCTTGCTAAGCCCGTGATGAAAATCAGTATAGAGTTTGATTTATATCATACTGCCTGGCCTTAGTATAAAACCAGACTGGGAAAGTGGTGGGCTTTTTTGTTTTATATTTGAGGGGTATAAAAATTATAGAACCAATTTTTAAAGCAATATCAGCGCAGCATTTTAAACAGATACATGAAATTTACTTTACAACATAACGACCCCTCATCTAAAGCACGTGCGGGTTTATTAGAAACCGCACATGGCGTTATTGAAACACCCATCTTTATGCCTGTTGGCACGGCAGGCACGGTTAAAACAGTTCATCAACGTGAGTTGAAAGAAGATATTAAAGCCCAGATTATTTTAGGCAATACCTATCATTTATATTTACGTCCGGGTACTGATGTGCTTGAAAAAGCAGGCGGTTTGCATAAATTCAACGGATGGGATAAACCTATACTTACCGATAGCGGTGGGTATCAGGTGTTTTCGCTTTCCGCGCAAAGAAAAATTACGGAAGAAGGCGCAACTTTTAAATCGCATATTGACGGTTCTAAACATATGTTCTCGCCCGAGCGTGTGATGGATATTGAGCGCACCATTGGGGCAGATATTATGATGGCATTTGATGAGTGCACCCCTTACCCTTGCGAAGAAGAGTATGCCCGAAAATCTATGCATATGACGCATCGTTGGTTAGACAGATGTATCGCCCGTTTTAACAGCACACCCGATAAGTATGGGTACGAACAAAATCTGTTTCCTATTGTGCAGGGTAGTGTGTATCCTCAACTACGCAAACAATCTGCCGAATATATTGCTTCAAGAAACTTAAACGGAAATGCCATTGGTGGTCTTTCGGTAGGCGAACCTGCCGAGATGATGTATGAAATGACGGATATGGTTTGCGAAATTCTTCCGAAAGATAAACCGCGTTACCTGATGGGTGTGGGCACACCCGTTAATATGATAGAAAGCATTGCCCTTGGTGTTGACATGATGGATTGCGTAATGCCTACCCGCAATGCAAGGCATGGTTTGTTGTTTACCCGCAACGGCATTATTAATATAAAAAACGAGAAATGGAAAAACGATTTCACTCCCGTTGATGCCGATAGCGATTGCTTTGCAGACTTACAATACAGCAAAGCTTATGTGCGCCATTTATTTACCTGCGATGAAATACTGGGCATGCAAATTGCCACCTTGCACAACCTTACTTTTTATTTATGGTTGGTAGGCGAAGCCCGCAAACAAATTATAGCAGGTACTTTTGCAAGTTGGAAAAACCAATTAGTTCCTAAGTTAGGACAGCGGTTATAAAATCTTTTTAGATGTTACGATGGGAGGTTACCTGTGTAGTAACTCGGAAATAGAAAGTTAGCGGATTAAATTTATCTGTCCGTTAAAGTTAAGCAGGTTGCCAAATATATCTGAGGCCGTACCCTTATAAACGTATACATCTTCAGGCGCGGGACCACCATTTTTATTGCCATCCCAGGCATTGGTAATGTTATTAAGTGTAGTAACCAATACACCCCACCTGTCGTATATATTCATTTGGAATGAGTTTATGAAAGTACCTTGTGCTTCAAAATGATCATTTTCACCATCTCCGTTAGGTGTAAAGCTGTTGGGTATGTATAGGGTCATATAATCTTTTACAAGTATTTCATAGATTGCGCTATCCTTACAGCCATGTATGCTGTTAAAATAATAAGTGGCCGTGTAATTTCCGTATTGAGGGAACGTATAAGGGAATGGATTTTTAGTAATAAGTACTCCGTTTGAAAGATAAGCAAGGCTGTCGGCAATCCAACCTGAGTTGGGTATCAGATTTAATACAACAGGATTTTCGGCATACACAATTCCGGAAGGGGTAATGATAAACTCCGCGTTAAGAACATCATTTTTATTTATAATTGTAGTAGAAGCGGAAGCCGTACAACCATAGGCATCTGTTACGTTTACCGAATAGCTACCTACAACCAAACTATCAGCGGTTTGTGTGTTTTGTACCGGGTTTGTTGACCATATATAGGTATAAGGTTGTCCTCCTTTTGGATGCGCTATAGCCTGACCTACTCCTTTGCTACATAAATCGGGGTTTGAGGTGGCCGTAAGGGTTAAATCAGTAGTATCGTTTACAAGGGCTGTAATTACGGCAACGCAATTATTTGCATCGGTTACGGTAACATTGTATTGCCCCTGTGCCAAACCGGTTACAGTGGTTGCAATTTGGGGAGGATTTGTTTGCCATAGGGAAGTATAAGGACCTGTTCCGCCAAAAATTGAAACAAAAGCGGTACCGTTGTTTGATGTGCAAATGGCAGGGGTGGTTTGCGCACCTAAAACCAATTGCGTTGGTTGGGTAATATTTACATGTACCGTACTTACACAACTATTATTGTCGGTTACGGTAATCGTATAATTACCTATGGATAGATTAGTAGCTACTGAATTTGTTTGTGCTGTTGGTACCCACGCATATGTAAAAATACTGTTTCCGGGATTTGTAATAGTTACCGTAGCTGTTCCGTTGGCAGAGCCAAAGCATTTAGTTGGCGAAGAAGTTACCACAGGAACCCATGTAAAGCCTGTTGATTGAACGCTACCTGTGGTAATTACAGAGCAATTATTAGCATCAAGAATCACTACTGAATAAGAGCCTTGCGCTAAATTAACGGATACAGAACCTGTTTGAACGGGATTTGTTGTCCAAGTATAATTAAAAGGAGCTGTACCTCCACCTAAAACAATAGCCGTGGCAGTACCTACAGAACCCGTGCAAATGGTAGGTGAAGTATTTACCGTTGCTGTAATGGGAGGGGGATTGGTTAGTGTTGCAGTAGTTATATCTATACAACCATTGTTATCTGTAACAAAAACAGAATAAGTACCTGCTGCAAGATTTGTTGCCACCGTATTTGTTTGAGCGGGAGTGGTAGACCAACTGTAAGTAAATGTACTTGTGCCCGGATTGCTTATGGATACCGTTGCTGACCCATTAGCATAACCAACACACAAAGGATTTGACCAAGTGGCAGAAGGGCTCCATGTAAAACCTTGAACTCCGACAAGCCCGGTGGCAGTTGCTGTGCAGCTATTTACATCTAAAACACCAACTGTGTAAGTGCCTTGTGCTAAGTTACTTATGGTTTGTCCTATTTGGGGTGGCGTTGTATTCCAAGCAAAGGTATAGGGCGCAGTACCTCCGCTTGTTACCGAAGCTGTGGCAATACCCGTAGAACCGGTACAAGTTGTTGGAGATGTAGTTACCGTGGCAATAATGGGAGGTGGATTAGTAAGCACTACTGTAGTTGTACCGATACAACCTATGTTATCTGTAACATTAACTGAATATGTACCAGCAGCGAGAGTTGCTGTTGTTGTCGCGGTATTTTGTGCAGGAATGCTTGTCCATGTATACGTATAAGGAGCTGAGCCACCACTAACCAAGACTCCCGCACTGCCATTCGTACCGTTATCACACAAAGGGTTTTGTGTAGTAGTAGTATAAGTAAACGCCGCGCCACTTGACCCTACAACAGTAGTTATGGTTTGTGTAACGATACCACATCCGGATTGCAAGCCCACTATACAAGAATAGGTTCCGGGAGTTAAATTACTAATAGAGGCCGTTGTTGCGCCGCCCGGTTGCCATGTATAAGTTGGAGTAGCTGTATAATTGGTTACCGTAACCGTAGCAGAACCAAGAGTACCACAGTTTTCGGCAGTTGAAGCAGCAGTAACGGTTGGTGTGTTTGTACAGCTTACAGAATTTCCCTCTATAAAAACAGCTGAATCATAAGACCAATCTCCCGCATCTGCTATGGCAATTTCCATGTGGTAAGTAGTACAAGGGGAAACAGAAGTAACAGAGGTAATGGGTATGGTATAACCGGGATACGCAATATCCTGATTCAAATCATTAGAATTGGCATCCAAATTATTTACATAATAGATGCTATTGTCAGGAGCACAAGTACCAACATCATTAACGTTATCAATAGTAACCGGGATGCCATTAGGAAGGGTGGCAATATTAAACCCGGTATAATTTCCACCGGCAGGATTAGTGCCTGTTAAAAATATCCCAAAGGCATCATTATAAGTACCACAAACAAAGCCATCATATTCTGACGAAGCAAAAACAAAGGTAATACTAAGACTATTGCATATAGGTACAAAATCAAAGGCAACAATACACACATCATTTTTTGCTAAAGGTTCAATAGCTGTAAGATTAGGATCATTAAAGGTTGTATTCCAAGCAGTACTTGGAGGGGTATAAAAACCAAATGAATTAGGGTGGTAAACTGCACTATCTGCCATACCTGTAGTTAAAATAATACCATTGGTTAGTCCCAAATTAGTACCTGAATAAGAGAAATTACCCACCGCTTGTCCATTACAATTTAAACTTGCATTTGACACCGTAACACCACTACCGGTAATAGTTTGAGCCAGTGTAGTAGCAATAGAATCAGCTGTAACTGTTAGACTGCTTTGAGAAAAACAATCTAAGCTAATTAATGTAGTAAGAATTAATAAGCATACGCTTTTCTTCATGAGAAGAATTAAATTAATAGTAAATATACAACATAATAACTAATAACAAAATTATTCAGCCATAGCCGCAAGAATCTGCGCTGCTCTTTTATTATCTGGATGTTTCTTCAAAAGTATTTTTAACGTGTTTTTTGCTTCCACTTTGTTTCCTTTAAAATTATAAAGTCCGGCAAGATTCATTAATGTGTTTTCATTATCAGGATCTAACTTTAAGGCTTGCATATACAGTTGTTCTGCCCGGTTTGCATTGCCTTCCGTTAAAAAAAGAAAACCAAGGTTGGTAATGGCAGGCACATATTTAGGATTCTCTTTCAGGGTTTCGGTAAAGTATTGGTGTGCCATCGTATTGTTTCCATTAGTTGCATAACAGGTGGCGAGCTTATCAGTAAAATCAGCTACAAAAGGGGCAAGCTTATTTGCTTGTTCAAAAAACGGAAGCGCTTCGGTTACCTTGTTTAAGTAGTTATAACTTTCTGCAACGCGGTAACAAGTCCAAGCATGTTGGTTATCATAAGACTTTTTGTTTAAAAAAGCTTTAATCAAATCAGCTGCACCAATCTGGTTTACAAAAGAGATTACATTAGTATAATCATTCTTCAGAAAATAAAGTTGTACTAAAGCGTTGAAATTTTTTAAGACAAGTTCTTTATTCTTTACAGAAAGATACTTAACGGCGGAATCTAAATAATAACTTTTCTGCTCAAATTTTTCATATTGATAGATATAGGCTTTAGCCTTGGTAAGTGAATCAGGTGCTTTCTCATTAATGGCATATAACCCAAGAAAGGTCTTTATCTTATCTTTTTCTTTTTTAGTGATAGGTTTACGAATATAGTGGTCGTGCACGGTAACATGCGGTATATCTATAGAGCCCGACTTGGGCATGTGACAACCTACACAATTTAGTTTTGAATTTTGTGCGTCATTCCGAACTTGTTTCGGAATCTCATCAGATGCTGAACCAAGTTCAGCATGACGATGTGCAAGGGCAGCAGCAACTTGTTTCTCGGTACAATTCATTTCTGTTTTCTTGCCATGACAATTTAAACAGGCATTATTAAAAACTTCATTGCCCGTTACCTTAACACTTACATGCGGGTTATGACAGGTAACGCAAGTCAGCGCATCCTTATAAGGTTTTAGTTTATTCTTTACTTGGTCGGGTTTAAACGATTTAATAAAACACTGACTCATCTTTAATCTATCGGCATGACTTGCCATTATAAACTCATCATCTGCGTTGGCATACTTGGGCAAGAACACCGATATGTAATCACTCAGCTTCATACCCGGTTTAAAATCATAAAAAGATTTTCCTTCTTTAAGCACCGCATTACCCTGCAAATGGCAACGCTGACAAACATCAAACTGCAAATCAATAGCAAGCTTGGATGGGTTTATAATGCTGTAATCAATATACTTAGTGGTATCAATTTTAGTGCCTGTGCTGCGCTGTTGCACATGCACACTGCCGGGACCATGACAACGCTCGCAATTAATACCTTCATCCACATGGTTGTATTTATTTTCAGAGCCCATCACAAAATCGGGTAAGGCGTTATGGCAACTCATACACTCCAACCCAATCTTGCGCGTAAAGCGGGTGTTAACGCCATTCTCGAAGCCGGGCGGCAGGTGCCATTCTTTTTTCTGCGTATAAAAAGTCATGGGCATTTGGTTAAAATGTCCGTTTATGTTTTGCATGTGCGAGTTGGTATGATGCCCCGAACCTATAATGTAATCGCACCGCTCCACGCGTTTATAAATAGTATCCCTGCCCTGCAAACGAAACTCGAGGAAGTAAAGCGAATCGTTCTTCCCCCAAAAAGACTTGTAATAAAAATCAGAGAAAGAATCGTAAATAACAGAGTGCTTATAATCTCCTGCCGATTTTTGTTTGGTGGCGCCTGCAAAAGATTTGCCCATGCCCGTTTCTATAAACGTGTTGTAAATACTTTGGTGGCAAAGCCTGCAGGTGTTTATGCCCACATATCGAGCAGTATCGGCATGGTTAAGGTACACCAGCGTATCCACCTCTCCCCTTTTGTTCCCCTCTCCATGTGCAGAGGGGTTAGGGCTGAGGTCGTTTTTTACCTCATCCGTACACGATGAAAGTGCTATTACGGCAAATGCTAACCCAAATATAATGCGCATTAAGTGCGAAGTTACAAGATAATTATTCGCTTGTCTATATATTTTTAATTTACGCTCATGTATTCGCTTCGCCCGGCTGTTATGAGCGAATAAGAAGCCGTCTAATAACTTTTACGGGAGTATTCGTCAAAAAAAAATTATTTAATTTTTTTGGCAGAGAGGTAAATTACTTTTTTGGTTTCAAAAAACTCTTCTGTAAAATAATCTTTCAATTCGTTTATTCTAACCTTGTTGCCAAAGGGTTTCAGCTCTTGAGTTAAATCTCCGCCCTTTAAATAAAAGATACCATTTTGTATGGTATTAAAACTTTTAGGCGAGAATGATTTACGTACCCAGCTCACAAAAGGTGTAAGTTCAGTTACGGCACGACTCACTACAAAATCAAAGGTATTGGTAAGTTCTTCGGCACGTATTTGTTGCGCGGTAATATTTTGCAAACCTAAGGCTGCAACTACTTCTTTTACCACGGTAATTTTTTTCCCGATAGAATCTACCAAATGAAAATGCGCTTTAGGAAACAAAATAGCTAAGGGTATTCCCGGAAAGCCTCCGCCTGTACCCACATCAAGCACCTGTGTATTATCGGCAAAAGAAATAATTTTGGCAATACCTAAAGAATGTAGTACATGATGCAGGTATAGCTGCTCAATATCTTTTCGGGAAATAACATTTATTTTTTCATTCCACTCTTTATATAAGGCCTCCAGTTGAATGAATTGTTCTTTTTGCTTTGGGCTTAAAGCAGGGAAATAGTGGAAAATAATTTCTGCGCCTTGCACGGTTTAAAATCTTTTTTGACGTTGGGCGATAGTAAGCAATAAATCACGCGATCTGAAAAGTCTGGTCTTTACTGTATTTATAGGTAGTTCCAGCTTTACCGCAATTTCATCATGGGTTAATTCTTCAATGTAATACAGCTCAACAATCTCTCGGTTTTTTGGTTTCAGTTTATCAATAACAATACGCACCCTATCCATCGTTTGTTTTCTGATTAGGGTTTCTTCGGGGTTTAATTCTTTCCCTTTTATATAAGCAGAAAATTCTTCGCTACTGCCGCTCTCCACCGGTTTATCTATAGATAGTGTGCCTTTATACATTTTGTTGGCGCGTATAAAGTCAATGGCGTTGTTAGAAGCGATTTTAAATACCCAGGTACTAAAGGCGCATACCGGAGAATACTTTTCTAAATTAATAAAGGCTTTACCAAATGCTTCCATAGTAAGGTCCTCCGCATTATCAGCATTGTTGTTCATCATACGCAACAGCATATAATAAACGGGTTCCCAATAACGTTTCATCAACTCATCATAAGCCTTCTGGTCATTATCTTTTAATGCGCGACGCACCAAAGTCATATCATACAACGCTTTGGTAGAAAACTGATGATTGTCGTCTAATTTTTCCATTTACGTGTTTTAATGAAACGTTTTTGCCAATGCCACATAGGATATAAGAACAACAACAAAAACTCAAACAATAAAAAGCCTGCCAACAAATCTTTTTCTTCTAATTTTTTGGCTGCTTTATGATACACAAGTGCCTGAATACTACTTTTAACGATGAAAACAGCGGCTGTAACCAATATCAAATCCAACTGAAATAAAGATGCGACAAACAACATGCAAAACAAATAATTACCCGCATGCAGCATACCCAAACGGTTTTTTGATGCACCGGTATACAAATTAGAAGTGCTTAAATGGCGGGATTTCTGCTGGTTCCATTCATTAAAACTCTTTGCGGGCAGGGAATAGGTAAGGCTGTCTTTAGTAATAATAACACTTGTATTGGTAGTATTTGCGTTTTGATTGATAAACAAATCATCATCTCCTGATGTAATATGATAATGCGTTGAAAAGCCTTTGTTCTTAAAAAACAAATCTTTTTTATAAGATAAATTTCTGCCTACACCCATATAGGCCTTATTACTTAATCCTAATGAAAGATATTGCAGGGCAATAGCAAACGTATCAAAGCGAATTAGTTTATTTAAAAAAGATTTTTCCGCACGATAAGGTCCATAGCCAATTACAACTTCTTTTCCGGCAGTATAACCCCGCATCATTTCACTAATCCAATGTTCGCTTTGCGGGTAACAATCTCCATCCGTAAACAAGAGATGCTCGTATTTAGCGCCTTTAATGCCCACCATAATGGCAAACTTTTTTCCGTGTTTGTAATATTCATCCTCTTGTATATTGATGGAACGAAGATTCGGGAAAATCTTAACATACTCCCTCAACACATCGTCCGTATTATCAATACTACAATCGTTTACCACAATTACCTCAAACGCAGGATATTCTTGCGTTAAGAATTTAGGAAGAAATTCAGTTAGGTTATCCGCTTCATTCTTGGCGCAAATTATGATAGATACAGGAGGTTTTTCCGCATTTGAAGGAGCTTTATCCGTTTTGTAAAAAGCAAGCTTACCATACAAAAATAAATATACTCCTATTTGATACAAGGCAACAAGCACAAAACAAGTTTCCACCCAAAAGCCAACACTATGTATATCTATAACCGGCATTACGCGGCGAAGTTACACCGCATAGCCCACACTAATTATTCTACCTTTGCAAAACATTAAACAAAGTAATTAACAATGCCCAAGGCGGTTATTTTTGATATGGATGGGGTGCTGATAGACTCTGAACCCCTTTGGAGGCGGTCTATGGTACATGTTTTTACGACTAACGGATTACCTTTTACCGAAGCTGATTGCCGAATTACCACCGGCATGCGCATAGATCAGGTAATTTCTTTTTGGAACAATAAAACGTCTTTTACTGCCAATGAAACCCTTGTAAAGGATGCCATTGAAGACTACCTCTGCGAGTTGATAACCGCCGAAGGCAAGCCCATGAAAGGATTACAACAAGCGCTTGATGTCATCACAAAAGAAAACATGGTAATTGCTTTGGCAACTTCTTCATCTACCAAATTGATAAATTGCGTGTTGGATGTTTTAGAAATAGAAAGCTATTTTGCCCATATACAATCCGCGGAACATCTTACCCATGGCAAGCCGCACCCCGAAGTATTTTTAAAATGTGCCAAAGCCATTGATACAAACCCCACTGACTGCTTAGTAATAGAAGATTCTTTAAATGGCATTATAGCTGCAAAGGCGGCAGGCATGCGTGTGGTAGCCATACCTGAAGAACACAACCTAAACAACCCAAAGTTTTGCATTGCAGATGTAACATTACCTTCTTTACTTGAGTTCATGCCGTTGCGGGTTTAGGTTTGTGGAGTAGCCATTGCCATGCGCAAAAGAAATATTAGGTCTTTATCTTATTTATTCTATTTATACAATTTTGGTTATCGGGTTTAAGCAATAACGATTTATTGAGATTAATTAATGCTTCCCGCTTATTACCGCTTTTTTGATAAACAACGCCAAGCCAATAATAATTCTCGAATGAATTTGGAAACAAACAAACATTAATGCTTAAGATATTAATAGCAGAAATAATATCCTTTTTGTTTAGATACTTAAGCGCGATGTCCTTTACCCAGCACTCAAAAGCTGAATACACCACGTTTATATTGTTTCTCCGTTTTTAATATCAAAGAAGTTTTCAAAATTTTTCTTGTATTCAAAAAAATCGTTAATTATATACATGTCCTTTTTTTTGAAACCATATTCTGTTTTCGATAATTCTCCAAGTATTGATGAATGTTGAGCTATTGAATATTGAAATGCAAGCAGAAGTATTATAGCGTATTTCATTTGCCTTAAATATACCTAAATAAAGATTTATCTCTTTGCCATTAGAATTCCTGCAATGCGCATAACTTGTTCATCGCAGGCAAAAACGCTCAAATAAAATCACACGCTATTTGCCAATGCAAAGCTTGGCAGTGTGGCTAGGAGCTTTGGCGTGATGGCAGGAAGCAAAAGAACCCTCCGTATTTCTTTCGGGGCTTAGGTAGGGTATGTTTAAATTTAAACCTCGTAGTATCAAAAGCACAGCCATTACGCAGGTAACATAAGGTATAGTTCTTCGGATAGCACTACGGAATTGTATGCTGATTAAATTGGTAAAATAAGAAAGACTAAACATAAGCGGCACAGTTGCCAACCCAAAAAACGCCATAAACAAAACAGCGTGCAACAACGTGCTGCTGGCTATGGCCGCTGTTATCGCCATATAAACCAAGCCGCAAGGCAATAATCCATTAAGTGCGCCTAAAATAAATAAAGAAAAAAGTTTTTTTTCTGCCAATTGATTTGCAAGACTTGATTTGATGATACTAAACAGTTTAAAGAATTTATTAGTGAGTGTATATTTAGTAACGATGCGCTGTGGCAATAAAACACCAAATAAAATGAGAACGCCTAAAGTAACGGATACTATTTGCTGAAGCCCTGCCAAAGCAAAACCCTGTCCAACCAAACCAAACAGGACACCCAAAGAGGAATAGGTGAATATCCGCCCGCTATTGTACAAAATAATAGATGCTGTTTTATAAAATTTACTTTGGTTATAAATAGGTATGGCTAAAGCAATAGGACCACACATACCTATGCAATGAAAGCTGCCGAAGAAACCAAGCGATATGGCGGCTAAGAGAAACATTTAGTGCAGGGTAATTACATCTTCTTTATAATAGGCTTTGCCGTTGCCGCTCCACGATAGTTTCATTTTATAAGCACCCTTTTGCATAGCAGCTACATCAAGCACTTGTTTGCCAGTAGCATCAAACTGCATCTTTACTTTTACATCTCGTAACCCGTCAGAAGGACAAAAGAAATAAACTTCGCCGGTAAAGTCTTTAGTAAGTAATTCAGTTGGGATGGTTAAGACAACCTGTTTGCCGTTTACCTCGTGCGCTATGCTGTTTGGCAGTGCATTGGCATTTTTGGTGGCATCTATTCGTTCCTGATACTTTAATTCTTGCGCGTAGTAATCTTTAGATTCAAGCTCTACCGTTTGCCTCATGCAAATGGTAACAAGGGTTACGATAATGGCTACAAAGCCTGTGTACAAAATAACGATGCGATATGACCAACTTAGTTTCATGGCTTTTTGTTATTGTAAAACCGGGCCGAGAAAACTTGTGTTTACCGTCCTGATTTTTTTGTTATTACTATAGATACCTATTTCCAGTTTTGTTTTTCTCCCTTTTAATTCATTTTTGTTAAGGTAAACAAAAAACTCACCTTTGGTAACGCCTTCTTTTTTCACGATCAAATCTTTACCTACCAGTTTAATCTCGCCATGCATGTTTTCCAGCTTTAAAACAACAGGGAGGCTGTCGCGGGTTTTATTAATCAAATCGATGTTATACAAATTACTTACCTGATTATTGGGTTGTTCCTGATACAACATGCCTTTGGCACGAAGGATAGTAGCATCATAATCTGAACGGGTAGCCAACAGAAAAACCTCTACACCAATAAGCACGCATAATACAGCTGTGTAGGCTTTCATGCGCGTAGTAAAAGTTAACTTGGTTTTATTTTTAATGCCGCTTTCAGAATCGTAACGAATTAAGCCCTTAGGTAAGTGTACGCTTTCCATCATGTGGTCGCAGGCATCAATACAAGCGGTACAATTGGTACACTCTAACTGTGTTCCGTTTCTGATATCAATACCGGTAGGACAAACATGCACACAGGCATTGCAATCAATACAATCTCCGCCTGTTCGGGTTTCGTTCTTTTTAAATTTATGTCGGGTTTCTCCACGCACATAATCATAAGCGACTACAATGGAGTTCTTGTCAAGCAACACACCCTGCATTCTTCCATACGGACAAACAATTAAGCATACCTGTTCTCTGAACCAGGAATACACTAAAAAGAAAATAGTTGTAAATATTAGAAGTGCAATGAAACCACCTTTATTAACCTTTAAAGGCTCAGAGGCTATTTTAAAAATTTGATCAACACCTATTATGTAGGATAAGAATGTAACAGCTATAATGAAAGACAATAAAAAGAACAGGGTGTATTTAGCGCTGCGTTTAAATATCTTCTCACTGTTCCACGGAGATTTCTTTAAAGCCTTTTGGTAGGTTGCATCACCGTCAATCCAGTATTCAATCTTACGGAAAATCATTTCCATAAAAACGGTTTGCGGGCAAGCCCAACCGCAAAATACCCTGCCAAACACTACGGTAAATAGAGCAATGAACACAATAAAAATAAGCATACCCAAACCGAAGATAAAGAAGTCCTGAGGCCAGAATATATTGCCAAACAAAATGAACTTACGTTCGAGTATATTTATAAGAAATAAAGGCTCGCCATGCACTTTAATAAAAGGCAGCGTAAAGAACAATACAAGATAAAAGTAGCTGAAATACGAGCGAAGGTTATAGTACTTACCGTTTGGTTTGTGAGGAAATATCCAAGCGCGTTTACCTTCTTTATCTATGGTAGCAATGCTATCTCTAAAACTTTCCTGCTCCACATACAACTTACTACCATCCGTTTCCATTTTTATTTTTTATCTTTTGCTATATCAAGCGAATCTGCCACAGCTTTTAATTTAGTTGAATCAGTAGCGGGTACACTTAAAGAATCTTTAACCGCAGGAGCTCCTGCATCTTTATATAACTCACCTTGCGGCGCTTTTCCTGTTGGAACAGTACCTCTTAATGATTTTATATAGCTGGCTACTTGTGCAATTTGTACAGGAGACAAGTCTTCTTTCCATGATTTCATTCCTTTGTCAGTCCAGCCATATTTTATGCTTTTAAAAACATCTTGTATAGCACCGCCATGCAACCAATAATCATCAGTAAGGTTAGGACCAGCACCGTCATTATCACCTAACTTACCATTGGCTAATTTACCATGGCACGCAATACAATTTGCCATAAAGGTTTGTTTACCTGCTTCAATATCCTCTGGTTTAGTAAGCAGCTTAACGGTTGTTTCATCCACGTTATTAGCAGAAGTTTTTAAATACTCTTCCACATCCAGTTTAGCTTTCGCCATTTCCTTATTGTATTCAGCTCCCTGCAAATCGCCTGTTTTTGCCAGGTGATAATGAGTTAAATAAACAATGGCAACGATAATGGTAAGCACAAAGCCATATTTCCACCAAGGGGGTAAGTTGTTATCCAACTCACGGATACCATCGTAGTTATGGTCAAGCATAATTTCTTCTTCTTTCTCAATTTCAACAGACGCGTTGAATTTATCAAGTATGGTTTTCTCAGCAGGTTTGTGAATTGCCCCTGCAACTACTGTATGAGATTCTTCTTTCTCTTCCGGTTTTAATAAACCTCTTAAAATATTTATAAGTACCGCCAAGAAGGAAGCTTCAAAAAGAATAATAGCTACCATAATATAAAAGGTAGTCATATCAAGTCCACCAATTAACCAGTCATCTTTTTTAATAACACCTGCTGCCTTATCCTGTGCATTAACAGCTATGTTTAACAGCATAAACAAAGCAAACATACCTGCCGCTTTACCGGCACTGGAATTGTTCTTAGCGTTTTTTATCTTATTCCTGAAGTAATCACTTTTAGCAACGTTTTTTATTACACTGGCAATTACCGCAATTACCACAAGCAATAAAATAATCATTACAGTCAGGGCATTAAACAACGCATTAGAGAAATAAGTGTTACCTGACTTGCTAGTAGCCTCTTGAGCGTAGTTAACAAATGGTGTTAGTGCGAATACAACTAACCATGCTATGTTTTTTAAGGATTTAGTTTTCATATAAGTATAGTTTAATCTTGATTATTTAATGGAATGTTTTTCAGGTAATCGAAGTATTCTTTCTTACTTTTAAATACATATACACCTACCGCGATAAAGAAAGTAAAGAAGATGATTAAAGAAACCAATGGATATATGGCTACTCCTGTGATGCTTTCCAAATAGTTAATGAATTTCATATTTCTTTAGTTTTTAATTATTTATTCTCCGCTTTAATATCTTTTCCTAATCGTTGTAAGTAAGAGATAAGTGCAACAATCTCTTTATCAGGCAATGTTTGGATACCATCCTTTTTAAGATTAGCGGCAATTTCTACCGCTTGTTTCTCCATATCACTTGCGGCAATCTGGTCGTAACCTGCAGGATAAGGCACACCCAAACGTTGCATAGCTTTTATTTTACCTACAGTTGACGCCACATCTATTTTATCTTCCAGCAACCAAGGGTAAGATGGCATGATAGAGTTTGGCGACATGGAAGTAGGGTCCATCATATGGTTGTAGTGCCAGCTGTCAGGATATTTACCACCTTCTCTAGCTAAATCAGGTCCGGTACGTTTGCTGCCCCATTGGAATGGATGGTCATATACAAACTCACCTGCTTTAGAGTATTCACCGTAACGTGCTGTCTCACTTCTAAACGGACGAACCATTTGTGAGTGGCAGGTATAGCAACCTTCTCTTATATATATATCCCTGCCTTGTAATTCAAGCGGTGTATAAGGTTTAACACTGGCTATAGTAGGTATGTTTGATTTAACCAAGAACACAGGTACAATCTCCAGAATACCACCAATAGCAACCAACACAAGGCTTAATACCATTAATTGAATAGGTCTGCGTTCAATCCAACGGTGCCAGTGGTCTTTTTTATTTCCATGATAATCCCTTACTAATGCAGGTGCTTCAGCATCTTCTTCCGCAAGGAAAGAACCTTGTTTAATTGTTTTAATTAAGTTGTAAGTCATTATTACTGCGCCAACCAAATAAAGTGCTCCGCCCACCGCACGTGCTGCGTAAAAGGGAGCCATTTTAGTTACGGTATCTAAGAACTGCCATTTTAACTGACCTTCGGGTGTAAATTCCTTCCACATTAAGCTTTGCATGATACCTGCCCAATAAAGCGGCACAGCATATAACACAATACCTAAGGTTCCAATCCAAAAGTGCATATTAGCCAAACGCTGTGAAAAAAGTTTTGTTCTAAACATTTTCGGGATTAACCAATACAGCATACCAAAGGTTAAGAAACCATTCCAGCCAAGCGCACCTACATGCACGTGTGCAATAGTCCAATCGGTAAAGTGACTGATAGCATTTACACTTTTTAAAGAAAGCATCGGTCCTTCAAAAGTTGCCATACCATAAGCGGTAACAGCAACTACAAAAAACTTAAGTACCGCATCTTCTCTTACTTTATCCCAGGCACCGCGCAGGGTTAATAATCCGTTAATCATACCACCCCATGATGGAGCAATAAGCATTACCGAAAATACAACGCCTAAGGATTGTGCCCAATCGGGTACAGCGGTATATAATAAGTGGTGAGGACCAGCCCAGATGTATATAAATATTAGTGCCCAAAAATGTATGATAGATAAACGATAAGAATATACAGGACGGTTAGCCGCTTTAGGAACGAAGTAATACATCAAACCTAAATAAGGAGTGGTTAAGAAGAAGGCAACCGCGTTATGTCCGTACCACCACTGAACCAAAGCATCTTGCACACCCGCGTACCAAGAATAAGACTTCCAAAAAGAAACAGGGATTTCAATAGAGTTTACAATATGCAACATGGCAACTGTTACCAGTGTGGCTATATAAAACCAAATAGCAACATATAAGTGGCGTTCTCTTCTTTTAATAATGGTGCCTACCATGTTCCAACCAAACACAACCCAAACCAATGTGATTAAAATATCTATAGGCCATTCCAATTCTGCATACTCTTTACCGGTTGTTTTACCTAACAAAAGTGTTACAGCTGCCAACACAATAATTAACTGCCAACACCAAAAGTGTATCTTGCTCAGCGTATCGCTAAACATACGAGCCTTAAGTAAACGTTGCAAGGAGTAATATACTCCCATAAAAATACCGTTACCTACAAAAGCAAATATTACGGCATTTGTATGCACCGGTCTTACTCGACCAAAGGTGGTGTAAGGTAGATTCAAGTTTACAGCAGGAAATAGTAATTCCAAGGCTGCAACCAATCCTGCCAGCATACCAACTATGCCCCATAGCATAGTAGCATAAGCAAACATTTTTACAATCTTATTGTCATATTTAAATTTTTCCAGTTCCATAATTTGTGGTTTTAGGTTTTATTGTTTCGGTGGGTTCTATTAGTTCATCATCAAAAAGCATACGTACAGAAGGGGTATAATCATCTTCATATTGTCCGTCTTTTACAGACCAAATAAAGGCGATTAAAAATCCAATGGCGATGGTAATACTGGCGGCTATTAGAATAAAGATTGCGCTCATATAGTTTTCGGTTCAAAACTACTTTCAACGCCGCTTATTGTATGTGACTTTAGTCAATACTAAACATGATTTAAATCAAGTTGCTTAATTCAGTTTATTTGAGATGGGAATAGGATTTGGATGCTCTTAATTTTTCAAGTATTACTTATAGCCATACTCTTTTATACCTTCAAGCCTATTACCAATACATCATCCGTTTGCGGTTCATCCTGTTTCCAGTTGTTGTGGGCGTATTCTAAGAAAGAAGTCTGCTCGGTTAGGTTCATATCCTGTATGCTTAACAGCAGTTCATAAAAGTGTTTGCGGTTAAATTTCTTGCTATTTTCTCCACCAAACTGATCGGAATACCCATCAGAAAATAAATACAAAGCATCGCCTGTTTGCAAATCAAACTCATGCAAATCAAACTTCTTTTCTATACCCGCATACAAACCTATGGGGTATTTACTGGCTTTGTACTCTATCAACTTTCCGTCTCTTATTAATACCAAAGGACGAAATGCGCCTGAGAACTTTAGCTTCTTCGTATCTAAATCTATCTCGGCAAGGGCAATATCCATCCCATCGGCAGCGCCTTCGGTAAGCAAGGCAGATTGCAATTCTTCATCCAAGGCAAAAAGTATTTCGGCAGGATTTGCCAAATTTCTTTTTACGATGGTGGTACGCAACAAACCGTTTGCTATAACCGACATTAATGCGCCGGGTACTCCGTGTCCGGTACAATCTATAGCAGCCACATACAGCTTGTTCTCTTTTTTATAGTACCAGTACAAATCGCCACTCACAATGTCTTTAGGCTGGTAGTATATAAAAGAATCACTCACATATTCCGATAAGCCATCGGGGTTTGCCAAAATACTTTTTTGTATGCGTTGCGCATAGGCTATGCTTTCAAGCATTTCGGAGTTTTTTACCTGAAGCTCTTTTATCTTTTTATCTAAAAGAGTTTCTGTGTGCTTACGCTTTGTTATATCATAGCCGATAGCAACCAAACTGCCATCTTCGGTAGGGTTACAATTCCAAACAACTACTTTCTTTTCCCCTCTGGATGTATAAAACTCACGTTCAAATTCTGATATTTTTATTTTATCAGATTTTTCTATAACAGATAATATCTGCTTTTTAACCAACAGACCTTCTTCGGCAGAAGCCCGCGGCAAATTCCACCAGCCGTTTCCTAAAAGTTCGGTGGTATTAAAGCCCAGCAACCTTTGCACGGAAGGACTTGTGTAGCTAACCTCTCCTTTAGGGTCTATAACTACTATGAGTGTATTTAAATTTTGAAGTATGGCTTCACCTATGGCGTTCATGATAATTTTGATTAAATGTTTGTGATTAAAAAAAGAACAATAAGCTGGTAGCTCTTAGCAGTAATACTGCATAAAGCGTTGGCAACGAATGTGCCAATTGGAAATAATAATATGCTTATTGATTATCATGTGGCTGCAAATGTAAGAAGTTTTTTGAATATGATACATCGAAAGGCAAATGATAACAATAACTTAACATGGGAAGATGCTTTTTATCTTCTCTTTATTTCTTTGCTTGCTCCTCAACGAATCTAAAAGATTAGATTAATTTTAAACTGAAACAGCGGGCAGCCCGACCGAACGCGGAGCAGTTTAGCATGTGTGAGGCAGATCGTTTGGTCTTGACTTTTTGGTTCTTTTTCGTCAAGGAAAAAGAACATACAATGTAATTTATTCTTTGTTTTTAGAGTCTATGCAAATGGTAACAGGTCCGTCGTTAACTAACGAAACTTGCATATCAGCACCAAAAACACCTGTCTTTACAGGCTTCTGAAAGAGAATAGACAAAGCAGTAATAAAACTTTCATATAAAGGAATAGCGACTTCAGGTTTGGCTGCTTTTATATAAGAAGGACGATTACCTTTTTTGGTGGAGGCATGCAACGTAAACTGACTAATCACTAAAATATCTCCGCCAGTTTCTTTCACACTCAGGTTCATCTTTCCGGCATCGTCGGCAAATATGCGCAGGTCAATAATCTTTTTGCAAAGCCAGTCTATATCTTCTGCGTTATCGGCTTCTTCTATACCCACTAAAATAAGCAGCCCTTTTTCAATAGCAGAAAAAATACTATTGTTTATTGTTACGCTTGCACTTTGTACTCTTTGTATAACTACGCGCATGGCAGCAAATATATGAAATGAGCTGCCAATTATGAATAGCAGCCATACGAATATACAAATGAGAAGGTGTAAATTTGTATATTCGTACAAGATTCGTAATTCGTATTATGAACATACAACAAGCTTTAGAAAACGAGCGCAAAGAACTATCCAAACAGGAAGCCTTATTGCAGGAAGCTGAACGCATTTTATTTAAAAGCCGTTTATCAGATAAAAACATATTAGACAATTTAAAGTTCTACAATTCTTCTTTCGAGTTTTTGGATGATGATGAAATAGAGAAGCAAAAAACATTTACGCCTGCTCAAATAAAAAACTTATGTAAGAAACTGCGCTTGCGTTTTTTATCATCGCAAAGTTATAGTGGCGAAATACCTTATGAAGCCATTCTTAAAATAAAAGACCTGAATACTGCCCATCGTAAAGACCTCAGGCATTTTAAAATAGTAAGCACTAAAGATTTTTTTGCATCTCCTCAAAGCGATGCGGCAGCCATGCTTTTTGCGCAAACCCTGTATGGCAATTATTATTTGCTGCATAGTTGGGGCAAACCGCTTAGTAAATGGCGCAGCGCAAAGTTTTTTCCTTTACGAAATTTCGAGAGTCTATTTATTTGTCTGTTTGTTTTTACTCTAACCGAATCTTTATTATTGCCCAACCATATACTTACAACCGATACAAAGGCAGGTTACTTTAGCCTATACCGCATGGCTTGCGTTTTTCATTTATTAATTTTTAATGCCGCCTTTACCGTTTTTGGTTTGTTCAGCTCACGACTTCATTTATCAGAACAGAGTTGGGATGTGGTGCCGAGAAAGATCAAATAAAAGAATTTATTAAGGATAGGGTATTAAAGCAACTCATTAGCCAAATTAGCCAACTCGCTGCGCTCACCTTTTTGCAGGGTAACGTGCGCGTATAGCTTGTTGTCTTTTATCTTATCTATAATATAAGACAACCCGTTACTTTGCGCATCTAAGTATGGTGTATCTATTTGATAGATATCTCCGGTAAAAATTATTTTGGTGTTTTCTCCGGCACGGGTAATAATGGTTTTAACTTCATGTGGAGTTAGGTTCTGCGCCTCATCTACAATAAAGAACACATTGCTTAAACTACGCCCGCGTATGTATGCAAGCGGACAAACAATAATTTTTTCTTTCTCTACCATCTCCTCAATTTGTTTGTACTCTTTTTCCTTTTCGCCAAACAAACTCTTAATAAACTTCAGGTTGTCCCAAAGCGGCTCCATGTATGGGTTTAGTTTGGATTTTATATCCCCCGGCAAATAACCGATGTCTTTATTACTTAATGGAACAATAGGACGTGCAATGTATATCTGATGGAAATTACGACGTTGCTCTAAAGCACCTGCGATAGATAACAGCGTTTTACCCGTACCCGCTACACCCTGTATGGAAACCAGTTTTACATTCGGGTTTAAAATTGCATCAATGGCAAAAGCCTGTTCGGCATTTTTAGGCACCACATTAAATGCCATGGTTTTATTTACACGGCGAAGGGTTTTGTTTTCCTGCTCATAAGCCGCTAATACCGATTTTTGTCCGTTCTTTAAAACAAAGAAATGATTTGCCATGGGCGCATGCTTCTTGTGTGTAGAAGAAACATCCACTTCATTCTTTTGGTATAACTCATCTATTGCGTGTATGGGAGCTTTCTCAATAGTAGTAATGCCGGTATAAAGTTCATCAACGTGTTTTATTTTTCCGGTTTCATAATCCTCAGCGGCCATATTAAGCGCTTTGGCTTTAAGCCTAAGATTTATGTCTTTACTGATAAGAACAACTTTTTTATCAGGATGTTCTTCGGCTACTTTCATAGCGCAGTTAAGTATTTTATGATCTGCTTTGCGCTCCCCGAAAACAAACTCGGCATCCAAAGCTTTCGCTTTTTGCGCAAACTCTATTTTAAAATTACCATGTGTTTTTCCGTTAATGGGAGTCCAGTTTTGCAGAGAGTGGTTGCCGGAGAGTTTATCTAAATAACGGGAGAACTCACGCGCGGCAAAATTCTTGGTATCGTTTCCTTTTTTAAACTGGTCGAGCTCTTCTAAAACTGTAATGGGAATAACAACATCGTGTTCTTTAAAATTTCTGATGGCTGTGTGGTCGTATATAATTACCGAAGTATCTAATACAAATATTTTTTTTACTTTACCTGATGCCGAACTACTTCCTTTTTTTGCCATAGTGTAATTTTTTATAAAGCTATTTTTATTAAATCAATAAGGGGGTAAATTCCTTTTAATATTTTCAACAATATTTTGTTGAAGGACAAAAGAGCTGTTTTTCTTTTGCCTTGAAGCAAAAGAAACAAAAATTCAAGACTTCTTAAAATCGAAATGAAATTCTACACATCGCTACGCAGATTTCAAGAACTCGCTTGTTATAAGGGTATTTAAACGGTTTCTAAGTATTTAATGATTTGTTGCAGATAAAAGTCAAGTCCTTGCTGGGGAGTAACGGCAATCAGTAAATCATGCATGGCTTCATTTTCGGGTAAATGCATAGCGACTTTGCACTTTGCTTTAGAGGCGGCAGCTATATAACGTAAAGGAATTTTTTGATGAATGTTTAAATCTATCAGCAGGTCTTTCTCATCATCCATAAAGGTTTTTATGTAAACACTTTGCGGACGATAAAAGTTTTGCAGCTCTTTCTTATTGAATAAATCAATATCTGTTTTTATATAGGAGTAATTTGGTGTTAGTTTTTCATCTACATAACCAATAGCGTGTACGTTCTTAGTATATTCTTTCAACTGCTGAATGAATTTTTTAACTGTTTCAAATGTGCTACTATCAGTTACCTCAAACACAACACCAATAGTTTTTGCATCTGCCAGCTTAACAAATTGCTTATTGCGTGGTAAGTCGCACAACTTCTTTATTTGATACTCGGCTATATATTTTATAATAGGGTTCATTCAATCATCTTTAAAAAATCATCTTCACTGATAATAGCAACGCCAAGTTTCTCAGCTTTTTTTAATTTCTCAGGTCCCATGTTATCTCCTGCCAACAGGTAACTTGTTTTCCCCGAAATAGAGCCCGTGTTTTTTCCTCCATTCTTTTCAATCAGGTCTTTCAACTCATCCCGGCTGTGCTTTTGAAACACCCCCGAAATAACAAACGTTTTTGCCCCAAGTTTATCGGTGGTGCTTTGCATCTGTTCTTCACTCAATTCAAATTGCAAACCGTGGTGTTTTAAATGAGTAACAATTTTCTTATTCTCTTTATCAGCAAAATAAGCGGTAATGCTCTTGGCAATTATCTCTCCTACTTCATCAATGTGCAAAAGCTCTTCTTCTGTAGCAATTTCTAAAGCATGTATGCTCTTTACTTTCCGTGCAATTTTTTTAGCGGTAGTTTCTCCTACGTGTCTTATACCAATGGCATATAGCACGCGTTCAAAAGGAATTTGTTTAGAGGCTTCTATTCCTTCCAGTAAATTGTTAGCCGATTTTTCTGCCATTCGTTCTAAAGGAAGCAGTTGCTCCTTCTTTAAATCATAAATGTCTGCTATGTTCTTTATCAAGCCTGCATCATACAACTGCTCAATAGTTTCTCCGCCCAAGCTATCAATGTTCATAGCCTTACGGCTCACAAAATGCTCTATCTTTCCTTTTATTTGAGGCGGGCAACCATTCTCATTCGGACAATAATGATTGGCTTCTTCTTCTCTTCTAACAAGCTCTGCACCACATTCCGGACAATGCGTAATATATTTTACCTTTTGCGAATTGGTATTTCGTTTAGTCAAATCAACACCTACAATCTTGGGGATTATCTCTCCGCCTTTTTCTACAAACACATGGTCGCCAATGCGTACATCTAATTTTTCTATAATATCGGCGTTATGTAAAGAAGCCCGCTTAACAGTTGTTCCGGCAAGCAGCACAGGTTTTAAATTAGCTACCGGAGTGATTGCGCCGGTGCGCCCAACCTGATACGAAATGCTTTCCAACACGGTTGATACCTGCTCAGCTTTAAATTTATAAGCAATAGCCCAGCGTGGCGATTTAGCCGTAAAGCCCAACTGTTGCTGTTGTTTGAAGCTATTTACTTTTATAACAATGCCATCAATATCAAAAGGCAACTCATCTCTTTTCTTATCCCAATGATTTATAAACTCAAAAACCTCCTCCATGCTGTTGCATAGTTTGGTGTAAGGCGAAATTTTAAAACCCCATGCTTTAGCTTTCTCCAAACTCTCATACTGACTATTTGCCGGAAGATGTTCTCCCATCATATAATATACAAAACAATCCAGTTTTCGTTTGGCAACCACCGATGAATCCTGCATTTTCATAGTACCCGAAGCGGCATTACGGGGGTTTGCCAAAGGAGCATCGCCTATTTCTTCGCGCTCTTTATTAATAGCGTGAAACACCTTGAGGGGCAGAAATATCTCTCCGCGTATTTCAAATAAGGCAGGATAATCTCCTTTTATGCTAAGCGGAATACTGCGAATGGTTTTTACATTGGTCGTTACATCATCGCCCTGCACACCGTCTCCGCGAGTTACACCTTGTGTTAGTTTCCCGTGCTCATAGGTTAAGCTGATGGAAAGTCCGTCGAACTTTAACTCACATACATACTCAACCCCGCTACTAAACAAATCATTCCCCGTAATGCCCAAACCCTTTTTTACACGTTCATCAAAATCTGTCAGCTCATCTTTGCTATAGCTGTTGGCAAGGCTCAGCATGGGGTATTTATGCTTTACTGCTTTAAACTCTTTAGTAATCTCACCGCCCACACGTTGCGACGGAGAGTGTGGAGATAAAAACTCAGGATGCAGCTTCTCCAATTTAATCAACTCCTCCAGCAGCATATCAAAATCATAATCGCTTATGGTGGGTTTATCCAACACATAGTAATTGTAGTTATGCTGCTCAATCTCTTTACAAAGCGTTTCTATTCTATGCTTAGCTTGCTCGGCTGTCATGGGCTAAATTTCTTAATTATTTTCAGAAACCAATAACATTGTTAAATTCTTTTGGGCTAAAGATGGAGTAGTTTTTTTGTTATGAAGGTTAGCCACAAAATGCAAAATTAGCTTCTGTCTTATATTTGTTGCTATTGAGCCTTTTTTGCTAAATTCGCACACTTCATTTTAAAATAAAATATGACTAATTATAAAAAATTAAACAATATCGTAGGCTGGCTAATCTGTATCGTTGCCTCCTATACCTATTGCTCTACTATTGAGCCTACCGCCAGTTTTTGGGATTGTGGGGAGTATATTGCCTGTTCGTATAAATTAGAGGTTGGTCACCCACCGGGAGCGCCTTTCTTTTTGCTGATTGCACGATTCTTTTCACTATTCTCATTCGGAGACCCGGCCAAAGCAGCCATGATGGTAAATGTAATGAGTGCTCTGAGCAGTGCGTTTACTATTCTGTTCTTATTTTGGACAATTACCCGTTTGGCTAAAAAGATGCTTGCACCGGAAGGCACCGAAATGGATAAAGGCAAAATGTGGGCTATTTTAGGAAGCGGTGTTATTGGCGCTTTAGCTTATACCTTCTCCGATTCTTTCTGGTTTTCTGCCGTAGAGGGCGAGGTGTATGCCATGAGTAGTTTGTTTACAGCTGCTGTATTCTGGGCAATCTTAAAATGGGAAGAAGAAGCCGACGAACCATCGTCTATGCGTTGGTTGGTACTAATCTCTTACCTGATGGGTTTGTCTGTGGGAGTTCACTTACTAAACTTGTTGGTTATTCCGTCCATCTGTTTTATCTATTATTTCAAGAAATACAAGTTTACTTGGAAAGGATTTATTATTGCCGGACTTATTTCAGTTGTTTTGTTAGGAGGCATACAAGGCGGCATCATTCCGGGCATAGTAAAACTCTCTGCCGACTATGAACTGTTCTTTATTAATAAACTAAGCATGCCGTTTAATACCGGTACAGCTTTATACTTTATTATTCTTATTGGTTTGGTTACCTCTGCAATTCTTTACTCGCTCAACAAAAAAGAAACTTATTACAAACTAACCTTTGGTTTGGCTATCGCTTTTGCATTGTTGTCTGTTGCTTCCGCGCAATCGGGCAGCGGTATGTTTATGCGCTTAGTTGTTTTAGGCGGAATGGTGTATGCGGTTCATTACCTTAAAAACAAGCCTTCTGTAATGAACGTTATCGCTATGAGTTTTGCGGTAATGATGTTGGGTTATTCTACCTTCTTTGTATTGATAATTCGTTCTCAGGCTAATACTCCAATGGATGAGAACAATCCGGAGAACGCGCTTAACATGCTTTCCTATTTGAATCGTGAGCAGTATGGCGATTGGCCTATTGCTTATGGGCAGTATTACAACGCGCCTGCAAAATCACGCAGCGAATTTAAAGACGGAACACCCATTTATGGCAAAGATTTAAAAACAAAAAAGTATGTTATTTTAGATGATCGCAAAAACTCGGTAGCTGTTTACGAAGATGATTTTTGTACGGTGTTTCCTCGTATGTGGAGTCAGCAAAGCCAGCACGAAGCAGCCTATAAATACTGGGGCGATATAAAAGGTAAGCCTAAACAAATAACCGATAATAACGGAGAAACAAAAACGGTTTATGTACCCACCTTTGGCGAAAACCTTACCTATTTCAGAAGATACCAGATTGGCTATATGTACCTGCGTTATTTTGCCTGGAATTTTATAGGTAAACAAAACGATGTACAAGGTTTAAATAACAACCCAACCGAAGGAAACTGGATTACCGGTATTCCTGCTTTTGATAATGCCCGTTTGGATGTTGATTTAACTACCGTGCCAAGCAATGTGCAGAATAATAAAGCTACCAATAAGTTTTACGCATTACCTTTTATACTGGGGCTATTGGGTATATGGTTCCAATACAAAAAAGGCTTAAAAGATGCTTTTGTGGTATTCTGTATATTCTTCTTTACAGGTTTGGCTATTACTATTTATCTGAACCAATATCCATATCAACCACGTGAACGTGATTATGCGTATGCCGCATCCTTTTACGCCTACGCTATTTGGATAGGCTTGGGCGTATTATTTATATACGATTTCTTGGCAAAAAGAACCAACGCTAAAAATGCAGCAATTATTGCTACTGCTGTTAGTTTGGTGGTTCCGGGTATAATGGCTGCCGATGGTTGGGACGATCATAACCGTTCGCACAAAACCATGGCAAGAGATTTTGCTATTAATTATCTTAACTCCTGTGCGCCTAATGCCATACTGTTTACGAACGGAGACAATGATACCTTCCCGCTTTGGTACGCGCAGGAAGTAGAAGGCATTCGTACCGATGTGCGTGTGGTTAACTTAAGTCTTTTCCAAACAGACTGGTATATCAACCAATGTCGCCGTGCCGCTTATGATTCCAAAGCGTTGCCATTTACCATGAGTGAAGATAAATATGAAGCAAGCAAACGCGACATAGTTTATTTTATGGATAAGAATATAGGTTATGTAAACATTAAAGAATTAATGGATTATGTTGCCAGTGATAATCCCGAAAATAAATACCCTACAGGTGGCGGAGATTACATTGATGTATTACCAAGTAATAAATTCAGTATTCCTGTAGATTCTGCAAAGGTGGTACAAAATGGTACCGTTCCTAAAGGATTGGAAAGCCGTATTGTGAAAAGTGTTGACTGGCAATTGAAACGCGGGTACATTACCAAAAATGATTTGATGGTGCTTGATTTACTGGCAGGCTTCAATTGGGACAGACCAATCTACTTCGCAGTTACAACCGGACGAGAAGCCTATGTTGGCTTGGAAGATTACTTACAGCTGGAAGGATTGGCATATCGTTTAGTGCCGATAAAATCGACTAAAGAAGAAATGCAAAACGGTGCTCGCATAGCTTCGGATATTATGTACAATAATATTATGACTAAGTTTCAATGGGGCGGTATGAGTTATCCTAAAATTTATTTGGACGAAAACAATATGCGCTTTGCTTCTAACATGCGCATACAAATTGGCGGATTAGCTGCGCAATTAATTCAGGAAGGCAAAAAAGATAAAGCAATTAAATTGCTTGATAAAGCGCAACAAGAAATGCCTGAAGCGACTATTCCTTATGATGCAACCATGTATTCTATTTGTTTGGCATACTTCCAGGCAGGTGAGAATAAAAAAGCTAAAGACATAGCAGAAAAGTTATTTACCATGTTTGAAGGTGACCTTCGTTTTTACAACAAACTTCCTGCCATTCACAAAGCGGCTTACGGTTCGGAAATAGGTCGTGCCCGCCAGTTGATGATGGCATTGGTAAGTATCTGTTATAACTTTAAAGAAGAAGCTTTAGGCAAAAGTTTTGAGCAACGTTTACCGGCAGTTATTCCGCAGGAAGAAATGCCCGGTTACGGAAAACAACCTGTACAGAAGTAAGGATGCGCTTGCCGGCTTCACCGCCTAAATTGCTGCGTAACTTGCTTCCTAAATGCTATTGGAGTTTGCCCAACAGGCAAAACAAAATTTATTTAACTTTTGATGACGGACCAACACCCGAAGTGTTACCCTTCATATTACAAATCCTTGATAAGTATGAAGTGCCTGCTACTTTTTTTTGTGTAGGAGAAAATATGAGTAAATATCCCGACTTGGTTAAAGAGATACTGAAAAGAAATCACGTAATTGGAAACCATACTAACAATCATATCAGTGGCTGGCGCACTAAAAATGAAACATATTTTGAAAACATAGAAAAGGCTAATTCAGTTTACTCAAGCAAATTGTTTCGCCCACCTTATGGCAGGTTAAGAAAATCGCAAGCAAATCATCTTAGTAAAAAATACAAAATAATTATGTGGGATGTGTTGAGCTATGATTACGATAAAAACGTTTTACCCGAAATTTGTTACAGAAATGTAATTGATACTGCCAAAAGCGGCTCTGTTATTGTATTTCACGATAACAAGAAAGCGTATCAAAACCTGCAATACGCTTTACCGCATAGCATAGCTTTTTTGTTACATAAAGGTTTTGTATTTGATGTAATTAAATAAGGATTAGAGAATGATTATTTTTTAGTTTTATTCTCTTTGTAGCGCATATCAGGTGTGCCGTCTTTTTTGGTTGGTCCTGTTTTCTTTGCCGCTTCTTTATTTTCTTTGTAACGCATATCAGGCGTGCCATCCTTTTTTAATTTAGGTCCGCTTTCTTCCTTCTTGGCAGGCACTTCTTGTTTTGTTTCTGTTTTCTTTGCAGGCGTTTTTTTATCGGTTTGAGCAGGTACAACAACCGAACTGAATGCAAATACTAAAAGACTGAATAACGTGATTATTTTTTTCATAGGTTTAATTAATTTGATTGCGGCAAAAGTAAATATTAGTCTGAAACTAAAAACTACTTTTTAAAAACGGCTATAATCTTCTCCGCTAAAAACTCCGCCAGCTTAATGTTTGATTCCTTTGTCCAGCCGGCAATGTGCGGTGTAAGAATTACTTTATCAGACTTCATTAAATATTGCATAGGTTGAGGTATATTTTTATAATCTATTCCCTCGAAAGACACCGCTTCGTATTCCAGCACATCCAAACAGGCACCTAAAACTTTCCCACTTTCGATATTCTTAACCAAGTCGGCTGTATTTAAACATTTGCCTCGTGCGGTATTAATAACGTATATCGCTTTCTTAAAGTTATTTATAAAAGTATCATTAATTAGGTAATGCGTTTCTTCTGTTAAAGGTGTATGCAGGCTTAATATATCTGTCTGCTCAAAAATTTCCTGTAAAGAACTTTCGGTTACAAATTCATTTCCAAAATTGGTTTTGTATTTATCACATGCTAACACCTTAACACCAAAACCTTTTAAGCGCTGTGCAAAGGCAGCCCCCATGTTTCCGTAACCTATAATGCCTATTGTTTTGCCACATAACTCAACGCCTCTGTTTTCTTCACGCAACCATATACCATTTCTTACTTCCACATTTGCTTTGGTTATATTATTAAACAAACATAATAGCATTCCCAACGCATGTTCAGCAACAGCATCCCGGTTTCCTTCTGGAGAATTCACACAAGCTACTCCTTTTTGCGTAGCATAAGCTACATCAATGTTTTCCATCCCAGCTCCCACACGGGCAATGCACTTCAAATTAGCTGCGCTGTCGATAATCTCTTTAGTGATTTTAAATTTACTGCGCAGTACAATTCCATCATATTGAGGAATTAATTTCTTCAATTCATCCGCAGGTTTATCATAAAACAAATCGCATTGAAAGCCCTGTTCTATAAGCATCTCATGCAAGCGCGGGTGATTGGAATCTATAAAAAGAATTTTCTTTTGCATTAATCTCCTATCGAAGAGTTTTTTCTGCTGAACTGAAATAGCAGGAATAAAAAGCTTGCCACTAAAAGGAAGGCAACCGTTTGGTGCAATACTCCCAGCAATACAGGTACGGTATATAACAAGGTAAAGATTCCGAGAATAATTTGAATAGTAGTTAAATAAATTAACCAACTAACCCCTTTATATTGAGGCGCATTTAGTTTTAATCTATTAGAACGTATCCAAAGCGTTGCAATTAAAACAACCACTATCCAGGCAAAGGTGCGGTGCACAAATTGCACGCCGGCAGGATTAGCTGTAAAGTTATGTATAAAAGAATCCGTCATTAAAATAGTATCATTCGGAAACCATTCATCGCCCATTTTTGGCCAGGTAGAATAAATCAAACCTGCCTTTAAACCCGCTACAAAAGCGCCGTATATTATCTGAAAGATAAGCGCCACAAAGGTAATCAGGGTTAAGATAAAGAGTTTCTTGCCTTCCACCCCTCTTCCGTCTCCCCATAGGGGAGAAACTTCTTTCCCTTCGGGAAGGGTTGAGGATGGGTGTGTTTCATAAATAATTTCCAACGCAAACCAAAAAGAAAAGGCAAATGCGGTAAGAGCTGTTATTAAATGCGTGGCTAAACGGTAATGACTTACATTGGGGTTCTTTACCAAGCCACTTTTTACCATCCACCAACCCACCAGACCCTGCAAAGCACCTACACATAATAAAATGATGCTTCGTACTAAAAGCTTTTTGGTAAACTTTTTAGTCGCAATAAAATAGATAAAGCCTCCAAAAAAGATAAAACCAATTAAGCGGCCAATAAACCTGTGCGTCCACTCCCACCAAAAGATGTTTTTAAATTCATTTAAACTCATAGAGTTGTTTATGATTTTAAACTCCGGACTTTGCTGGTATTTTGTAAAATGTTCCATCCAGCTTTGTTCTCCCATAGGGGGCAAGGTTCCCATTACACTCCAGTCGGTTATAGATAAACCCGAGTGGGTAAGCCTGGTTATACAGCCCACCACAAGCATTACATACACCAAAAAGCAACCCGTTAAAAGCCAGTAAATAATTTGTTTGTGTGGGTTATTCTTTATCATCCTTAAAATTCCCGACAAATGTACATAAGGAATGTGTGCAAATAATATAATTTAGCGGGAAATTATATGAACTTTATTCTGCCTTTTCCGCTTAAGAAATTTATCCATCAGGTAAATATAAAACAAGCCATCTTATTAATGGGCTCCTGCTTTGCCGAAGAAATAGGTGCGAAACTGGAAGAAAGAAAATTCAACGCAGTTATTAACCCACATGGCATTTTATATAACCCCATTAGCATATGTAATGCACTGACGGATTATATTGAGAATAAAAAATATACTAAGGAAGATATTTTTCCGCACGATGAATTGTGGCGCAGTTTTAACCACCATAGCAAGTTTGCCGATACAGACGCGGATGTTTGTATAGAGAACATAAATCATCGCATAAGCCAGACACACCAGCAATTAAAGGAAGCCAACTGGTTACTGATAACTTTTGGCAGCGCTTTTGCTTATACACACAACAAACAAATAGTAGCCAATTGCCATAAACTGCCTTCCTCGCAATTTGAAAAGATACTGATACCCAAACAGCAAATTTCCGATACCTGGCAAAAACAACTGGCGACTTTAAAAGAGTTTAACCCGCAGCTTACTATTTTATTTACCGTTAGTCCGGTGCGATATGTTAGAGATGGTGTAATAGAAAACAACCGCAGCAAGGGCATTTTGCTGGATGCCGTGCATACTTTAACAGAGCAAAACACTAATTGCTTTTACTTCCCTGCTTATGAGATTGTGATTGATGAGCTGCGCGACTACCGCTTTTTTAAAGAAGATTTGGTACACCCCAACCACTTGGCGATAAATTATGTTTGGCAAAAGTTTACCGATGCCCTTTGCGATGAAGAAACTAAAAACTTTATGACCGATTATGAACCCATCCTGAAAAGCCTGCGGCATCGGGATTTGCGAGAAGGTACAACCGCGACTTTAAAATTTAAAAAACAACTGGAAGAAAAGCAGGTCGCATTAAAAAAGAAGTATCCTTTTGTTTAAAGCACTCATGTAAACTTTTTGGGCGTTCCGGCAGAATACTGCCGTCAGGCTTTGCATTTCAATCTTTTATTCGTGCCTCAAAAAGGGTTTTCGTTGCAATCCTCACACACGATAACATATATTGTGGAGTTATTTTTACCCTTCAAAAATTCAATTGTTATATTTAATTAATCAAGTAATCTTGGAAATTAGTTAGGAACTTTTTCCCATTTCTCCTTTAAACCCACTAAAGTTCTATACAAAAAAGGATAATTTCTTTTAAAACACCTTCGTTCAAATAATATAGCGGTTTGTCTGTATACACACATAATTTCTTTATCTAAATCTTCAGGCTGAACCAATTCCTTGATTAACTTCTGGTAATTTTCAAATTCCCTTACATTTTGTTCTCTACACCTGGTATCCATTTATTGATATACTGACCGACTTTGCATCTTCGCCCTATTTCTTTTTCGTCAAAGAAAAAGAAAACATAACTACTTTATTCTATATTTGTTTCTTTATGAAAACAATGCGGCACCTACTGTTTTTAGTTTCTATTCTCGCATGTTATGTCTGCTCGGCACAAACCTATAATTTTAAAAACTATACCGATGAGGATGGCTTACCTCAATCGTATGTGTATTGTATTTCTCAATCAAACAAGGGGTATCTATACTTATCTACCGGGGATGGTTTTTGTAAGTTTGATGGAAATAGTTTTAAAACATATACCATTAAAGATAACCTCGCTGAAAACTTTATAAACACCCACTATACCGACTCGAGGGATATAACGTGGATTGGACATTTTCAGAATGGTGTTTCTTTTTTATCGGGAAATACTTTTTATAAAGTAAAAGACTCTGAAAAGTTTGAAACCAAAGTAAATGCTTTTGCCGAAGATAATTCAAAAAACATATGGGTAGCCGCGCAGCAAAAAGGGCTATTCAAAATTGATTCTAATTTCAGATTAAATCCGATAGAAACTTCTTTACCCGCCAATTTTAATGCCCTTTGTTTTGATTTAGATAATCAGTTATTAGCTGCAACGGAGGAAGGTTTATTTCTTTTAAAAGCAAAAGAAAAAAAGGTAAGCTCTATTTGTGCCATTAGTGGTTTTGAAGGAAAAAAAATACAATCCATCATTCCTTGTGATTCTTTAAGAAATTCATTCTGGGTAGCCGTTCCGGGCGAGGGAGTTTTTAAAATATTGAAAGCCGGAAGTTGTTACTATATCTATTTGCAAATAATTAATGAATTAGGTTCTAACCAAATGAATATCTCAACTATTTATTCGGATAAGTCAAAAAACTTATGGGTATCTCTTCTTGGAGAAGGTTTAAGAAAAATTTCATTCAATAATTTGAATATTAACAGTGTATTATTCATTAATAAGCAAAATGGGTTAAGTAATGTATACATTCAATCAATCTTTCAGGATTTTGAAGAGAATATGTGGTTTGGAACTTCCGGCGGAGGACTAATTGAAATGCCGATAAATAAGTTTAACTATTTGGCAGCACAATTAAATGTAAAATCAATTCTAACGGATAGTAAAACAGGAAACGTATGGATAGGAAATGATAAAGGCTTATATGTGATAAAGCAAAAAAAGCAGAATGAAAATGTTCAGTTTAATGCGTCTAATGGATTTGTAAACGATCAGGTAAACGCGCTGATGCAGGATAGTATGGGCTGTATTTGGATTGGAACAGCGGAAAACGGTGTATTTGTATACAATGCTGTAACAAACAAGTTTGAAAACTTCTCTAAGAAAAATAATTTAAAATCACTCTCCATTAATTGTATTGTAAAAAGTAAACAGGGCAACATAATTATTGGCACAACGGATGGGCTTTATATTTATCATCCTAAGTCGTCTAAAGTGGCGTTGCTTACCACCGTGGAAGGTTTGCTGCATAATAATATTCAACACATATACATCGATAGTAAAAATCGGATGTGGTTATCATCGCATGGAAGCGTACCTTATTATATAAAAAACGAAGAATTTACTGTTTTTAAAAATGTTCAGAATAGTTTTATTAATTGCGTAACTGAAGATAATGCCGGATTGATATGGATTGCTACAGAAAGCGATGGAGTTCTATGTTACGATGGCAGCGACTTTAAGAAATACAAAACCGATGAGGGACTGCTTTCCAACTTTTGTTATTTTGTGATGGCAGATGCTAATAATACTATTTGGGTTGGGCATAAAAGCGGCTTAAGTAAAAAAGATGATGGTCAAAAAACATTTAAGAAGTTTACTAAAATCGACGGACTTCTATTTGAAGAAAACAACCTTAATGCCTGCTTTAAAGATGATAAAAAGAATATGTGGTTTGGAACAACTACCGGCATTGTTAATTATGATTGTGAGAATAATAAGATAAATACACATGAACCCAGAACTAATATTTTAGGAGTAACCTTAAATAATCATTTTTATACTTCCTCTGAAAAAATCGCATTACCTTATACAAGTTATTCCGCAAGGATTGATTTTATTGGTATTTCTTTAGTAGATGCCTCTAAAGTAAACTATAAGTATCGTATGCTTGGATTAGATTCCATTTGGAGATATACTTCTAATCGCTATGTGGAGTTTCCAAAACTTACGGAAGGAATATATACCTTTCAATTACTAGCTTGCAATAACGATGGAGTGTGGAATGCCTCATCTGTTGAAATTAACTTCGAAATTGGATTACCCTTTTGGAAAAAAGCCTGGTTCTATATTGTATTTATTGTGGTTTTATCGGTGTCTGTTTATTTTATTATTGTTTGGCGAACCAGAAAACTTTTAAAAGCGAGAAAATTATTGTTAAAAATGGTAGACGAAAAAACCATCCTGTTACAAAAAGAAAAAGAAGTAGTTGAAAAAATTAAAGTTGAATTAGAGGAAAAAAACAAAGATATAACCGATAGTATTAACTACGCTAAACGCATACAAGAAGCTATGCTCCCTTCTAAAGAAGCTATACAGGCGGTGTTTCCCGAATCTTTTATATTATACAAACCCAAAGATATTGTTAGCGGAGATTTTTATTGGTTTACAGAACTTGAAGATTATTATTTTATAGCGGCTATAGATTGTACGGGGCATGGGGTACCCGGCGCGTTTATGTCGTTAATTGCCTCTACTCTTCTTAGTGAAATTGTGAATGGAAGAAAAATAATTGTTCCCTCTCATATTTTGCAAGAGTTAAACAACCAAATTATTCAGGTACTGAAACAAAATGATAGCGATAGCTCTACCCGTGATGGAATGGATATGTCGATTTGTCGCATTAATAAAACCAAATCTAAATTAGTATTCGCGGGTGCCGCACGCCCCTTATATTTTATCCGTAATAAAGAACTAACAGATACAAAAGGGCAAGGCTACCCCATAGGCGGACATTATGGATTAATGAATTTGACTTATTCTGAAGCGGAAATGGATATACAAAAGGGAGATTCTTTCTTTATTTTTTCAGATGGCTATGCCGATCAGTTTAGAGAAGTGGATAAAAAGAAATTTACTACCAAAAGATTAAAAGCTTTCCTTACTGAAATTTGTGATGACGATATGAATATTCAAGGAACAAAACTTGATGAAACTTTTATGGAGTGGAAAGGTACAGGTTCTCAAATTGATGATATACTTATTATAGGAATAAAAATCTAATTCTAAAATATACTTATCGAATAGTAATATAAAGTTACCTTCTACTTCACTTTTTGGCTTAAGACTTAATCTTAATGGGCACCATCTTTTTCAAATCGCTATCCCAAACTTTTAAACGAAGGCATTTTGCAATATCCCAAGGTTTTAGGGTAGTTATTTTAGGGTGCTGTAATTCAGGTATCTTTTCCATAGCTTCAGGTAAGCGATAAAAAGGTATGCGAGCATTTAGGTGATGAATATGATGATAGCCAATATTAGCCGATGCCCATCTCCAAAAGGAATTTGTTTTCATATAACTGGATGAATCTAAGGCGGCGCTTTCGTATGTCCAGCCATCTTTTTCCTGAAAAGAAACTCCCGGAAAGTTATGTTGCGCATAAAACAAATAAGAGCCTAATGCACTGGATACTAAGAATGGAATAAGAATGACCAAGAACAACATTTTCCATCCAAAAAATATAGTAACTAAAGCAATTGCCAAGGCGTGTATTATTAAAGCTATTAAAGAGTCTTTATGTTTACTTTTTCCGTTTACCAAAGATAAAATACACATACCATAAATAAACATAACAATGTAGCCAAAAGAAATGGTAATAGGATTACGTACAAACATATAGGCTCTTTGTTCCGATTTAGGAAGACTTAAGAACTTTTCTTTGCTTAATACAGGGTAGGAGCCCACACTAGAGCTGAATATTTTTGAGTTGTGGTTGTGGTGGTAATCGTGTGAACGTTTCCAAATGCTTTTGGGGGCCAAAATGTATATGCCAAATAAAGTAAAAATAACGTTAGCTAGTTTAGACTTCTGTAAAATGGCATGATGCAAATAATCGTGGTATATTACAAAAAAACGTACCATAATACAGCCATTAAGTAAACTAAAAGGTATCTTTATTAAGGTAGGTATATGTAAAAAAGGTACTGTATTACAGGCAATTAGCAAAAAGAGTGTTGTTAATGTATAGTACCAACTCTTCCACCGCACTTCTTTGGCATATTCGCGAGTAGCTAATATCAGTTCTTTACCTTTTCTCATAAAAGGTGCAAAAATAGCAAAATATTTAAGGTAATTTTTATATAAACTAAATACAATCCCTACAAAATGTCTTATGCAATTAACAAAGTAGGGCTTAAAAGTCGATTGAGATGCTAAAAAACTTTATACAAATTATCCGTAATTCGCATTTAAGGTATAAAAGCCTTAACTTTGGATAGGCAAAAAAGCCATACAGCCCCTTTTATGCGTAGCAGTAAAACTGTTATACTATTTCTTTTATTCCTGTTTTCATATACAGTAAATTATGGTCAGTTTAAAAACGAAGATGAGTTAAAAAAACAAGCTAAAAAATATTTTGAAGAAGAAGATTATTCAAATGGGTTTAAGTTATACTCTCAATTAGTTTCTACCTATCCCAAAGACCCCGCCTATAATTTTAGATTAGGCGTGTGTATGTTATATACCGATCCCGATAAAAAGAAAGCCATTTCATACTTAAATGTGGCAGCTAAAACAGCTAAGGAAAATGAGAAAGAAGCTCTTTTTTATTTAGGTAAGGTCTACCATTTTAATTATCGTTTTGATGAAGCCATTAGTTATTATGCTCAGTATAAGAATATAGCGTCAGCATCGATGATTAAAAACCTGCAGGTAGACAGAGAAATACAAGCCTGCAAGAATGGTAAACGATTACTTGCCAATTTAGATGAATTGGTGGTATTGGATAAAAAACAGGTTAATGAAAGTGATTATTACAGAAGCTATGATTTGAAAACTATTGGCGGAAAACTTTTAATAAAGCCTGATGAATTTAGAACGGCTACCGATAAAAAGAAAAAAGACAAATCGATTATCTATCTGCCCAAAAGTAATGATCAGCTTTACTATGCCAGTTATGGAGAGAAAACCGATAACAAGGATATTTACATGGTAAAAAAATTACCCAGTGGCGATTGGAGTAAACCCGAAAACCTGGGAACACCTATAAATACTGAATTTGACGAAGATTATCCTTTTCTGCATCCTAACGGAGTTGTTTTATATTTTGCTTCCAAAGGACATAATAGCATGGGGGGCTATGATTTGTTTAAAAGCGAATTAGACCCCTCTACCAACAAATGGAAAGAACCTGTAAATCTTGCTTTTCCTGTCAATTCGCCCAACGATGATATTTTGTTTGTAACAGATTCTATAGAAAAGATTGCGTTCTTTTCAAGCGACAGGCAAAGCCCTTGGGGAAAAACAGACGTATTTAAAATACTTACAGAGAAACGCCCCGCTGAATTCGCTGTTGTATCAGGAACTGTTTTGAAAAAAGACCTCAATCAAAGTGTATCATCAAAAATAAAAGTAAAAAATATTGAAACTGGTGAAGATGCCGGAACCTTTACCGCTAAAGATGATGGAACATACTCACTAAAATTACCTAATGGAGGTAAATTTATTTTTACAGTTGAAACACCCGGGTTTTCAACTCAATCAGAGGGAGTAACTATTCCTACAGCTTATAATTATATACCCTATAAACAAGCTATCGGGTATGAGAGTCAAAAATTATACATTACTAATTTCTTTGATGTAAAAGGAGATGATGAAAATAACTATAAAGAATATCTAGACCTGATTGCACAAAAATCTAAGATGGATGTTAATGCGACTGATTTTGGCATAAATCCTGATAATCCTTTGGCAACAAGCGGTAACCAGGCAGCAAAGAATAACAATCAGCTGGCAGAAAATAATACCCAAATAAAGGATAATAGCAATGACGCGGTAACTAACAACAGTCAAACAACAAATGATAATAATCAGATAAAAGAAAATAAAAACAAAAATGTAAGCAATAAAGAACTTATACAAATGGCGTATGATGATGCCAATGAATTACAACAAAATGCGGATAGTTTAAAAGAAAATGCAACAACCGCTTTTTCTGCGGCAAATTCCAAGCAAGATCAGGCTAATCAAAAAAAGCAAGAAGCGGAACAAACACAGAGCAAGGCGAATTCAGAAACGGACGCGGCTAAAAAACAAGAGTTAATTAATGAGGTTGCTAAACAAAATGATGAAGCCGCTTTATTGGCGGCCCAATCAACAACGGCCAATAACATAGCCAAACAATTAGAAGTTGACGCGACTAATAAACAGAAAGAAGCCGACCTTAACTTACAATATGCTAAAGCATTGGAAGAAGCCGAGAAAACTAAAAACAACAAACAAGCCATAGCTAAACTCGAAGATTTACAAAAACAATTAGAAGAAGCCTCTAAACAAAAAAGCAATAGTAACGCGTTGGTTGAAGGAATTAAAGCGGATGCCAATAACAAACAACAAGAATTGCAGAGTACACAGGCGAAGCAAGAAAAATTGGAGGGCGATATAAAAAATATTACAAATGAAATAAGCAATCTGGATACTCAAATTTCCGCAACAAACGATAAAGACTTAGCTGATAATTTAAAAGCACAAAAACAGGAACAGGAAAGCGATTTAGCTGATAAGAAAAAAGAACAGGAGGCAAACCAATCCAAAATTAATTCTTTAAAAGAAGAGGCTGAGACATTAAAGAGTCAGGCTGATTTTGCCGCAACCATTACAGGCGGTAATCAAGTAGCAAGTAATAACAATCAAACCACCGATAATAACAAACAAATTTCTGAAAACACTAATCCATCAACCACTATCAATCAGGTTACTGATAATAACCAACGAGTAACGGAGGATAATAATCAGACAATAGCTAATAATAGCCAAGTAACAGATAACAACAAACAAATTGCTGATAACAATACAAATAATCAAAATAGTACGACAACAAACAATAACCAGTCACCGAATAATCATCAACAACAAATTGATAGTTTGAATAAACAAGCCGATGACCTTTCTGCACAAGCTCGCCAACTTAGAAAAGACTCAAAGACATCAACCGGAATCGACAGACAAAACGCGATGAATAAAATTTCCGAGCTTGAGAAACAAGCTACAGATATACGTTATGCAGCTGCTAAACAGCAAATTGACACAGATAAAAACACGTATACAAATACTCAACAAAACATTCAGAACTTACTTAAGAGTCCTGTAAACAAACAAAATGCAGATAGAGCACAGCAACTAAGTGAAGAAGCCGATATACTTAATAAGGCGGCACAGGAACTAAAAGAAGAATCTGAAGCGGATCCATCTATTGATTCTCGGGTAGGTGGTTTAAGTAATGCGGATGAAAAACAAAAAGCCGCTTTAGCCAAACAACAAGAAGCATTGGCATTGCTTAAAACAGATGGCATACAAAACTCGGTTCAGAATGATGTAACTCAGAATACAACTCAAACTAATGTAACTCAAAATGCAACCCAAACTAATGTTACACAAAATACTACACAGGATAACGCTACTCAAAACATAACGCAAAATAATGTAACTCAAAACACAACAAGTAATCAACAACAAAACAATACGCAAGTAAACACCAATATAAATAAAACAGAACAAAACAATACAGAGGCTAATGCTACCGATTCGCTAAAAGACTCTCAACTAAGCAGTGAAGACCTTAAAAATTTATCAGACAAAAATAAAACAGAGTATAATACATTACTTGCCGAGCTCAACAAACTGGAGAAGGAAAACAAAACCAGTCCTGAAATAAAAGCATTGAAAACACAAGCTATGAAGGATATTCAGGAAGCTAATGCGGATTTAGGAAAAGCTTCTGCAAATAAGAGTGAAGAAAACAAACACACTCAATTACTTGCTGCCGACCTGAAAGTAAAAGAAGCTATTAAGAAAATTAAGCAGGCTGAGCAGCTATTAACAGGTGTTGCTCCTGTAACTAACGAGGTTGCAACAAATGAAACACAAAACAATACTAACGATAGACAAACACAAGGCGAAATACATGATACTAACTCCGTAACAAGTAATCCCATTGAACCTGCTAATAATGAGATTCAGGATAAGCAACAGCAAAATGAAACTAATAATACAGAGACGGCAAATAGTAATACTATTGAACCCACAAATAACCAAACACAAAACAGTAATGATAATGCTGAAGCAAATAATACGGTTACACCTGTCAATGTTGAAACAGTAAGTAACTTAAACTCTCAACAGGTAAATGAAATTAAGAGTACACCGGAATATAAACAGTATAACGCTTTACAAAAAGAAACAGCAAAATATAATGAGGATGCTACTAAACAGCAAAATCAAGCGGAGCTTTATAAAAATAGGGCGGCAGAAAATTCAAAACGAGCGGAACAATTAAAAACTGATGCGGCCGCACTACCTGATGGAACAGAAAAACAAGACAAATTACAACAAGCAGAAAAGCTCGAACAAAATGGGGCTGCATTAAAAACAAAAGCAGATTCTTTGCAAGAATTAGCTTCTAATAATCATAGTTCCGCGGAATCTAAAAGAAAGGAAGCTGATGCCTACTTGCAAACACTAGATAAAAATACGCATGATAATGTTGTAGTGGCTTCTGCAAATTCCGGCATAGAAAAAACTAATAATCCAACTAACATTAACTCTAATAATAACATAGTTTCTAGTAAAGAAAATAATGATAATACTACTTCAAATCAGACTAATTCAAATCAGACTAATTCAGAGAGTAATAATTTAACACCTGTTAAAAATACAGAAACGGTAAATAGGGAGCAGGGGAACACGGAAGCGCAAAAATACATTCGCGCTAAAGGTTTTGAAATAAAACAAGGTAACGCTTACAATAAAGCAAAACCTATTCCTATCAATGAAAAATTACCCGAAGGGCTCGTTTTTCGTGTGCAGATAGGCGCCTTTAAAAACCCGATTCCTACAGATCAGTTTAAAGGGCTTGCACCCGTTGGCGGAGAAACCACGCCGCAGGGTTTTATACGTTATCAGGCCGGTATGTTTGATAAATACAATAATGCCAATGCCGTTAAGAATGATTTGAAGAATTTAGGTTATAAAGATGCCTTTGTAGTAGCATATCTGAACGGAAAAAGAATAAATCTGGCAGACGCCTTGGCTTCTTTACAACAAAAGGGTGAGCCTGTAAATACAGACGTAAATGCTACTGCCGGAATTACGGTTAATAATAATGTTCCGGTTAATAATACACAACCTGCCAACGTGGCTGAAGAAACACACCCTGTACAATCAAGTAATTTGAACACGGTAAACGGTTTATTATATACTATACAAATCGGAGTATATAGCAATAATGTAAGTAATACCTTGTTGCGAAATTTAAAACCTATTTATCGTGAAAAATTAGATAATGGTAATTACCGTTATACCGCCGGTATATACAGTAATCTTGATTTGGTAAAAACAGATCGTCATAAAGTAAATACCTTGGGTATTGCAGATGCTTTTGTAAGCGCATATTTAAACGGACAAAAAATTAAGATTACAGATGCCATAGAAAAAGCCAACAACGATAAAACAATTCAGTTCCCTTCGCAACAACCTATTATCTTCCCGAATGAAGCTACTTCAACTGAGCCTGTAAATAACACACCTCCTCAACCTGAGAATAACACCACACAAAATAATACGATGGCTGTTCAACCATTTAGTAATGGGGTTACCGAAGTCCCTGTCCCTACTACTGAAAACGGAGTGAAGGCAAATGATGATGGTCTAACTTTTAAAGTACAAATAGGCGCTTTCCATAATCAGGTGCCGCAACAAATCGCCGAAACATGGCTTAAAGTAAAAACATGGCCTGTTAAATATATACAGGTAAACGATTTATATTTATATACCATAGGCTCTTTTACTGAAGCGCGTTTTGCACAAAAATTAAGAGGAGATGTGGTTGGTTTGGGAATTACAGATGCCTTTATCGTAGTATTTAAAGATGGTAAAAAACTATACGGTGCCGAAGCCCAAAAATATATAACAAGATAAATACGAATGAAGAAACATTTCAATTATCAGTTATCAGTTATCAGTTATCAAAGTTTATTATTTATTGTTTATTGTTTACTGTTTATTGTTCACTGCAACGCGCAGCAAAATATGCCTCCCGGTACTTATACTTCTACTGATAAAAAGGCGATTAAACATTTGGAAGAAGGAAAGAAGTCTTATGAAAACCATAAGGATGTAGACGCGGAAAAGAATTTTTTAAAAGCTATTGAGGAAGATAAAGCATTTGTTGAACCTCACATTGCTATTGCTTATTTATATATGGAGCAAGGAAAAAAAAAGGAAGGTATTTATCATTTTCAACAAGCCATAAATATCAATCCAAGGTTTTTCCCTAAATGTTTTTACGATATTGCCTTAGCGCAGCTTTTATCAGGATTATATGACGACGCAAAAAAAAACCTACAACAATTTATAAGCATAGAAAGAGTAAGCCCTGTACTAAAAGAGCAGGCACAGATATATTTAAAGTCGGCAACATTTGCGGCAGAAGCTATAAAGAATCCTAAACCCTTTAAGCCCGTTAACTTGGGCGAGGGTGTAAATACGGCGGATTATGAGTATTTCCCATCTATTACTGCGGATGGGTTAACGCTTGTGTTTACAAGAAATTATCGAATGAAAGGGGCTGCCGCTCAGGAAGATTTTTTTATGAGTAAAAAAAATAACGGCGTATGGCAACAGGCTATTCCGCTTAGCGAAATAAACAGTAATGGCAATGAAGGAGCACCCAGTATTTCTGCTGATGGAAATTATATGTTTTTTGCGAGTTGCATGAATATGTATGGCGATTATGGCGACCCGTCACGCAAAGGGTTTGGCAGTTGCGATATATTCTTTACGCAAAAAAATAATGGTAAATGGACAACCCCTGTAAATGTCGGACCTCCAATTAATACCGCCAATTGGGAAACCCAACCTTCATTCTCATCCGACGGAAAAACACTTTATTTTATACGTGGTATGGTAGGCAGAGAAGGTGTGAAAAATCAGGATATTTATGTTAGCCAGATAGATGAAACCGGGAAGTTTTCTAACCCTATAAAACTTGGACCCAATGTTAATACACCCGGTAGAGAAGAATCTGTGTTTATACATCCCGATAATCAGACATTGTATTTTTCTTCCGATGGGCACCCGGAAACAATGGGAGGTTTAGATATTTATATGAGCAAAAAACAGGCTGATGGCAGTTGGGGACCTGCCATTAATTTAGGCTATCCTATTAATACCTATAATGATGAAAATAGTTTGTTGGTTGACCCCTCTGGCAGACTTGCTTATTTTGCTTCCGATAGAGAGGGCGGATATGGCGGTTTGGATTTATATCAGTTTGAGATGCCTGCCGATGTGCGGCCTTCAAATATTATGTACGTAAAAGGAACCATTGTTGATGCGAATAGTAGAAAGCCCTTGCAAAGCAATGTGGATATTTTTGATTTAGATACCCAACAACCCATTACCAAAGCCTTTTCTGATGCCAACGGGAATTTTTTAGTTGTACTTCCTGCACAAAAAAATTATTTAATGAATGTAAATCAGGAAGGCTATTTGTTTTACTCTGATAATTTTAGTTTAAAAAACAGCATAACAGATTTTGACAAACCTTTTATAGTCAACATAGCCCTTCAACCAATAGATACAGGTATTTCCATAGAATTAAAAAATGTATTTTTTGATGTAGATAAATTTGATTTGAAATCCGAATCTAAAACAGAGCTTGATAAGTTGGTTAATTTCTTAACAAAGAATAAAACCATTAAAATTGAAATAAGTGGGCATACTGATAGTGATGGTAATAAAAAAGCAAACCAATTATTATCTCAAAACCGGGCTAAAGCTGTTTATGATTATGCAATAAAGGCAGGCATTGATGCAAGCAGATTAAGCTATAAAGGTTATGGCGATAGCAAACCCAAAGTGCCCAACACCACGCCCGAGAACAAAGCTAAAAACCGTCGTACCGAAATTAAAATTACAGGCAAGTAGGTAAAGAACAGGAACTTGCCTTAGTTAAAAGCGGTGTATTTCTTTACGTCTTTATCGGTAATGGTTTTATCGCAGAGTATAATTAAGCGTTCCATTACGTTGCGAAACTCGCGTATGTTGCCCGTCCACGGAAGTTGTTGCAAGGCTTTAATCCCTTCTTCCGATAAATCTTTAAGGGCATTGCCTTGCTCGGTGCAAATGATATTCATAAAATGGTCGGCAAGCAAAGGAATATCTTCTTTGCGCTCGGCAAGCGATGGCACATGAATGGGGATAACACTGAGACGGTGAAACAAATCTTCGCGGAAGTTGCCTTTCTCTATTTCCTGATGCAGGTTTTTGTTGGTGGCGGCAATTACGCGCACGTTAACAGGTATGGCTTTATCGCCGCCCACACGGGTAATTTTATTTTCCTGCAAAGCCCGCAATACTTTAGCCTGTGCAGAAAGGCTCATATCGCCAATCTCATCTAAAAATAAAGTGCCGCCTTCGGCTAACTCGAACTTGCCTTTGCGTGTGGCAACCGCCGAGGTAAAAGAACCCTTCTCATGCCCGAACAACTCGCTCTCAATCAACTCTGATGGAATGGCGGCGCAGTTAACCTCCACAAAAGCAAACTTGGCACGGTTGCTTTTATCGTGTAGCTGTCTTGCTACTAACTCTTTGCCCGAGCCGTTCGCACCGGTAATTAACACACGGGCATCGGTAGGAGCAACCTTTTCTATCAGGGCTTTTACCTCTTCAATACCTTTGGAGTTGCCAATAATATCTCCGCTTTTAGAAACCTTTTTGCGCAGGGTTTTAGTCTCGGTAACCAAATGGTTTTTATCTAAGGCATTGCGCAGGGTAACCAAAAGGCGGTTTAAATCAACAGGTTTGGTAAGAAAATCGTAAGCGCCTTTTTTTACGGCTTCAACAGCTGTTTCAATATTGCCGTGTCCGCTCATCATTACTAAAGGCACTTCATTATTCTCGTTGGCTAATTTTTGAAGGAGTTCAAGTCCGTCCAGCTTGGGCATTTTTACATCGCACAGCACCACATCATATTGTTCGGAAGTAATTTTGAATAATCCTACCTGACCATCTTCGGCTTCATCTACCTGATATTTTTCAAATTCTAATATCTCGCGCAAAGAGCGACGGATACTTTTCTCATCATCAATAATTAATATTTTTGGCATAGGGGGCTATATTAGACAAAACTATTGCTTTTAATTAAAAAAGCTTTACTTTTGATGTACAAATGCGAAGCCCTTAGCGAAGCATTCAGCGAAACCAAAATAAAAAAACAATAACGATGAGTTAAATGAGAAAGAATGTCTCAAATAAAAAACTCCTTTACACAACAAGTATTATTGTTGCCGTGTTTTGCATTTCTTTCTTTTTGAAATCAAATTACTCTTCTGTCGATTCATCTGTTAATGCAGAAAGTATTGTTCCAAGCTACGGAGTGCAAAGTGCAGATAATCAGGATGTGCCCGACAGAACTGAGAAAGAGCCTATTTATATGTCTATTTTTAAACTGATTGTAAACTGCAATCCTTTTAAGGAAAAGAAAGCTCAACAATAAATTTCCTTGCTTAAAACCCTTCCTAAAAAAATTGCCATTCTGTTTGTAAAGTTTTATCAAAAGGCTATTTCGCCTCATTTAATGCCCTCTTGCCGTTATACTCCTACCTGTTCTCAATACACGATAGAAGCCATTACTAAATACGGAGCCATAAAAGGTTGCTGGATGGGCATGAAACGTATGGCTCGTTGCGGTCCCTGGGGTGGCAGCGGTTATGACCCGGTTAAGTAATCTGTTTTACTTAGTAACAGTAACTTTTCTAACTCTGTTATTATTCCTGTCTGCAATATAATAATTACCGGTAGCATCATCTACGGCAACACTTGTTGGTCCGTTTAATTGAGCGGAAGTAGCAGATTGTCCATCGCCGCTAAAACCTGCTTTGCCATTGCCGGCAATAGTTGTTATGATACCCGATTTATCTATTTTACGTATTAAACTCTCCCCGTTTTCAGGGATGTAAATATCACCCTTAGGGTCTATATCTATTCCCGAAGGACTAAATAAAAGAGCGGTACTGGATGGACCTTTATCTCCCGCATCTCCTGTTTTACCTGTACCTGCAATGGTAGAAATAATGCCTGTTTTAGCATGCACTTTTCGGATAATATTATTATTAAAATCAGAGATATATAAATTATTTTGGTCATCTAACGCAATACCGCTTGGTTCTAACAATGCTGCGGTTGCTTGCCCTCCATCGCCTGTATAACCAAATGTTCCTTTACCTGCCACAGTTGTTATAATTCCATCTTTCACTTTGCGTACTCTGAAATTACCATAATCAGCAATATACAAGTTTCCAATGGCATCGACGGCTATATCAGAGGGATAATTAAATGTCGCGTTTATAGCAAGACCGCCATCTCCATCATAACCTACTTCTCCGTCTCCGGCAATTGTAGTAATGATACCTTTTGTATCTATCTTGCGAACAACAAAATTTCCATTATCCAAAACATAAATATTCCCTAAATTATCTAATGCCACAGAAATAGGGTTGTGCAACTCTGCCTTATTTGCGGGACCATTATCGCCACTAAAGCCTGCTTTTCCTGTGCCTGCAATGGTAATAATAATTCCTTCTTTAGTTACTTTACATACCCTGTGATTATCAGCATCCGCGATATACAAATTACCTTTTTTATCCAAAGCTATATCGCAAGGATTATTTAATTCCATATTGATGGCAGCACCATCTTCTCCAAAATTATTTCCTTTTATACCATTGCCGGCAACTGTAGTTATTATTTGTGCCTGCGTTATTTGTATAGTTAATATAAGAACTGTGATTATTTTTTTCATAATATTTTTATTTCATTATCATTTATTACCCAATAGAACCTTCGCAAAGAAACTTAGTAGAGGATAAAAAGTATATGACTTATGTCATTTAAGTTGCTAATAATCATCATCATTTCTTTTTTATCTGTAATTATTTGAGCATTTTTGAGTTCTAATTTTAATACATACAATATGCTTATTGTTACAGGTGCCGTGGGTTTTATAGGAAGTTGTTTGGTGGGGGAGCTGAACCGTGCAGGTATGGAGGATATTATTATTTCGGATGATTTTACCCATGAAGAAAAAAACAAAAATCTTATAGGTAAAAAGTATGCTCAAAAGATTAACCGCAATGATTTAGCCAAATGGATAGAAGCTAATGCAAACAAGGTTGAATTTATCTTCCATATAGGTGCACGTACGGACACTACTTTATTTGATGTAGAAACCTTTAATAAACTGAATTTACATTACACACAAGAACTTTGGAGTTTATGTACTAAACATAATATCCCTTTGGTATATGCTTCTTCTGCTGCCACGTATGGCTTGGGTGAGTTCGGTTACGATGATGAAGACGAAAGTATTATTAGTAAACTAAAGCCCCTTAACCCATACGGCGATAGTAAAAATGATTTTGATAAATGGGCTTTGCAGCAAACTAATAAACCACCCTATTGGGTAGGGTTAAAATTCTTTAATGTGTATGGCCCCAATGAGTATCACAAAGGGCGCATGGCATCGGTTATATTTCATGCCTTTAACCAGATTAAACAAAACGGGAAGGTAAAACTATTCCGCTCGCATAACCCAAATTATAAAGATGGCGGACAGCTTCGTGATTTTATTTATGTAAAAGACCTGTGTAGTGTAATTCTGTTTTTATATAAAAACAAAGTAACCAACGGTATTTATAATTTAGGAACCGGTAAAGCCCGTACCTTTGCCGACCTTGCCAAGAATACCTTTAAAGCCATGGGTGTACCCGAACAAATTGAGTTTATTGATACCCCGCTTGATATACGCGATAAATATCAATACTTTACTGAAGCCAAAATGAACAAACTGCAAAAAGCAGGCTACACAAAACCTTTCAGCACTTTAGAAGAAGGTGTGGATGATTATGTAAAGAATTATCTTGTTGATGGAAAATATTTATAAATTATTTAAATACCCCCCATGCAATCAAAAGCTAAAACAGTAGAACAATATATTGATGAGCTTCCTGATGACCGAAAAAAAGCTATCGGTGAATTAAGAAAGCTTATTAAAAAGAACCTGCCTAAAGGTTTTGCCGAAGAAATGAGTTATGGCATGATAGGCTTTGTGGTTCCGCTTAGTATGTATCCAAAAGGGTATCGTTGCAACCCAAGTTTGCCTTTGCCTTATATGAATCTTGGTTCGCAGAAGAACTATATTGCCATGCACCACATGGGCGTTTATGCTGATAAAAAGTTGTTAGATTGGTTTGTGGCTGAATATCCTAAGCATTGCAAAACAAAGTTAGATATGGGTAAAGGCTGCATACGTTTTAAGAAGATGGACGATATACCTTATAAACTGATTGGTGAGTTAGCAAGCAAAGTAACTCCTAAAGAATGGATTGATATTTGCGAAAAAACATTTAATAAATGACACACAAACAAACTTTAGAAAAGCTACAGGAAGAATTTAATCTTGTATATAACACAGCAACATCGTTTAAAGAAGAAAATTTCTTTAAAGAATTAGAAACCGGTAAATGGAGTGCCGCACAAAACATAGAGCACTTGTTTCTTGTTGTGAAGCCCTTAGTTGGGTTATTTAATAAACCTGAGGTAATGCTGGAAAAGTGGGGTAAATGCACACATGCTTCAAAGACGTATAAAGAAATAGTTAAAACCTATTTAAAAGTAGTACAAGGTGTAAAGGCTCCTCCCGGTTTTGTTGCTGAAACAGTTGAAGGGACTAAAGATGATGTAATAAACAATTTGAAATCTATTAACCAAAAGTTTATAGAAAGAGCTGCTGTATTTACGGAAGAAGAGATAGATACCTATCAAATTCCCCATCCGCTTTTGGGTTTATTAAACATCAGAGAGTTTACTTCTTTTACCTTGTATCATACTCGTCACCATCATGCAACAATAAAAAACTTGCTTGTTCTTCAAAAGTAAATGCGCAAATTATTCTTAGTCTTCTCTGTTCTTACATTGCGTATTTTAGCTCAGGATGGCTTTACCAATAAAAATGAAGCTGAAAATAAACTCGTTGGTAACCTAAAAGAAGGTAAGTGGATTGAGTATAAAGATTCCTTAGGCAAACCAACGTCTAAAGACAGCGCTACTTTTTATCATCTGGTAGTTTATCATAACAATGTTGCTATAGGTACCGGAAGAGATTATTATTTGAGTGGCAATTTACAGAATGAGCATACTTACTTAAACGGATTAAAAAACGGAGAAAGTAAATGGTATTACGAGGATGGTAAGTTGTTTGCAGATGCTACCTATAAGAACGACAAAAGGGTTGGCATATCTAAATGGTATTTTAAAAGCGGTAATCTAAAAGAAGAAGCCACGTATGTGGATGGTAAAAGAAAAGGCGTTTGCAAGTGGTATTATGAAGACGGAAAGTTACATAGCGAGATTACTTATGATGACGGGCAAAGAAACGGTATACAAAAATGGTACGATGAGAAAGGCACTATACAACAAGAAGTAAGCTATATAGGCGGAAATAGAGCGGGAACAAGTAAATGGTACTTTGAAAACGGGAAGATAAAAAGTGAGGCGTATTACTTTGATGATAAAAAAAACGGACCTCAAAAGTGGTATTACGAAACGGGTGTACTTAAACAGGAAACGAACTTCTCCGAAGGAAAAGAAAACGGTGTTCAGAAAAGATATTATGAAAATGGCGTGTTGAGCAATGAATACTCCTATAAAGATGATAAGAGAGATGGCGAACAGAAATGGTATTATAAAAGCGGAAAACTGCAGGCAATGGCGCACTACATAAAAGATAAAGAAAACGGACTTAGTAAATGGTATTTTGAAAACGGCAAGCTGTTGCAGGAAGCTGTATTTGTTAACGGACAACTAAATGGCATTAGTAAATGGTATTACGAAAAAAGCGGAAAGTTATACAGCGAAGCTAACTACAACAATGGTAAGATGGATGGCATCAGAAAATCTTATACCGAAGACGGAAAATTATATCTGGAAGAGAAATATACAGATGGTATTAAGCAATAATACCCGCATACCGGATATTATTATGCGATTCGTTATAGATGCACTTACCGTTTGAAACAATAAGTACCTGCGGAGACTGATGCTCTACACCATATTGTTGTGCAATTAAATTAGATATATCGCGGTGTGCGATTAAATCCAGGTAATAAGGTTTTATGTGTTGACTATCACTATCCTTCCAGTTACTTTCAATTCTGTTTAATGCCATACTGCTGATGCTGCAACGGGTACTGTGTTTAAAGAGCATTACCTTAACAGATTTAGATTCCTCATTAATAGCTTCAAGCTGCCCGGCATCTTCTAATTTATTCCAATTCATAAGGCAAAATTACCAATAAATTATTTGTTTAAGTATTTGAATATATTTGCAGAGATAAGATTCTAAAAAAACTATTGTATGAAAACAAGCCACAGATTTCGCGGATTAACACAGATAAACATCAGTCTAGCACTAGCTGTTTACTGTTTATTACTAACTATTAACTGCAATGCGCAAAACGGAAAAGGAAAAATGTTTCCTGCCATAAAAGGAGAAACCTTTACGGATAAGAATATAAACCTACCCGCTGATGTTAAGGGTAAAGCCTGTATAATTGCTATGTGTTTCAGTAAAAAAGCCGAAGGCGATATACAAACCTGGTTAAACCCCTGTTATAATGAGTTTGTAGTTAAAAAAGATACTACCAATGCTTTTGGTTCGGCAGTAAGTTTTGATATTAACTTTTACTTTATGCCGAGGTTCAACCTCATTAATCAGGTGTTTGATAAATCGAGTAAAGAGAAGATGAAGAAACAAACTGATGAATCGTTCTGGCCTCACCTCTTCTTTTGTACAGATGGTATTAAAGACATTAAAAAAGATTTTGGTATTGAAGATACCAGTCAGCCTTACTTTTTTGTGCTTGATAAAACCGGTAAGATAGTTCACGTGGAAAAGGGCGTTTATAACGAGCAGAGAATGAGCGCTATTGAAGATCATTTAGACTAACACCCTTCCTGACTTTTATCATTAGTTAACTCTTGCTTAAGCTATAGGCTTGTAAAACCCTACTAATAAAGGTTTTTATAGGTATAATTTAAGTTGTTAGCTTCTTTATGCTCATAAAATAGACTCAGGTGCTTGGAATTTTAAAAAACTATTATTAACTTTATACATGTTTGATAATGTAGCAAATACAGAATACATGGTACATGTTAGGGCGCGTGTAGAGCGCCTTAAGCAAGTACACTATATTGCCGCCATTATTTTATTTGTAGGCACCCTTGTTTTTTGCTCATTTTATGCAAGCGATATTAGTTTAGAACACACTTCCTTATCGCACTACGGCATTTATAAGAAGATAGGTTTCTTTTGGAACGCGTCTCTTTTTATCATAGGTATTACCCTGCTTGTAGAGGCTTTTTTAAACATTAGTAAATACATGAAAGGAAGTTGGTTACTTTATTTCTTTATAGGCGCTATTATTTGTTTGTTTTTTACTGCCGCCATAAACATGAATCATAGAATACATTATTATTTTGCTTTTGCTTATTTTATAGGTTATACACTCAGCATATTTTTGTTTGGCTATCTGTTAATGAAATCCGATTTCAGGATAGGCATCACGTCTATTATTATTTCCGTGTCATCTGTAGTTTGTCCGTTGGGGTTGGTTATGTACTTGCACAGTTTTGCCATACCCGAAATAGCGCATACCATGTTTGTATTTGTATGGGTAAGCATTACCAAGTTTGACACTCAGTATAGGAACTTCCTTAAGAGGTTTGGGTTGTAGATTAGCTCTATTAAACTAAATAACAAAACGCAGATTATCGCTGATTTTATTCGCGCAAATCCGTGAAATCAGCGGGAAACAAAAAAACAATTCGTGCAATCTGTGAAATCTGTGGCTAATCAAATATCAAATGCTTAACCGTAGCACCTTTGTTTATCAGCTCTTTCAAAGACTCTATTCCAAAACGCAGGTGGTCTGATTGAAACTTATCACTCACAACTTTATCGCTGGCTTCCGTTTTCACGCCTTCGGGTATCATGGGTTGGTCGCTTACCAAAAGCAGGGCTCCGGTTGGTATTTCGTTATGAAAGCCTACGATAAAAATAGTAGCTGTTTCCATATCAATAGCCATGCAGCGTAGTTTTCGCAGGTGTTCTTTAAAGTCTTCATCATGTTCCCAAACACGGCGGTTGGTGGTAAACACCGTGCCTGTCCAGTAATCGCGATTGTTGGTACGTATGGTATGCGATATGGCTTTTTGCAAAGCAAAGGCGGGTAAGGCAGGTACTTCTGGCGGAAAGTAATCGTTTGATGTTCCTTCTCCTCTAATGGCTGCAATAGGTAAAATTAAATCTCCCAATTGGTTCTTCTTTTTTAAGCCACCGCATTTACCTAAAAACAAAACAGCTTTAGGTTTTATGGCAGTAAGCAAATCCATCATGGTAGCTGCCGTAGCCGAACCCATACCAAAATTAATGATACTGATATTATCGGCGGTGGCACTCATCATGGGACGGTCAAGACCTCTAACTTTAACGCCGTGATTTTCGGCAAACATGTGTACATAGCTGCTAAAGTTTACGATGATGATATATTTTCCAAATTCATCTAAAGGAACTCCGGTATAGCGTGGTAGCCAGTTGTTTACGATTTCTTCTTTTGTTTTCATAAAAAATTAATTTAAAGTTTGGAAGCGATAACTTAAAAGTGGGAAACTATACCTATCAACTCTTAACTTTTAAATTATAAATTTTAACTTCGCCCGTAAAGATACAAAATTGTTTACACCCTTAAATTTCCCTGTTGTTGAATTAAAGATAAGAGACCTTAAATGGCAAGCGCAGGTGTTTGATATTATTCGTAAAAGATACGTACTGCTTACGCCAGAAGAGTGGGTAAGGCAACATGCCATTCATTTTATTGTAGACGAAAAGCAATTCCCTGCCGGACTGGTAGAAGTAGAAAAACAAATTACCCTTTTTAATACTGCCAAGCGTGTAGATATTTTGGTAAGAGATACCACCCTAAAACCCTTATTGCTCATAGAATGCAAAGCTGCCGGAGTTGAACTAACCCAAACCGAGATTAATCAGCTGGCGCGTTATCAAATAACCCTGCAAGCCCCTTATTGTATGCTTACCAACGGGTTGAAACATGTAGTAATGAAATTGGATGGCGATAAAATTGAGTTTTTAGCCGAATTGCCTGCGTATGAAGAGCTAAAAAACAGGACTTAAGAGACAAGGAATGGATTTTATGTTGCAACTTATTAATCTTTTGCAGCTCTTTAGATAGTATATTTTTTAATCTCGTGTTAAAACATTCCTATATTACACAGACTGCGTTTTTTGTATTACATTTGAAGTACGGTTAAAACATTTACGCGTGAAAAAACTAATTACACTTATAGCTTTTGTGTTTTGTTTGAATGGGCACGGACAAAGCACGTTCAATCCCTTTAAACTTGATAATGTAGAGTGGATAGAAGATGCTGCTTATGGAAGCCCTCCGCCAAACAATGTCAGATATTTTTATAAGCTATGTGGAGATACTCTTTATAATAGCGTAAACTACAAGAAATTATATGTGGGTAGTGTAACCTACATATATCCATGTTGCCCGCCGGGTTATGTTAAACCAACAAGTCCCGCCTCCTATAGTTTTACCGCTTTTTTCAGGCAAGATACCTTAACAAAAACTAATTACATATTAAATATAGGAAGCGCGACTGAAAGTCTTTTATGTTGTTATAACTTTAATATAGGCGATACTTTAAAGACAATGTCGGGTGCCTACATTAGCTGCGCAGGAACCAACAACTTCAGTTGCACGAATACGATTAATACGGTTATAAAAACAGATTCTTTGCCGGTAGGCAACAGAAAATTTAAAATATATTATACAGATACTACACAGTATGTTACCTATTGTGGTAGTACCATAAAAGGAATGTTTCTTATTGAAGGAATAGGAAATTGCTATGGTTTAAATAGTGCGTATTGCGCACCATTTGAAGGAGCAATAGGTGTATCATACATGTATTTTGATACGGTTTGCGCAAATCTCCATGCCTTGTCCCTAAACAATCCAAATCAATCAAATAGTTTTATCATTAGTCCAAACCCTGCTTCAACTATTTTAAATATTGAATGTGAAACGGTAAATGAAAAAACAGAAATTACAATAAGTGATATGTTGGGTAACTCCATTTATCATTCAGCATTTACAACTCAACATAAAACTATAAGTGTAGCCGATTTAACTGAGGGTGTGTATAACATCAGCATTATTGGTAGTAAAGGAATAATTAACAAACGATTGGTAATAGTAAAGTAAATGAAGATGAAAAGAATAAATATACAACCTATCCTAAATCCTTTAGCTCATCGGTTTAGTCTTTTAGTGGCTTCGCTGAGTGCCACGCAATTCCAAAGGAAAGGACTTGTAGCACTTGTTACTATGTTGCTTCTCCTTCCCTTTGGGAAGGTTGGGATGGGTTATGCTCATAACGGCACAACCCCACAACACCCTATACAAAAACCATTCAGGTTAGACCCTTCTTTTAAAGAAGGTGTTAATTATGTAGGCGGGCATGTTATTTTTAAAGTAAAAGAACAGTACAGAGGCAATTGCACCGTGAGTTATATTAATGAGCAAAAACTTACACCTGTATTAAACGCTTTAGGTGTTACTAATTTAGCTAAAATATATCCTAACGTACAAGCTCCTAAAGAGAAGTATAATAAACTCGGACAGGCTTATGCCGATTTATCACTTACGTATGAGATTATTTATACCAATAAAATTCCGCTCGAAAAAGCAATCAACGCGCTTCTTGCCACAGGCTTATTTGATTATGCAGACCCACGTTACATACGCAAAACATCTATCTTTTATCCGAACGACCCTTACGCGAATTCTACCGGTGCAAACCAATATGATTACTTGAATAGGATTAACGCTTACAATGCTTGGGATACTACTCTGGGTGGCACGCAAGGCGATACCAATATAGTTATTGGCATTGTAGATTCGGGGACTGATTTAGCGCACCCTGATTTAAAAACAAACGTTAAATACAACTACGCGGAGCCTATTAATAATATTGACGATGATGGAGACGGTTATATAGATAACCGGTATGGATGGGATTTTGCCGGATTAAATTACATGAATCTTGTTGGCGATAATAACCCTCAAATAATGGGTTCTAATAACGCGCATGGTTCTGCCACATCAGGCGACGCCGCTGCCGCTACAAACAATGGTATTGGCGCGGCAGGCACAGGTTTTAAATGTAGGTTTTTGCCCGTGAAATGCGCCGCCGATAATGATACACGTTCCGGAGGGGAAGGTTACATTATAACCGGAGACCAAGGAATACAATATGCCGCCGACCATGGTTGTAAGGTAATTAGCTGTTCATGGGGTGGTGCCGGTTACAGCAGTTACGAACAATCTATTATAACTTACGCCTCTATTAATAAGAATGCCATAGTAGTTGCGGCTGCGGGTAATGATGGCGCTAACGAAATGTCGTATCCGGCCGGTTATAATTATGTTTTATCAATAGCGGCTACTAACAGTACAAGTGATGTTATCGCTTCTTTTTCAAACTATAATTACTCGGTTGATTTATGCGCTCCGGGCGTTAATATATACAACACCTATTACTCTCAGACTTATAGTTATTTAAGCGGCACATCTATGGCAACACCTATTACATCGGGTGGTGTAGCTTTGGTGTTATCACAATATCCCTCTTATACAGGCTTGCAGGCGGGGCAGCGTATAGTGGCAACCACAGATAATAATTACTCGGTAAATTCATCTTCTTACGCGAACTTATTAGGTAGTGGTCGTTTAAATTTATATAACGCGGTTACCTCTACAGTAGCTGCCCAAGGCGAATCCGTGGTATTTACAAATGATAGTATCACGAATCACGGCGATTTAATTTTTGTACAAGGCGATACTATATTTATTAGCGGCAGTTTTATTAATTATCTTAATCCAACTTCAAGTGCCGCAACAGCCAGTATTACCGCCATAGCGGGAGCATCATACGTTACACCGCTGAACACTTCCTTTGCTTTGGGAGTTATGGCAACCAACACAGCTAAAGTTAATACTACTACGCCTTTTACCTTTAAGGTGGGCGCGGCGCCATTAAATTCATCAGCTACTTTTCAGGTAAAAATTACGGATGGAGTTTACACGCAAAGCTATTTTATAACGGTTCCATTAAATCCAAATTATGTAAATATTACAGTTAATGATGTGTTTACCACCATTACCAGCAATGGGAAAATAGGTTTTAGTCAGGATAATCAGGTAGCAGGTTTGGGGTTTGAATACAAGGGAGATGATTTACTTTACGAAGGTGGTTTAATGATTGGAACATCTACCACTACCATTTCTGATTGCATACGTGGCGCCAATAGTGCCGGCACATCAGATGCTGATTTTTCTACGGTAGTTGTAGCTCATAAGGTTACGCCATCTGTGGTTTCTCAATGTGACGCTAAAGTTGAATTTAATGACTCGCCTTCTCCTACACCAATGGATTTAACAGTGAGGCAAAATGCTTACGCGTGGTCATCACCGGGAAGTCTGAAGTTTGTTATTGTAGAATACATCTTGCATAATACGGGCTCAACTACACTAAGTAATTTGTTTGCAGGTCTTTTTACCGATTGGGATATTAATGCCAATACATGGGATATGAACAAGTCTGCTTACGATTCTTTCAGAGGATTGGGCTACTCTTGGCGTACTGATTCTTCAAGTTTATTTGCCGGCGTAAGGTTACTAACTACAACAGCTCCCCCTAATTTTTACGGGATAGATAATGTAGGTGATGGTGTTGGAGGAGTTAATATAACCACCAGTTCTGGGTTTAGTACGGCGCAAAAATATACTACTTTATCTACCATGAGACCTTATGCCGGAGATTCCACTTCTACCGGAAATGATATATGCAATGTAATGAGTTCAGGACCGTTTACTATCTCAGCAGGCGACTCGGTAAAAGTAGCTTTTGCCATTTTAGCCGGAGACAGTCTTAGTCAATTACAAGAAAGCTCTGATACGGCATATCTGCGGTATAATGGTAGTTTGCCGGTAGGAACGGGTATTAATAATCTTAACTCTTTACAAAGCTTTCAGGTTTATCCAAATCCAGCCTCAAGTAATTTATATTTTAGGATTGGTTCTACTCAAACAGAGAACTGCAATCTATCACTTATAAATAATTTAGGACAAACAGTTAAGAGTACTTCAATAACTCTTCCTTCTAATACAGCTTATAAAGTTAGTATAGATATAAGCGATTTACCACCCGGTGCATATATGTATAAGGCTATTTCCGCTTCCGGTAAATCTAATACAGGTAAGATATTAATTGAACATTAAGAATCGTAAAACAAGAGCGGAGTTTCCATACCTTGATAATTTGTTATTATTTTGCACCCACTTAAAGTGAAAAAAACAATCTTTATTCTTGTCTCTTGTTTCTTGTTTCTTGCTGCTGAGGCGCAGGTTAAACATAAGGTAATGGTTATTCCCTTTGAGCCCAAGCTATACATGAGCGAGATTGACCATAAGATAAACACGGAAACAAAACTTAACCAAAAAGAAATAAAAGAAGCCTTTAGAAAAGGTATTAACGCTGAGTTGGCGAGGGCTTTAAAACAAAAGTATGAGGTATTAGATTTATTAAAAGATACTACTAAATACAAGAAGGATATTGTAAACATATACAAAAACATCACATTTAGTTACGAAAAAGTGCCCGACCAGGCTAATTACAAAGCACCTGTAGAAGAAAAAGCAAAGAAAGACCCAACTATTAAAAACGGACAAATATTAGTTGAATCAAATACGGATGCGCGTTTTATGAATGCCAAAGTAACCGGTGCCGCTCTTATTCCCTCGCTTTATGCAAAATACAAAACCGATTTATTTTTGTTTATAAACCAGTTAGATGTGTTTTCAGGTCAAGCGGCGGCAGCAAGTGACATTAGTGCTTCAACAGAGCGCACCCTAACCTTGCATTACACTGTTTTTACGGTTGATGCCAAAGAGATAAACTCGGGTACTTGTGGTATAAAATTCACCTCGGATGTAAATACCCCAGCTAAAATAATTTCGGGATACGTAAGTAAAATAGCCGCAGAAATTACCCGGAGAATAACCCTTGCCTTAAGTAAAGCAGAGGTCGCTCCTAAGAAGTAGCGGCAATTCTCAATTCTAATACCTCACTACTCATATCTTACTTTAAAATACTATTTTTGCGCAAAGAATTTAAGCATGTCGCAATTAGTAATCTTCAGACACGGACAATCTGTTTGGAATTTGGAAAATAAATTTACAGGCTGGGTAGATGTGGCTCTTTCTGATAAAGGGATTGAAGAGGCTAAAGCGGCCGGAGAAAAACTAAAAGGGATACAGTTTGACGAGGGCTTTTCTTCTGATTTAAAACGTGCACAGGATACCTTAACTATTGCTTTACAGGTTTGCAATCAAAGTAACATACCTGTTACATACAACAAAGCTTTAAACGAACGTATGTATGGCGATTTGCAGGGCTTGAATAAAGCGGAAACTGCCGCTAAATTTGGAGAAGCACAGGTAAAAATATGGCGCAGAAGTTATGATATTGCCCCACCTAACGGAGAGAGTTTAAAAGATACCGCCGCGCGTGTAATACCTTATTTTGAAAAAGAGATCGCTCCTAAATTAACCGCGGGAAAGAACATCGTATTGGCTGCACATGGCAACAGTTTGCGTGCTTTAATTATGCACTTAGAGAAAATGACACCTGCGCAGATTCTTGAATTTGAGATAGGCACAGCACAGCCACGTATGTATGAATTAAATGCTGATTTGAGTATTAACAAAGCTTATAATTTATAAAAATGGTAAGAAACGATGGTATAATAATAGCGGTTGATTTTGACGGAACCATTGTAGAGCACGCTTATCCTGCTATTGGCAAAGAAATGTTATTCGCTTTTTCTACGCTGAAAGCCTTACAGGATAAGGGACATAAATTAATTTTATGGACATTTAGAGTGGGTGATACCTTGGACGAAGCTGTGGATTATTGTAAACAAAACGGCATTGAGTTTTATGCCGTAAATAAAAGTTTCCCCGAAGAACAACTTACACATACCGTTAGTCGTAAAATAAACGCGGATATATTTATAGATGACCGCAATGTGGGTGGCTTCCCCGGTTGGAGTAAAATATGGCAAACACTACACCCCGAAGGTGGAGAATTTAACCATGTATTTGAGGATGAAGAAGCTCACAAGAATTATAAAGGAAAAAATAGTTCCTTCTTTAAAAAACTATTTGGCAAATAATACAGTACAATGATTTATTTAAAAACGGCTGAGGAGATTGAATTGATGCGCCATGCCGCGCAGATTGTTTCTAAAACATTGGGCTTAGTAGCCTCCGAGATTAAAGAAGGAGTAAGTTTAAAACACTTGGACAAAATTGCCGAAGAGTTTATCAGAGACAATGGTGGAGTACCTGTGTTTAAGGGGTACAATGGCTTTCCGGCAAGTCTGTGTCTTTCCATGAATGAAGAAGTTGTGCATGGCATTCCTTCAGATAAAAGTATTAAAAGCGGAGATATAATTTCGGTTGATTGCGGCGTAAAAAAACAAGGCTTTGTGGGCGACCACGCCTATACCTTTTGTGCGGGAGAAATTAAAAAAGAAGTGCAGGACTTAGTGCGTGTTACCAAAGAGAGTTTATATGTTGGCATTGAGCAGGTAAAAAACGGCAACCGTATTGGGGATGTTAGTTATGCTATTCAGCAATATGCCGAGAAGCATGGATATGGTGTTGTACGTGAATTGGTAGGACATGGCTTAGGCAAGAGTCTGCACGAAAAACCGGAAGTACCTAATTACGGTAAACGTGGCAGTGGCGCTAAAATACAGAATGGCTTAACCATTGCCATTGAACCCATGATTAATATGGGCACAAAAGATATTAAGCAATTAAATGATGGCTGGACTATTATTACCAAAGATAAAAAACCATCCGCACACTTTGAACATGATGTAGCTGTGGTTAATGGTAAGGCCGATATACTTTCTTCTTTTTCTTATGCGGAAGAAGCTATGCGAAAGAATGATTTTTTAGTTAAGATTTAGGGATTTCCTTTTCTTGTTTCTTCTCATGGGTAAGAACCTCTATCTCATCCAGCTTGCGTAAATCAATGGTAACTTTGTTACCCCGTTGGTTGCGTTGAAGGGGTTTAAACTTAGCGTTCATAATCAGTTCATGCGCTTTATAGGAAGTTCGTGAATAAACAATATCCGAATAGGTGTCATTAACCGCGTTAAACAAAATTAAAAATTCGGCATCGGCATTTATTAAATCTTCTTTAGTAAATTTATATATGGGGCTCTTCTCATCAATTGGATGAACGATTGTCCAGCTAAGTGCCATAAAGCTAATTTTATCTATTTCAAGCGGAAGAATTTCAAATTCCCTTTGATTGGTTTTCAAATCGTTGTAGGCAAGTATAACTTTCACTTCCGTCTCAATTAATTCATTTTGCGTAGTATTCGCCATTCTGAACATAAAGGCGGTAATACCCTCATAAGGCGCTATCACACCATGCTTGCTATATCGTATATGTGCTTTCGGACGGGAAAATCTGCCATACAACACACCTGTTGCCAAAGCAAATGCCATTAAACCCGTCATAGATTCTATAGCGGCAATAGAGCTTACAACAGCTCCCTGCGGATAAATAAACCCATAACCAACCGTAGTAAGTGTTTGTGCGCTAAAGAAAAACAATTCTAAAAACTCATGAAAATTATCCGTATGATTTAAGTTGCCAAAGTGTTGCGGGCCTGCCAAATAATACAAACTTGCAAAAATTAAGTTAGCAGAAAAATATCCCGAAAGAACCATTAAAATAAAACGCTTCCACGACATGGTAATGAGCGAATGATACACATCAATACGCCCTAAGAAATCTCCGTCAAGTCTGCGGATATTTACACTACCGTCTCTGTTTAAAAAGCGTGTGTTCTTATGGTAGTTCTTGGTGCCAAAACCAAACCCGGCTTTCTCATTGCTTTTATCTTCGTCCTTTTTGGCCATGTACTAAAAAACCTCCGAAGCGACTCTGCGTGTAGTTTCTGAAGTACCCATGGTATAAAAATGCACACAGGGCACTTTTTGTTTCACCAGCTCCTTACATTGTTGTATAGCCCAATTAATACCAACTTCTTTTACTTGTGCGTCATCCTTACATTTTTCAATTTCTTTATACAAATCAATTGGCATATCAATATGAAAAATTTTTGGTAGCGCGTTTAATTGCTTTTTTTGTGTAATCATTTTTATTCCCGGAATAATTGGAACATTAATTCCCGCATCTCTGCAACTTTTCACAAACTCAAAATACTTTTTGTTATCAAAAAACATTTGTGTTACTATGTACTCAGCACCCGCATCTACTTTGGCTTTCAGATATTTCAAATCACTATACATGTTTGGCGCTTCAAAATGTTTTTCCGGATATCCGGCAATACCCATGCAAAAATTAGTGGGCTCGGCATCTTTCATTTCCTCATCAATGTATTTACCCTTATTCATTCCATTAATTTGTTCAACCAAATCAAGGGCGTAGTTATGTCCGCCGGGTTCAGGTACAAAAGCAGATTCTGTTTTTATAGAATCACCTCTTAATGCCAACACATTATCAATACCTAAAAATTGCAAATCAATTAAAGCATTTTCGGTTTCTTCTTTAGTAAATCCTCCGCAAATAATATGAGGCACAGCATCCACATTATACTTATTCATAATGGCGGCACAAATACCAACCGTTCCGGGGCGTTTGCGTATAGATACTTTTTCTAAATATCCGCCATCACGTTTTTTATACACGTATTCTTCACGATGATAGGTAACATCTACAAAAGCGGGTTTAAACTCCATCAAGGGGTCAATAGAATCGTATATAGATTGTATGCTTTTTCCTTTTAAAGGAGGAAGTATCTCAATAGAAAACAAGACATTTTTGCTTTGAGATATTTTATCGGTTAACTTCATAAACTATTTGTTCCTTTATTATAAGAAGCAAATCTACTAATAATTTAAAGCCTGATAAAAACCCTAAGCCCTGCCTAAACGCCAAAGCATTTTAGAGTGAGACCATAGCGCGCTTGCAAAAGTTGGAGAAGTATAATAAGGGAAGTTAAACTCATGGGCTGTTTCTTCTACAATCTTAGCTATTTTCTTGTAATGCACATGGCATATATTAGGAAACAAATGGTGCTCAACCTGATAATTTAACCCGCCTACATACCAAGAGAATAGCCTGCTTTTTGGAGCGAAATCCGCGGTGGTATATAACTGATGTACCGCCCAGTCGTTTTCTAAATTGCCGGTTTCATTAACCTTAGGGAAACTGGCATCTTCTACCACATGCGCCGATTGAAATATCATAGATAATATCATGCCGGCTGTGTAGTGCATGGCAAATACGCCAATCAGTATTTTCCACCAGGCAACATCTAAAACCAACATAGGGATAAGAACTACATATACGTAATAAAGGGCTTTGGCAACAATTAAAAGAGCTAACTGCGAGTTGAATTGCTTGTTTTGTGTTTTAAGCAACTCCATTTTCCGGTAGCGTATCAATTGCTTGAAATCTTTAACGGTAGACCAAGCAACGGTTAAGAAACCATAAAAAAACCATGCATACAGAAACTGAAACTTATGTACTTTCTTGCGAGGCATGTTTGGAGAGAAGCGTAAGAAGGATGGTCCTTCTAAATCTCCATCATGCTCATGTACATTTGTATAAGTATGGTGTAATACATTGTGTTGCAATTGCCAGTTGATAGGCAAACCACCTATCAAACAAATACTGAAAGACAGAAACTTGTTTACATTGGGGTATTTTGAATAACTGCCATGAATGGCATCGTGCATTACCGATAAACCAATACCGGCCATGCCTACGCCCATTACCATGCTTAATGCCAAAAGCAATAAGTTTGATTGAAACCCGCCAAAAAGAATTAAGAAATAAGGAACTAAGTAAATAGCAAACATAACAAAGGTTTTAAAAACCATACCCGCATTACCGTTCTTGGATATTTCGTTTGTTTTAAAATAATTATCTACACGCTGACGAAGAGTGTTAAAGAAAAGACGTTGTTGCTGCCCAAAGCGTGTTTTTAATATTTCTGCCATTTTAATTCTAATTGTAGTTCGCAAATATACGCTTATTTGCCTTAGAATATCATAGCCCAATAGTGGTATAAGCCATTTCTCAATATATGCGACCACTTACATCTTTTCCTACCTTTGTTACATGATATATGAATTTAACGGCTACAAACCGGTTGTACACCCCGGTTCTTTTATACATCCGCAGGCTTGTGTTACGGGCAATGTACTAATTGGTAAAGATGTATATGTGGGGCCTGGCGCTGCCATACGTGGCGATTGGGGACAAATTATTATTGAAGACGGTTGCAATGTGCAGGAGAATTGTACCATACACATGTTTCCGGGAGTTACTACCTTGCTTAAAGAAGCCGCGCACATAGGGCACGGAGCTATCATACACGGAGGAACAATCGGTAAAAATGTTTTAGTGGGCATGAATGCCGTGGTAATGGATAATGTAGTAATTGGAGATAATTGCATTATTGGAGCACTTACTTTTGTGCCTGCCGATATGGTAATACCTGAACGGAAAGTAGTGGTTGGCAATCCGGCTAAAATAGTGAAAGATGTTACGGATGAAATGATAGCCTGGAAAACAAAAGGCACAGAATTATACCGGCAATTACCCGCTCAATTACATGCTACCTTAAAGCCTTGCGAACCTTTAACAGAAGCAGAACCTAATCGACCTGAGCAACAGGCGGTTTATAAAACCTGGAACGAGAGTAAATAACTGCTAAGTTCTATTATGCCCCAATCAAAAAGAATACATTACGCGACCAGTGCTGTTATGCTATTCGCTGTTGTTTTATCATTAATTCAGTTTTTATGTAACCGAAGTTTGTGGCTTGATGAAGCCATGTTAGCGCTAAATATCATTAATAAAAGTTATATCCAGCTTCTTCAACCATTAGATTATACTCAGGTGGCCCCCATTGCTTTTTTACAAATTGAAAAGGTGTTCTCTACACTTATTCCTAATTCAGAATTTGGTTTAAGAATCTTCCCCTTACTTTGCTTTTGGGCTTCTGTTTATTTGTTTTATAAGATAACTCTCATTTTAACTAAGGATGCTAAAATTAGCTTATTCGCTATCTCTTTATTTTGCTTAAATACCTCATTGATGTATTATTCTTCAGAAATAAAACAATATATGTCTGATGTTTTTGTTTGCCTGCTTTTATACTTTATATTACTAAAGGAATACAAAAATTTCAGCAATAGATTTATACTACTTGCTGTGTTTGGCACAACAGCTATTTTCTTATCTAATGTATCTGTTATTGTTTTATCTACTATTGCTGTTTACCTAATTATTGAACAAATTAAAACGAAGAGAACAAACTATTGGGGATTAGCTATCCCTTTTATAACATGGGCTGTAGTATGTGGTTTTTACTATTTGCGATTTATATACAACCACCCAAGTAAAGATACCATGCTAGTTTATTGGATCGATTGCTTTATGCCATTGAATATTTTTGAAGCTGATTTTTGGAACTTCTGCTTCTATAAAACAAAGATGGTTTTCTCTACCCTATTGCCTTTTGGTAATCTATGGATAGCAACTCTTTTGTTCTTTATTATTGGCTTGTATAGTTTAATTAAAAACAAAAACAGAAAGATTCTCCTCTTACTTTTATTGCCCTTGGTACTGCAACTCGTTTTATCTGCTTTTAAGATTTATCCTTTCGATTTAAGATTAATTCTATTCCAAACAGGTTTTTATATTCTCATTCTTTCTATGGGAATTATTCATGTAGTTAATTTGATTATCAATAAAACCAAGCAACAATGGCTTGTATGGCTTCCCATAATCTTTCCCTTAATAGCAGGTGCGGATTTGTTAAAGAATTATCCCTCAAAAACAGAAGAAATAAAAGAGAGTATTCGGTTTATAGAAAGCCATATAAAACCTGATGAGAAAGTTTATGTTTATTACGGAGCAATAAGGGCTTTTGATTATTATTTAAAGACCGGCAAAGTACCTTTCAAAAACCAACTTGTTTATGGAACCGGGCATAGGGGCGACTCAAAAAAGTATGTAGATGAAATTAAGAACAATATCGGTATTTGTTGGATTCTTTTTTCGCATATTCATAAAGAGGAGAACAACTACATAACTACTTCCCTTGATTCTCTCTATAAAAGAATTTTTTTTTACAAAACTAAAGACTCGGAGGTTTATTTATATAATATCGTTAATAAACAATAAAACATAACTTGTAACGTTTAATCCGCAATACAATTACTTTTCATTTTACTACATTTGTATCTTGATTATTAAACTCGCATGAAAAAGCAATTAATAGCACTTACTCTTAGTTTAATAGGTTTTTGTGCTTTTAGCCAATCAACCATTTGGACAACTTATGGCTCTGGCCTAAATACAAACGGAGGCATACGTTATTTAAGCGCGGTAGATTCTAATACTGTTTGGGCGATAGGCTTTTATGGTTCCGCAAATACCGCTACAAATATTTTTACCAGAACTATTGATGGAGCGACTTTTAATACAGGCACATTTTTAACGGATACAAATACGTTTAACGCTTCTTCTATAAGCGCGGTAGACGCTAATACGGCTTTCATTTCTGTTTATGATAAGGCGGGAGATGGCACAAGCGGGGCGATTATGCAAACAATCAATGGCGGCGGCACTTGGAATAATATTGCCGGTGTTGGTATGTTTACAGGAGTAAATAACTTCCCCGACTTTGTTTATTTTTGGAACAATACTACCGGTATCGCAGTTGGCGACCCTAATGGAAATACTATTACGAATGATTCTATTAAAATTGCTCATGGCGATACTGTTCCGCAATTTGAAATATGGCAAACAACAAGTGGTGGTGGTACATGGACTCGTGTGTCAGATACTCTCATTCCAAATCCACAAACGAATGAATTTGGGGTATCAAATTCTTACGCGGTTTACGCTCAAAAGGTTTGGTTTGGTACTACCACAGGGCGTGTTTATTCATCATCAGATAGCGGCAAATGGGTTGTTTACCCTACCGGATTGTATGGGGGAGTTAATGGGCTTGCCTTCAGAGATTCCTTGCATGGGCTTGTATGGGGGTTTTTAAATTCAACCACTCAAACAATTACCGTAATGAATACAACTAATGGAGGTCATACGTGGGCTACTATACCGGCAAACTTATACATAGGCAGAAATAGTTTTTGCGCCATTCCAGGAACATACGGGTTTATGTCAGTTGGTCTTAACCAAGCGGCCTCGGCTTACGCAACATCTGTAACCTATAATGATGGGGCAGATTGGACTATCATAGAATCTAATACCTCAAATACCGAAAAAATAGCTGTTGTTCAAATGACAGATACGCTACATGGCTGGGCGGGAACCCATACAACCGGCACTACGAACGGAATGAATAAATATATGGGAAGTAATTTGGCGGGTATACAACAGGTAAAGAATAACAATAATCAGTTAGTAGTTTATCCAAACCCCGCTCAAGATATATTAAATATTGAATATTTACTTGTAAATGAAAATGCTTCGTTACAAATTATAGATATGCTTGGTAATGTAGTGAAGCAGGTACCATTTAATACAAAGCATGTAACAATCAATATCGCTGATATGCAGAAGGGCGTATATTTGCTAAGGATGCAAAACGGGGTTGCTAATAGCGTTCAAAAACTCATTATCCAATAACGATAGCCTTTTTTCTTCCCTAATTAAATTAGCTTTCAATAGCTATCTTTGGAATCTCTTTAAACTATGTTCAGTGATTTAAAATCATACAGCCGTTTTCTACTCCCCCTGTATCTGCTTATGGCAATTACCATTATGGGTACGCTGGGCTATAGGTTTATCTGCGACTACTCGTTTGTTGATGCCTTTTACATGACCATTATAACCATTGCCACGGTTGGTTTTGAAGAGGTACATCCGCTTGATATGTATGGCAAAATATTTACCGCGCTTTTGGTAATGATAAGTTTTGGTATATTTGCTTACGCAGTTACTTCGGTTACACGCTTTGTGTTTGACGGGGAGTTTAATAAGTTATTTAAGAACAGAAAATTGAACGAAACCATACAAAAACTAAATCACCACGTTATTATTTGCGGCTATGGACGTAATGGCAGACAAGCCGCGCAGGTGCTTAAAAAGCATAAACAACGTTTTGTGGTAATTGAGAAGAGCGTTGAGCTTACCAGCAACATGAATCATAAGTATAACGATTTGGTAATGACTGCTGATGCGACCCTTGATGAAATATTACTTAAAGCAGGCATACTACGAGCCAAAGCTTTGATAACCACATTGCCAATTGATGCCGATAATCTTTTTATTGTGCTTACCGCCCGCAATCTTAATCCTAACCTAACTATTATCAGCAGAGCCAGCGAAGATAACTCGGATACCAAACTTAAAATTGCCGGAGCCAATAATGTAATAATGCCCGACAGGGTTGGAGGCGCGCACATGGCATCGTTGGTTATGAAACCTGATGTGGTAGAGTTTATCGATCATTTGGTTGGACAGGAAGGCGATTCGGTTAATATGGAAGAAATTAGTTTTAAGAACATACCCGAACGCTTACGCCATAAAACATTGAAAGATTTGGAAATTCGTAATAAATCGGGGGCAAATATTATTGGGTTTAAAACGGCTGCAGGCGAGTATATTATTAACCCGGCTGCCGATACGAAGATTATACCCGATGCCAAAATATTTGTATTGGGCAATGCCGAACAAATAACCAAATTAAAAGAGTTGCTTACCTAAGTTAGCTTGCTTATGAGTTTCTTTAAATTTATAAAAACTAAAAAATTCTGGCTTCATTTAGGCTTGTCTTTGTTGGTAGCTTTTTTGCTGATGTATGGTGGACTTAAATGGGTATCTTCTTTTACCAAACATGATGTAACCGTTAAAGTACCTGATTTTACAGGTAAACCCATTGCCGCTTTAAACGATTTCATTAAAGATAAACAACTGCGTTATCAGATAATCGATTCTATTTACAGTCCGCAGCAAACACCCGGAACCATTATAAGGCAGGACCCAGAGAAAGAAAGCGAGGTAAAAGAAAACCGTGTTATATACCTGTATGTTACCTCTATGCTGCCTCCGCAAATTGAGATGCCCAAGCTGGTAGATAGGTCGGTAAGGCAAGCAGTTGCTATGGTAGAGAGTTATGGACTAAAAGTAAATATTAAATATGTTGCCGATGCCTGCAAGAACTGTGTAATAAAGCAGTTTTATAAAGGCAAAGAAATTGCGGCAGGTACCCGAATTAAAAAAGGCTCGTTAGTTGAATTGCAGGTAGGTAAAGGAAATGGCGATAATGAAACCATTGCGCTACCTAACTTTATTGGCATGAGTTTTTGCGATGCACGAAGCAAAATACAGGCTGCCGCCCTGCAGATGGGTAGTATTATAGCCGATAAAACAGTAAACGATACCTGCGAAGCCCTTGTGTACAGGCAAACCCCCGCTGCCGGAAAAGACAGAGAGGTTAGTACAGGAGCTAAAATAGACCTGTATATTACCGCCGACAAAAGCAAAGTTGATGCTTTAAGCGATGTGGATAAGTAGATAGATTCAAAGTTCCAAAGGGCATAATTAATATTAAGAGCTTAATACCCTTCATGGAAGGAAAAGGTTACAGGTTAGAAAGTGAAGACCGCCACTAAACGTTCGCCCCATTTTTTGAAATGTGTTATATTTGTTAGACATCAACGAACAACTGGAGAAAATTAATTTATAGTCTTAACGATATAAAGAAAACATTTAATTCGGTTGATTATGTTGGCAATGATAGGTATGTATTCAATATAAAAGGAAATCATTACAGGCTGGTAGCAATGATATTCTTTAATATAAGAACGGTGTTTATCCGCTTTGTTGGAACTCATGCCGAATATGATAAAACAGATTGTGTAGTAATATAATTGTAAAATAAAAAATCGGTAAGTATGAAAGCAGAAAAAATACATGACAGAAACGAGTACAACGAAGTAATGAAGCGTATTGAAAAACTACTTCAAAAAAGTACCAAGCTAGGTGGCTTTGAAAAGCTACCGGCAAAAGAAGCAGAAACATTAAAAAAGCTTTCGTTACAGGCAGAGCAATACGAAGATAGCATCCCGTTGATGCCCATAAAAACGCCCGGCACACTTATTGAAATGATTAGATACAAAATGTTTGAAATGAATATCAGACAAAAACAATTAGCTAAAGTGCTTAATACAAGTGAAGCTAGAATTTCGGGGCTGTTGACTGGTAAGAGAAAAATAAACTTGGAGTTAGCTAAAAAACTGCATACTAAATTACATATTGATGCTAACTTTCTTTTAGAAATGGCATAGATTTAAAAACACCACAAATTAAATATTCCTTGTAAAGCCTTTTATATGCCAAAAACTATTCAAACTTAAGTAACGGCAACCAAACTTATCTCTTTATAATGCAGGTTAATATAGTACAGCCTGTTACTATTACTCCTTAAAAGTAAATCTACTCCGTAATTTCCTTACCGGTAACGTCAAGTAGCTTTACATCATAGCCAAGTTTTTTAATCTTATCTAAGTTGCTTTGCTTATCGCCTACTATAATAATGTTTACGTTGTTGTATGGCAGGTATTTTTTGGCAAGCGCGCTAACTTCGGTTTGTGTAATAGCGTTTAAAATGTCGCTTTGTTTCTTTACAAAAGTTCCGTCTAAATTATAATCCAACAAACGCTTTAAGAAGGCCGCTTTTTGAAAAGGAGCTTCGTATTTAAGCGCGTCGCTTTGTCCCATGCTGCTTTTGGTAAAGCCAAGTTCATCCGCACTGATTCCCTTATCAGCAAATGTTTTCATCTCGGTCATAAAATCAACCACCGAGCTATCGGTACTATTGGCACGCACACCGGCACTCATTACAAAAGTACCATCGTATCTGCCTCCATTAAATCCTCCACGAGCACCATACGTAAAACCGCGTTTCTCTCTAAGTAAAAGATTTAAACGACTATTAAACGCCCCACCAAAAGAAAAGCTCATAATGTTAGATTTGTAATAATCACCCGTGGCATCATAAGGCATTGATATGCAACCAATACGTATTTCTGATTGAGGGGCTGCTTTTTTATCTACAAAGTAAACGCTTGTTTTGGCAATAGCAGGTACAGCGGGCTCTGCGGCTTTGGTAACTTTTATATCCGCCCAGTTCTTTAAGAAAGCCAGCTTAGGCATTAGTTGTTGTTGGGTTAGGTTACCTACCAACATTACCTCACTTTGCGATGGAGACAGATGCGATTTGTAATAGCCTTTAACATCATCCAAAGTAAGTGTGTTAACGGTTTCGGTAGTACCCGTGGTTGGTAAACCCATTATGTTGTTTGCGCCATAAAGTATGCGGGCAAATTGTTGGTCGGCAATGGCGCTTGCGCTTGTTTGTTGTTGTTGTATGGCATCAAGCTGTTGTTTCTTTGCACGGTCAAAATCATCCGAGCTAAACTTTGGGTGATATAAAATCTCCTCTACAATGGCAAGGGTTTTATCTATGTTCTCGGTAAGCGAAGTTATATTCATATTAATTTCCGTCCCGTTACACGATATATCAATCTCTGAACCAAGTCCGTCAAGCATATCGCTAATTTCTTCGGCAGTATGCTTCTCGGTTGATTCGTTTAAAAGATTTGCAGTCAGGTAGGCAAGTCCGGCTTTATCAGTAGTTTCAAAACGATGCCCGGCAAGTATAGCAATCTGCATAGATACTTTAGGAACTTCATTAGAATAAGTACCAATAAATTTAATACCATTCGGGAACTTATCCTGCCAATAAACAGGAACTTTTACAACAGGGTTTTCGCCTCCGGCAGGTTTTTTACTTCTGTCAAATGTTTCTTGAATGGGGTTGTAGGTTAAGCCTTTATATTCGGCAGATTCTTGCTGGATATTTCTGTCATACATCTTCCAGGTATCATCATGTGCTTTTAATTCAGGCTTACCTTTAGGTACTACACTTAATATTACACTTGGTTTTCCTTTAATAAACTTGTTGTAAGCATTCATTATATCCTGCTTGGTAAGTTTCTCAATAGCTTCTAAGGCATTTTTAATATATCCGGGGTTGCCGGTAAGGGTTTGGTATTGGGCCAAGTAAGTACCTTTATCTCTAACAGTGGTAAGCCTGTCTATATATTCTGCTTTAGTAGATACTTTATAACGTGCCAATTCTGCATCGGTAACACCACCTTGTTTTTCCCAATTCTCAAATATGGTATTAATCTCTTTTTGCATATCGGCAAGGTTAGCATCTTTATTAGCACGCACCTGCAACATAAACTGCCCCGATAATTCTCTGTCGTAATTAAATGCCTGAACAGCCACTACCTTTTTAGTTTTAATTAAACCCAATTCAAAAGGAGTAGATTTAGAACCTGTCAGCATTTTAGCCAAAGCATCCATCGCAGCACTTTCAGGATTGTATACATTAACGCTTGGCCAGGTCATTACAATCATCGGAAACTTGATATTGTCTTCATAAGAAATATACCTTGTATCGGTAAGCACGGCAGGCATTTTAGCCATAGGTTTCACGGCAGGTCCGGCAGGAATATCGCCAAAGTATTTTTGTATTAAAGGAAGGATTTTATCAGCGGTTACATCTCCGGAGATAGTAAGTGTGGCATTATTAGCGCCATACCAACGAAGATAAAAACGTTTTAAATCATTTACATCTACCCGGTCTAAATCAACTAAATAACCAATGGTACTCCAGGAATAAGGATGTCCTTCAGAATATAAAGCTTCTCCAATTTTTTCCTGCACTAAGCCATACGGACGGTTATCATAGTTTTGTCCGCGCTCGTTTTTAACGGTAGAACGTTGTACTTCAAACTTTTTTTGCGTAACGCTATCCAATAAAAAGCCCATTCTGTCGCTCTCTAACCATAGCGCTGCTTCTAACTGGTTAACGGGCATTACTTCCCAGTAATTCGTGCGGTCGGTATTAGTACTGCCATTCATTATTCCTCCGGCTTCAGATACTGTTTTTATATGTTGCTCATCGGCTACGTGCTTAGAGCCCTGAAACATCATGTGTTCAAAGAAGTGAGCAAACCCGCTTCTTCCCTCCTGTTCGCGTGCTGAACCCACATGATACGTAACATCTATATATACAATCGGGTCGCTATGGTCTTCATTTATAACAATAGTCATGCCATTAGGCATTACATACTTTTTGTAGGGAATAACAATTTCGTTATCGCTTTTTTTGGTAACGGTTTCCACCAGTTTAATGGTAGTTGCTACTTGTTGCTTTGAGGTTTGAGCGTTCATCACACATACAGATGCGATAAGGGCTACTGATATAGTTTTTTTAATGGTCATTTTAGAATGATTTTCGACAAAGATAATTTTTTTGGAATACGCGAACAGCTAAGATTTAAAAGCGGTGTTTAATAAGGATGAAAGGTTATGATATATCTATTTAGTAGCTCTCGTATATCTTCAAGAATATCTGCTCCATGCGTTTCTTGGTATCGCTTGGGCTGCCATTAAAGTTGTTTATAATCAGACTCACACAAATATCTTTTCCGCTTTTGGTTTTCATATAACCGGCATAAGAACGCACGCGGGTAATGTATCCGCTCTTGGCTTTAAAGTTGTTTTCTAACGCGGTGCCTTTACCCAGGTTTTTTAAAGAGCCGCTAACACCCGCCACAGGCAAAGAGTTTGCAAAAGGCAGTTTAGTAAGTGTATCACTGCACATCATATATACTATTTTGGTAAGGTGTTCGGCGGTAACGGCATCACTACGGGATAAGCCGCTGCCATCGGTTATAAACAACCCATTTGTATCAAAGCCTTTTGTTTTTAAATGATTGGTTATGGTTTGTATGCCTTGTGCGTTACTACCCCAGCCTCCTTTTTTTAAAGCTATAGTCCTGAAAATACTTTCGGCATACTGGTTGTTGCTGTGCAGGTTGGTAAAGTAAATTATCTTCTCTAATGCAGCAGATTTATTGGTGTATAAAGTAGTAAGCTTTTGTATGTATTGCTTTTTGTTATAAGCCGTAATCTTTAAAACAGTTTTGTTTGTTAGCTCAATGCCTTTTGTTGTCATAGCCTGTTGCAAGTGCTTAGCCAACAGTTGTTCAGGAAACGGCAAAGAACCCTCAATGGAAAGGGGTTTTTCGCTTACGGGTAATGTGCCGCTTATTTTTATATCATTACTTTGCGGGGCACGATACACCATAGCATTATCTTCTTTACCACCTGCCTTTACATAACTGGTTATATTTACATTATCTATTTGCGGAACTAATTTACGGATAGACATACTGTCTCCGTTCTTGGCGGCAGGTTTATAAACGATGTAAAACTTATTATCGGTATAAGACAACCCCGAAGGCGCCGCGCCAAAGTAATTACCCATATCGCCCCATATCCAGTTGGCAGGTATATCTTCTTCAAAGCAGCTTATATCTACCACTATTTGTCCGGTTATTTTCTTTACGCCTTTATCTTTTAAAACACCTGCCCATTTGTTGGCTACATAAAAAGTATCTTCTTCTTTACGGAAATATTCGGAGTTAAGAGATGGGTCGCCACTGCCTTTAATGTATAAGTCGCCATTTATAACCCCGCTCTCTTTATCAAAAGTACCTGAGTATTGCAACAATGTTTCATACTTAAAATCTTTACCCAATAATTGCAAAGCGCTTGCGGTGGTAATAATCTTCATGGTGCTGGCAGGAGATAAGCTTAACCTGGGATTGTATTCGCATACCACAGTACCTGTAAGCGCGTCAACCGCACAAAGACTTATAGAAGCATTTATCAATTCGTTCTCTCTCTTTAAATCATTGATAAAGTCAGCCGTAGTTTGTTGAGAGAAAGCCTCACCCCCGGCCTCACTCCAAAAGAGAGGGGAGCATAGCAGAAAGGATAAAAAGAGTAATTTAATTTTCATGGTCTTGTAACAGTGAGTAAATTTACCACGCAATATTACTGCATTAATTTATATGGAAATAAAAGCTAACAACCCTGCGTTAAAATCGTGGATAGAAGTAAAACCCGATTCTGATTTCTCTATTCAGAACATTCCTTTCGGAATTTATAGCGATAAGCAAACGCTGCACCACGCCTGTACTGCTATCGATAATCAAATCATGGATTTGTATTGGACACAGCAGTATGGTTATTTTAAAGGAATTAGTCTTCCTGAAAACATTTTTTCTAAGCAACATTTGAATGAATTTATTTCATTAGGAAAAGATATAACTCGACAAGTACGTGATAGAATTTCTGATTTATTGAACTTAGAAAATAAAGAGTTGCAAACTTCTGTAAATAGCCATGTAGAAAGCATATTTAAAGCGCAAAGTAGCGTAAAAATGCTATTACCTGTTTGTATTGGCGATTATACCGATTTTTATTCGAGCATGGATCATGCGCGTAATGTGGGTATGATGTTCCGCGACCCTGAGAATGCTTTGCTGCCTAACTGGAAACATTTGCCGGTTGGTTATCATGGCAGGGCTTCTTCTATTTGTGTTTCGGGGCATAGCTTTTATCGCCCGAAAGGGCAAACTAAGCCAACGGATGCTCCTCCAGTGTTTGGGCCTTGCAAGTTGCTTGATTTTGAATTAGAAACTGCTTTTATTATTGGAAAACCAACAAAAATGGGGGAAAGCATCTCAACCGAACAAGCAGATGATTATATTTTTGGCATGGTGTTGTTTAACGATTGGAGCGCTCGCGATATACAAACTTGGGAGTATGTGCCGCTTGGACCTTTTCTGGCTAAGAACTTCGCCTCCACCATATCGCCCTGGATTGTTACCCTTGATGCTTTAGAGCCTTTCAGAGTAGAAGGTTATAAACAAGACCCTAAAGTGCTACCTTACTTAGAGTACACCGGAAATAAGAATATAGACATTAATTTAGAAGTATCTATCCAGCCCGAAGGCGGAGAAGTCACCGTTGTTTCTGAAAGCAATTATAAATACATGTATTGGACTGCCGAACAACAATTGGCGCATCATACCATAAATGGTTGCAATGTAAACGTGGGCGATATGATGGCATCGGGTACTATTAGTGGGCCTGAAAAACACCAGTTTGGTTCTATGCTGGAGCTTACCTGGCGTGGTACAAATCCTATAAAACTAAAAGACGGCAGCGAGCGCAAGTTTATTAACGATAATGATACAGTTATTATAAAAGGGCATTGCCAAAAAGGTAATGTGCGTGTTGGTTTTGGCGAGTGCAAAGCAAAAGCCTTGCCCGCTGTTTAACTGCGTAAGACTATTTTAGTAAGGTATATGGTATATAAAAGCTTACATGATTGTGTACTTGATTTGGAGCGGAACGGACAATTAATCCGTATAAAGGAAGAAGTTGACCCTAATCTGGAAATGGCCGCCATACACCTGCGGGTGCATGAAGCAGGCGGAAAAGCCATCTTGTTTGATAAGATAAAAGGCTGCAACTATCAAGCGGTATCTAACCTGTTTGGCACGTTAGATAGGAGCAAGTTTATTTTCAGAGAGCATTTTACCGATATACAGCAGTTGGTGGATATAAAAAACAACCCTGCCAAGGTTTTGAAACATCCTTTTAAATATATGGGCTTGGCTAAGGCTGCTTTAAGTTCCAGACCTAAAAAGGTAAATGTCAATCTTGCTGATTACTTTGATGAGATAAGCATTGCTCAACTTCCGCTGATAAAACACTGGCCTATGGATGGAGGCGCTTTTGTTACCCTGCCACAGGTTTATAGCGAAGATATAGATAAACCCGGCATAGAGAACTCTAACCTGGGGATGTACCGTATTCAGTTGACAGGCAACAAATATCTGGTAAACAAAGAGGTTGGTTTGCATTACCAGTTGCACCGGGGTATTGGCGTTCATCAAACCAAAGCAAACAATAAAAACCTTCCCTTAAAAGTAAGTGTGTTTGTGGGTGGTCCGCCTGCTCATTCGTTAGCTGCGGTAATGCCTTTGCCCGAAGGCTTGAGTGAATTGAACTTTGCAGGGGCTTTGGGTGGCAGAAGATTTAGATATGCTTATCAGGATGGGTATTGTATTTCGCTGGATGCTGATTTTGTGATTACTGGAGAGGTTTATCCCAATGAAAATAAACCTGAAGGCCCGTTTGGAGACCATTTGGGTTATTACAGTTTGCAGCATGACTTCCCTGTAATGCGTGTGCATAAAGTGTATGCAAAAAAACAAAACGCGCTTTGGGCTTTTACCGTTGTTGGTCGCCCACCACAGGAGGATACCGCCTTTGGGGCATTGATACATGAGCTTACAGGCAACGCCTTAACACAGGAAATACCCGGATTGAAAGCCCTTAATGCGGTTGATGCGGCAGGGGTGCACCCTTTATTACTGGCTATAGGCAGCGAACGCTATACGCCTTATATAAAAGAAAAGAAACCTGCCGAGTTGCTGACCATTGCCAACCGTATTTTAGGAACAGGACAATTAAGTCTGGCTAAGTTTCTTTTCATTACTGCCGATGAAAATCAGTTGGCAGTTAACAGCAAGCAATTATCAGTAAATAACATTGAAACCTTTTTCATTCATTGTTTAGAGCGTATTGATTTTACAAGAGACTTACACTTTCAAACCAAAACAAGTATTGATACCTTAGATTATTCTGGAACGGGTTTAAACAGCGGCAGCAAGGTTGTATTGGCTGTTTATGGAGAACCTCTGCGCAAACTGTGTAACGTAACACCTGCTTGTTTGGCTAATGAAAAAGCCGCTTTGGTAATGCCGGGTATTATTGCTTTGCAGAAAAATAAATTTATTTCTTATGAAGAAGCTAAAAAAGAAATGGATGGGTTAAATAGCCTTACCCCAGCCCTCTCCAAAGGAGAGGGAGAAGGTATTGCTTTAATTATTATTTGCGATGATGCGGATTTTGTAGCCAAAACATTAAATAACTTTTTATGGGTAACATTTACTCGCAGCAATCCTTCTCATGATATATATGGCATAAACTCTTTTACCGAAAACAAACACTGGGGCTGCAAAGGTCCGCTGCTGATAGATGCCCGCATAAAACCACATCATGCGCCGCCACTGATAAAAGATGAAGAGGTTGAGAAACGGGTGGATAAATTTATTTAATAGAGTTCTTTGGGTGCTATAAAAATTTTGGCAGCCTCCTCTTTTTAACTTATAAACCATGAATTTAACTCTTTTACCTACCTTTAAAGCGTGAAACCGAAGGTTCACAAATTCCTATAAGGAAAAGTAAATAGACATGAATAAATCAAAGATTATTATCCTTCTTATCGTCATTGCGAGCGTAACGAAGCAATCTTTTGGGCAAAGTATAAAAGACTCATTAAAGAAAGTTATCAATAACTATACCCAAGCCATTAAACTCAATCCCGAAAATGCAATTGCATATAAAAGCAGGGGAAAGGCTAAGCTGGGTTTAGCAGATTATAAAGGAGCTCTTAAAGATTATAACAAAGCCATTGAATTAAATCCTAAATATGATTCGGCTTATGTTGGCAGAGGAGTAGCAAAAGAAAAGTTAGGTATGAAGGATGCTATTGATGACTTTATTAAAGCTAAAGAATTAAACTCTGAAAGCGACATTGCATATTATAATATAGGAGAATCAAAAATGCAGTCAGAAGATTATTTGGGAGCTATAGAAGCTTATACAAAGGCAATTCAATTAAACCCAAAATTAGCAAAGGCTTATGTTAAAAGAGGATACTCAAAACGTTATTTAAAAAATTACTCAGATGCTTTGGAAGATTGTAATAAAGCTATTGAATTGGATTCAAAAGATGACTGGTCTTTTATTATAAGGGGATTGGTAAAAGAAAGTTTAAAAGATTATAATGGGGCTATAAAAGATTATAATTGGGCTCTTGAATTAAATCCCAATTATAGTGATGCTTTTTTTCATAAAGGATTTTCCAAAGAGAAATTAAGAGATTATAAAGGTGCTATAGAAGATTATACTAAAGCTCTTGAATTAAATCCTAAAAATGGAGATGTTTATGAGCATAGGGGCGATGTTAAAAAAGGATTACAAGATTATGAAGGGGCTATAAAAGATTATTCTAAAACTATTGAATTAAATCCAAAAGACAAGACTTCGCACAAAAGCAGAGCAGACTGTAAATTTCAGTTAGGTGATAAAACAGGAGCCTGCACGGATTGGAGAAAGGCATATGATTTAGGTCATACCGGTGCGAATTATTATTTAAATAAATATTGTAAGTAAACATGAACTGGTTATACGTTTTTATTGGTGGCGGTATTGGCAGCGTATTGCGCTTTGCATTTTCTGTGCTGTTTGCCCGCTGGCAATTAACGGGCTTGGCCTGGGCAACCTTGTGTGCCAATGTATTGGCTTGTGTTGTATTTGCTTTAGCCTGGGTATATTTTGGCGAAAAAGAAAGTTTTTTAGAAACACATCGCCCGCTAATACTAGTTGGCTTTTGCGGCGGGCTATCAACCTTCTCTACCTTTAGTTTTGAGACCTTTGAATTATTTAAGCGCGGCGATTATGCCATTGCCATAGGCACTATTCTGCTTAATTTAATCTTATGCTTAGCTGTTTTTGCCATCTTTGCAAGAAATACTAATTAGCCCATTCTCCCGCAGATAAAGCAGATTAGCGCAAATTTTTAATCAGCGTAAATCTGTGAAATCAGCGGGAAACAAAACATGACACATATACTCTGCATAGAAACATCTTCCACCATGTGTTCGGTGTGCATTACCCAAAATGATAAGGTAATTGCTTGTAAAGAACTGAACAACGGCTATAGTCATGCCGAGAACCTGCATGTATTTATAGAAGATGTGTTGAAAGAAACCAACCTGACTGTAAAACAAATAAGCGCTGTGGCGGTAAGCAAAGGTCCTGGTAGTTATACAGGCTTGCGCATTGGGGTAAGTTCGGCAAAAGGTTTATGTTATGCTTTGCAAATACCACTCATAAGTATTGATACGTTACAAAGCATGGCTTATCGTGTAAATTCGGAATTCAGAATCCCGAATTCAGAATTGCTGTATTGCCCCATGCTGGATGCCCGCCGCATGGAGGTGTATTGCGCGGTGTATGACAAGAATTTGGAAGCCATAATACCCGTAAACGCTTTGGTGCTAGATGAAACAACCGTTGACGTATTTAACTTAAACAAACCTGTTTGCTTTTTTGGGGATGGTATGACTAAAGCAAAAGCTCTGCTTCAAAACAAAGGACATACACTTTTCGCGGAGGATGTATTTCCTTCCTCATTAAGTATGGCGGCTCTCGCTTTTAAAAAGTTTACCGCCAAACAGTTTGAAGATGTGGCTTATTTTGAGCCTTTTTATCTGAAAGAATTTTTTACTACGGCTAAGAAGTTGTGATTATCATTTTCGCAAGAAACGAAGCAAGAAGTAATCTCATGTAGCCAAAAAATTAAAATTAAAGTATCTTCGCGTCCTTATTCTAAACCATGTCTTTATCTTTTACCGAAGAAATTAAACGTCGCCGAACCTTCGCCATTATTGCCCACCCCGATGCCGGTAAAACAACCCTTACCGAAAAACTTCTGTTATTTGGTGGCGCTATACAAATTGCAGGCGCTGTTAAGTCTAACAAAATAAAAAAAGGTACTGCTTCCGACTTCCTTGAAATAGAACGCCAGCGTGGTATCTCCGTTTCAACTTCCGTAATGGCTTTCGAGTTCAAAGGCAAAGAAGTAAACATATTAGATACTCCCGGACACGAAGATTTTGCCGAAGACACCTACCGCACACTTACCGCCGTTGATAGCGTTATCATGGTAATAGATTGTGTAAAAGGTGTTGAACCACAAACACGCAAACTGCTCGAAGTATGCCGCATGCGCAAAACCCCTGTTATTGTTTTCGTCAATAAAATGGATAGGGAAGGGCGCGATGCTTTCGACTTGATGGATGAATTAGAGAAAGAACTCAAAATAAAAGTTCGTCCGCTTAGCTGGCCCATTGGCATTGGCAAAACATTTAAGGGTGTATATAATGTATACGAAAAATCACTTAATCTTTTTACCGGCGATGAAAAACAAACTATTTCCGAATCGGTAGAGATTACAGAACTCAACAAAGAAAACCTGCGCAAGTACCTCAGCGAAGATTTTACCGATAAATTACTTTCCGATATTGAAATCGTCGAAACGGTTTACCCTACCTTTAATAGTGATGATTATCTAAATGGCGATATCTGCCCTGTATTCTTCGGTTCTGCGGTAAATAACTTTGGTGTGCGCGAGTTGCTTAATTGTTTTACCGATATTGCTCCCTATCCGCTTCCGCGAGAAACCGATCAGCGTATTGTCGACCCTTTCGAACCTAAATTCTCCGGTTTCATTTTCAAAATATTTGCCAATATCGACCCTCGTCATCGCGATAGGATTGCTTTCCTGCGTATATGTTCGGGTAAGTTTGAGCGTAACAAATATTACTACCACAATCGCGAAAAAAAAGAAATGCGTTTCTCCAACCCCACCGCTTTTTTGGCGCAAACCAAATCGGTTATTGACGAGGCTTATCCCGGCGATATTATTGGCTTGTATGATTCGGGCAACTTTAAAATTGGCGATACCCTCAGCGAAGGAGAATTGCTACACTTCAAAGGCATTCCAAGCTTCTCACCCGAGTTGTTTAAATATGTGGTTAACCAGGATCCCATGAAAACCAAACAACTTCAAAAAGGTTTGGAGCAATTAACGGACGAAGGCGTAGCACAGCTATTTACCAAAAAACAAGATGGTCGTCGTATTCTTGGAACTGTAGGAGCACTTCAGTTCGAGGTATTGCAACACCGTTTAAAAAGCGAGTATAATGCCTCCTGCGGCTTCGAACCTATTCAACTTTATAAAGCCTGCTGGATAAAAGCTGCAGATGACGCAGATTCTCGCGAGGCAAAACAGGCAATGGATACTTTTATTCAGGAAAAAGCCAACTACATTGCTTTTGATAAAGAACAGCGTCCTGTATTCCTTGCCGAATCCGCGTGGTTATTGCAAATGGCACAGGAGAAATACCCCAAAATCCAGTTTTTCTTCAAAAGCGAGTTCTAATTCCTTCGCCTTAGACAGCTATTCTTGCCGTGGAGGTGCTTACCCGCGAAGTACAAAAGTCTATCGTTCTCCTCTAATCATTAATTTTTTAATACTTATTTTTGAACTTTAACGTTTAACTTTTCATGCGAATCCCTGTTTATATACTGTTACTTGCTACCTGCTACTTGTTACCTGTTGTTGGTTTCTCCCAAAACAAAAAAGATGATTGGTCTTTGTACAAATCAGAAAACGGCATCTCCATATATTCCCGCAAAACAGCAAATTCCGATTATACAGAAATCAAATCCGTATTTTTCGCAAAAACCTCTTTAAGCAGCATCATAGCACTTATTTATGATTGGGATTCCTATCCCGAATGGAACTACAGATGCGGAGAATCTAAAACTCTCAAAAAAATCAGCGAAACCGAACTGATTCATTATCAAACTACCAAAACCCCTTGGCCCGCTCAAGATCAGGATTTTATTATAAATATAAAGTTATCGCAAGATGAAAAAACAAAAGTAGTTACCATCAAATCTGCCAACTTGCCAAATTATATCCCTCCTTATAAAGACCGCGCTCGCCTTGAAGAATTTACAGCTATTTGGACGCTCATTCCCTCAAAAGATGGAACTGTTCAGTTAAGCTATGAGTTTATGGTAAAACCAAGTGGGTATGTACCTGTTTGGTTGGTAAACATGGCGGTATTGTCCGGACCTTACGAAACCATGTCTGCTTTTAGAGAGTGGTTAAAAAAAGATAAATATCAAAAAGCCAAAAACACCCTTATTAAAGAATTAAACAACTGATGCGTTTCCTTGCCCTCCTGTTATTATCTAATCTTCTTTGTTTTTCGCAAGACAATAAAAGCGAATGGCACTTAAAAAAATACCATCACGATATAGCTGTTTACTCTCGCAAAACAATCAATTCAGATTTCAAAGAATTAAAATCCATTGTGTATTTAAAAACATCTTTAAATAGCATTTTGGCTCTTATTAATGATAGAGAAACGTATCCTCAATGGGTTTATAAATGCGGGCAAGCTACCGTATTAAAAAAAATCAGTGAATCGGAATTAATACATTACCAAACCGTAATAGCTCCCTGGCCCGCGGAAAACCGAGATTTTGTGGTTAATATTAAAGTTACGCAAGATGAAAAAACAAAGGTTGTTTTTATCAAGTCTACCTGCAACGCTAACTATATTCCGAGGGTTGCCCATCATGTACGCATTACGGAATTTAACGCCTGCTGGACCTTAGTTCCCTTAAAAGACGGAACCGTTCAGGTTAATTATCAGCTATTGGTAAACCCCGGAGGCTACGTACCTGCTTGGTTGGTAAACATGGCTGCCATAGATGGGCCTTATGAAACAATGATTCATTTTAAAGAATGGATAACGAAAGAGAAGTACCAAAAAGCTAAAAGTACACTCATCAAAGAACTAAACGATTAACATTTAGTTTAAGCACCATACATCTGTTTTTGTTAAATAACCTAAAAACATTATTTGTTTTAACCTTTATATGAATTCCAACTTTACTTTTGAAGAAGAAAACAGCAATTATGATTAGATATAAATTTTTCTTTATAACTCTTATCTGTATTTCATTTATAGGTTGCAGAACAGACAAATTTGCTAAAGGCGGAAAAGCTCAAATTTATGGGTATGTACAATTTACCGGTACTATTGGAGGTACTTACGTTAGCAATGCCAGAATTTCTTCTAACGCCAGTGTGTATATGAAATACGGAGCCACCTCCTATGCAGGTAATGATGTTACGCAATATGATACACTTGTTTCCGTAGACTCAAATGGTTATTATGATTTTGGAACTATGTACGAGGGCGATTATTATTTATTAGCGGTAGGCAACTACATTGATTCTCATAACAACTCATATCCCATGATAGGTGGGCATGAGGTTAAAGTTACATCCAGAAAACAAAAATGTAATTTTAATATTAATGTGGCGCAGTAATACCTTTACGGAAGTATAGTAGTCAAATATACAGGCTTATTTAGCCTTTACTTTAATTTTAGAAAGCTGCAGTTTGGGTTCTTGCTTTTTCAACAGGCGTTGTATATTCTTTTTGTGGGTTATAATCAGTAAAGCCGCTACCATAAAAGAGAATATAATTAAAGAAGCCGGACTGTTAGGTAGTATTACTAAAACAATAAAAGGGAACGATAAACCGGCACACATAGAGGCAAGCGATACATAACGGAAAGCTATCAGTACGATTAAAAAAACTATTAAAGCCATAGCGGCACCCAAAGGCTGAATAGCCATAGCAACCCCCAGCAAAGTAGCCACACCCTTACCACCTCTGAAACCCGCCAATAAAGGAAATATGTGCCCCAACACAGCCGCAACACCCAAAGCAATCTGATAATTAACAAGAGGCGTAGAGTGCGAAGGAAAACCGCTAAAATGAGCAAGGGCAATAGCCAATACGCCCTTTAGTATATCCATGATTAAAACGGGTATACCCGCTTTTTTACCTAATACCCTAAACGTATTGGTAGCACCGGCGTTTCCGCTACCAAACTCGCGTACATCAATACCGTAAAACAATTTGCCTACCCATAAAGCTGACGGGATAGACCCTAACAAATAAGCCGCTAAAATTAAAATAACTTCAAAAGTGTTGTTAAGCATAACCACAAATGTACAAAAACATTTTATATGAAACTAACGTTAAGGAATTGTTAAATTTAACGGATTTATTAACAATAAATCTTCTTTATCCTCAGCCCGAAATAATACAGGCTCCTACCGTAACATAACTTGTTTCATCAATTAGGATGGCACTTCCGTTGCTTCTTAAATCACTATACAAATCAACCGTCAATGGAGAAGCGGCTTTTAGAACTACTTTACATACTTCGTTTAATTGAACAGTTGATGAACCATGCTCTTTTTCAAGGGTATTAACGTTTAGTTTATAGGCTATCTCTTTAACCACACAACGAACCTGCCTGGTATTATGTTGAAGAATATATTTAGAACCCACCTCTAAAGACTTAGCATCCATCCAGCACAGCACAACTTCTATATCCTGAGTAAGTTTTGGTTGAGAGTCTGCTTTCACTATCATATCTCCCCGGCTAATATCCACATCATCCGTTAAACGAATAACAATACTTTGCGGAGCAAAGGCTTCATCTACTTCTTTTCCACCCAACTCAATTGCTTTAATGGTAGATGAAATTCCCGAAGGCGTCACTAAAACCTCATCTCCTTTTTTTACAATACCACTTGATAGCTTTCCGGCATATCCTCTGTAATCATGCAAGTCTTCTGTCTGCGGGCGAATAACATACTGCACCGGAAAACGCAAATCGGTTAGATTAATATCCGTGTCAACTTGTATAGTTTCTAAAAGAGATAAAAGAGTTTCTCCTTTGTACCAATTCATGTTAGTTGATTTCTCCACCACATTATCTCCGCCTAATGCGCTGATGGGAATAAACACTACACCCTTTAAGCCCAATTGTTGTTGGATATTCTTATACTCATTCACAATCTGTTGGTAACGTTCTTCACTAAAATCAACCAAATCCATTTTATTGATGGCAACCACTATGTGTTGAATACCCAATAAGGAAGCAATAACAGAATGCCTGCGTGTTTGCTCCACCACTCCGTTTCGGGCATCAATCAAGATAATGGCTAAATCGGCATTGCTGGCACCGGTAACCATATTGCGGGTGTATTGTATATGTCCGGGTGCATCTATACTTATGAACTTGCGCTTGGGTGTAGAGAAATATTTATACGCCACATCAATGGTAATGCCCTGCTCGCGCTCGGCACGCAAACCATCGGTTAAAATAGCCAAGTCAATCTCTCCACTTGCTTTGTTTTTACTTTGTTTTTCGATGGCAACTAATTGGTCGGCTAAAATAGATTTACTGTCGTATAACAACCTCCCTATCAGGGTACTCTTCCCATCATCAACACTGCCTGCGGTTATAAAACGTAGTATATCCATTACTAAATTTACGATTGACCAATTTACGATTGACCAATTGAAATACAAGCACAAATAAACAAATTATAAATACATAAATTGTAAATGTTAGAAGTAACCTGTTTTCTTTCTGTCTTCCATAGCGGCTTCCGAAACTTGGTCGTCTATTCTTGTTTCGCCGCGCTCGCTTATTTGCGATGCAACAATTTCGGCAATAACTTCATCAATGGTATTTGCTTTAGATTCTACCGCGGCCGTACAGGTCATATCACCCACGGTACGGTAACGCACCTGCTTTTTAACGATGGTATCTGTTTTGTCAATCTGTATATAATCAGACACAGACACTAATTGCTTACCTGGCGTTAGCACACATGCTCTTTCATGAGAGAAATAAATACTTGGCAAAGCAATATTCTCTTTTTTAATGTAGTTCCATACATCCAGCTCCGTCCAGTTGCTGATGGGGAAAGCCCTTACATTTTCTCCTTTATGGATTTTACCGTTATAGGTATTCCACAACTCGGGGCGTTGTAGCTTTGGGTTCCATTGTCCGAACTCATCTCTTACTGAAAAGATACGCTCTTTGGCACGCGCTTTTTCTTCATCCCGGCGGGCACCGCCAATGCAGGCATCAAAGCCAAACTCCTCAATGGTATCTAACAGGGTGTAGGTTTGCAAAGCATTTCTGCTGGCAAACTTACCTTTGGGTTCGCTTAGCTTTTTGGCTTTCATAGTATCGGCTACGTTGCGCACAATTAGCCTCTCGCCAAGTTGTTTTACCAACTCATCTCTAAAGGCAAGTGCCTCAGGGAAATTATGCCCGGTATCAATATGCAGCAACGGAAAAGGAAACTTGCCGGGGCGAAAGGCTTTTTCTGCCAGCTTAACCAACACGGTAGAATCTTTACCGCCGCTGAACAACAGCGCAGGACGCTCGAACTGCCCGGCTACCTCGCGTATAATATAAATAGCCTCAGATTCTAACTGCTCTATATAATTTAATTTGTAGTTGCTCATTCAATCCATATAAATAAAAGAACTCGTTACACAAGAAGCATTTTTTAAGTGCTTTACAACTGTTCCATCTACAGAAATCATATTTATTTCATGTCCTCTTGTAATTATCCATTTATCGTTTGGAGACCACATTAATTGATATGGCTTGTAATCAAGTATTTTCTTATCTATTTTTTTTAAATTACTTCCATCTGCATTCATAATAACAAGGTTTGCCTCATGTTTGATAACTTGAATAAAGGCTATTTTTTTTCCATTATTTGACCATACGGGTATGTGTGGTCCAGAACCATCACTAATATTATCCAAATATGTAATGTGTGTTACTTGCTTTTTATTTGTCCCATCAACATTCATTGTAAATAATTGACGTTGGGGAAACGAACAAAAAACAATTTTATCTCTTTCAGGAGAAATCTCATTATATAAAACATTCATAGTTGAATCAGTTAGCTCCTTTTCTTCACCTGTATTAAGATTAAAAGAAACCATTTTATTATAAGATCCTTTCATTTTGCCTCTCCTTAATAGATGTATGTTATCTTTTGCCCAATAAATTTCACTAATGTCTTCACTTATTTCCATAGAATCAATCTTGTTAGTTTTTAAATCAACTATACATAAAATTTGCTTGTTAAGGTTTCTTTGCTGTATAACCTTATAAAATATAGTTTTAATGAAAAGAAGTTTTGAATTATCATAAAACCAAACAGGTGATTGAATTCTTAGTATTGGTAATTTTCGCTCAAATCTGTCTGTTGATCTGCATTCATAAAGTAATACTTTATTATCCCCGTTTATATCTGAAATAAATAGTTTTCTACTACTTTCAGTATAAGCCATTTTATCCTTTTTGCGTGAAAGAACCGGAATATTATCTACGTGTTCAGCTAAAAATTTCTTAGAATTACATGCCGTATCTCCCAAACATAATAAGAACTCATAAGCTACTGTTTCTGCAGGACGTGCTAGTGTGTCTAATAAGTATAAAAATTTAGGTTTTATATTCTCGGTTTGCCCCCAAGCTTGCCCCGTTATGCCCGAAATGACGATAAGAAGGAGAAGATACTTTGGCAATTTAGCAATTTGACAATTGAATTGACTAATTGTCTCATCGACAAATTGACTAATTGCACTCTTTTTCATGGTTTAAAAATAGTAAAAGCAAAACCAATTCACAAGCATTTATCACTTATAATGTATAATTTTGAACTCGCTATGTTCAATCCCTCTTCAAAAACTATTGGTATGCTGGGTGGTGGTCAGTTGGGTCGTATGCTTATACAAAGCGGTATGGACTTAAACTTAGCCATCAATGCCTTAGACCCCGATAAAAACGCCCCCTGTCATTACTTAGCCAATAAGTTTACACAAGGCAGCCTTACTGATTATGAAACTGTATATAATTTTGGCAAGAAAGCCGATGTAATTACTATTGAAATTGAAAACGTAAACGTAGATGCCCTTAAACAACTGGAAAAAGAGGGCAAAGAGGTTTATCCGCAGCCACATATTATAGAAACCATACAGGATAAGGGCTTACAAAAGATATTTTTTCAGCGCCATAACATCCCCACTCCCGATTTCTTTTTAATCGATAATAAAGAACAGATAAGTAAGTACGCGGCGTTTTTTCCTTTCTTTCAAAAACTGCGCAAAGGCGGTTACGATGGCAAAGGGGTTGTAAAGCTTGCCGATGCAGATAACCTGACGCATGCTTTTGATGCCCCAAGCGTGTTAGAACGTTTGGTAGATTTTAAAACAGAAATATCCGTCATCGTTGCCCGCAATAAAAAAGGAGAGGTAAAGACCTTCCCTTCAGTTGAATGCGCCTTTAACTCCGAAGCTAATCTGGTGGAGTTTCTTTTCTCTCCGGCGCAAATAACCCGGGCTATCGAAAAAGAAGCCCAGCGTTTAGCCGTTGATATAGCCAACAAGTTGGGTATCATCGGTATTTTGGCTGTAGAAATGTTTGTTACCAAAACCGGCGAAGTTTTGATTAATGAACTGGCTCCCCGTCCGCACAACAGCGGGCATCATTCGATTGAGGCTAATATTACCTCGCAATTCGAACAACATTTGCGCGCTATTTTAAACCTGCCCTTAGGAGATACCGGTTTATCTTCGCCTGCCGTTATGCTTAATGTATTGGGCGAGAAAGGTTACGAAGGCGATGCGGTTTATCAGGGCATAGAAGAAACCATGCAAATGAGCGGCGTACATATCCACTTATACGGAAAAGAAAAAACAAAACCCTTTCGTAAAATGGGACACATTACTGTTACCGGACCTAGTATCAAAGAAGCTAAGGACAAAGCCAATACCGTAAAAGATATATTTAAAGTGATAAGTAAATGAGCAAAGAAAAAGTTTTAGTAGGCATCATCATGGGCAGTGCCAGCGATATGCCCGTAATGCAGGCAGCGGCAGATATATTAAAGAAGTTTGATGTGCCTTACGAAATTGATATTGTATCGGCGCACCGCACACCTGATAAGATGTTTGCCTACGCGCAAGATGCCGTAAAGAATGGCTTGAAAGTAATTATTGCAGGCGCAGGCGGGGCGGCTCATTTACCGGGCATGGTAGCTTCTTTAACGCCTTTGCCTGTGATTGGAGTGCCTGTAAAATCAAGTAACTCCATTGACGGGTGGGACTCTTTACTTTCCATCGTTCAAATGCCTAATGGTGTGCCTGTTGCTACCGTTGCTATAAACGCCGCACAAAACGCGGGGATTTTAGCCGCACAAATTATTGCTACATCCGATAAAGTTTTACTGAAGAAAATAGAAACCTTTAAACAAGAGCTTAAAACCAAAGTCAACACTTCTTCAAAAGAAATTAAAAGCCAAAAGAAGTAATGGACTGGTTTAAGACTTGGTTTAATACACCATACTACCATCTTCTATACGGTAACCGGGATAATAAAGAAGCCGCTTTTTTCATTGATAATTTACTTACTCATTTAAATTTACCCAAAACATCGCGCTGCTGGGATTTAAATTGCGGCAAGGGGCGCCACTCGCTTTATCTGAATAAAAAGGGCTATGAAGTAATAGGTACCGACCTTTCGGAAGAAAGCATCTGCTATGCCAAACAACAGGAAACAGATAGTTTACATTTCTACAAGCACGATATGCGCAATTTGTTTTACGCCAATTATTTTGATGCTGTGTTTAATCTCTTTACCAGTTTTGGCTACTTTAAAAACAAACACGATGACGAGCGGGTGTTTCAGTCGGTTAATAAAGCCCTTAAACCGGGTGGTTTATTTGTAATTGATTTTTTTAACGCTGCTTGTGTGCTTGCCAACTTAAAAGCAAGCGAGGAAAAACAAATAGGCGAAGTGGCTTTTCACATTAGGAAACGAGTTGAAAATAATATCATTATAAAAGAAATTACCGCCGAAGATAAAACAGGGAAGCACCTATTTAAAGAAGAAGTAAAAACATTTACCCTAACTGATTTTACAACCCTTGCGCAAAAAGCAGAATTAAAAGTAAAACATTGCTTTGGCAATTATAGCCTGCAAGACTTTGATGAACACGCATCAGAGAGATTAATCATTACTTTTGAAAAGTAATTGGAATCCGTTTTATACATAGCTCTTTTATTCATTCCTGTATTGCTGGCAGGTATTACAGTCTTCTTTATTAAACTTACCGAAAGTCATTTAAAACTTTTGCTGGCTTTCAGCGCGGCTTACCTCTTGGCTTTATCCTTTCTTCATTTAGTACCCGATATATTTTCTTCGCTACCGGCAAGACAGGCAGGCTTATGGGTATTGGCCGGTTTTTTCATACAAGTGCTATTAGAATTCTTTTCAAGCGGTATAGAACATGGACATGCACACATTCATGCCGAAAAGAACAAAATACCTTTAGCCCTGTTATTTGGTTTATTCCTGCACTCATTTATAGAAGGCTTGCCCTTAGCGGGGATTTTCGCTTCATCCCAAAGCAATCAGCTTATTTCTTTTTTAATGGGTATAACCTTGCATAACATTCCCATTTCTATCGCCTTTGCCGGCTTACTCGTTCATCAACGATTAGCTAAAAATAAAATAATTATTTATTTGTCGCTGCTATCCATTATGGCTCCCTTGGGTGCTTTAACCGGGCATTTTATTGAAATAGCCTTTGGAAGTATACAGCATCTTTCCGTGCTATTTACTGCCATTGTGGTAGGTATCTTTCTGCACATCGCCACCACTATTATTTTTGAAAGCAGCGAAAAGAACCATCGTTATCACATCACAAAACTGATTAGCATCTTATTGGGTGTGGCATTAGCTTATCTACTGACTTAAATTTTAATATCATGCTTGGATTAAAACTGGCAACCGACCCGCGCTGGGTAAACATCGTAGAAAAAAACATTGAAGAGATTTTAACCGACCATGCCTGGTGCGAGCAAAAAGCAGTAAGCAATTCCATCTCTTTGGTTATCTCTTATCCCGAATATACTGAGATGGTAGATGAAATGTTGACTATTGCCAAAGAAGAATTAGAGCATTTCGATTTAGTACACCAAAAAATAAAGCAACGTGGCTTGGTGCTGGGCAAAGAACGAAGAGATGAGTATGTAAATGATTTGTACCAGTTTATGCGTAAGGGTTATAAACGCGAAATCGCTTTGGTTGACCGTTTATTATTTTCAGCTTTAATAGAAGCACGTAGTTGCGAACGTTTTAAAATATTAAGCGAACAAATAAGCGACGAAGATTTAAAAGCATTTTACCGGGAGTTGATGGTAAGCGAAGCTACCCACTACACCACCTTCCTTTCTTTTGCCAGAAAATATGCGGGCAAAGAAGATGTTGACAAACGCTGGCAGGAATGGCTTGATTATGAAGCTAATGTAATAAGCAAGTATGGCAAAAAAGAAACTATGCATGGGTAATCCAATACTTAACCTAAACCTTAATATCACTTATTTATAAATTTTTTATACTTTCGCATAAACTAAAGTCATCTATATGAAAAAGATAATTACACTTCTGGCAGTTGCATTTTATTTAAATACAAATGCACAAATAATAACCACCATAGCAGGAGGTGGAAGTTGCGGTAGTCCATATTGTGGAGATGAAGGGCAAGCAACTGCTGCTGAATTATATCAACCATACGGAGTAGCTTTCGATGCCATGGGTAATATGTATATAGCAGATAATGAAAACAACCGTATTCGCAAAGTAAGTACGTCCGGTATTATAACAACTTTTGCTGGAACAGGAACACACGGGTATAGTGGAGATGGGGGACAGGCAACTGCCGCTGAATTATATACTCCAACCGGAGTAGCTTTTGATGCTGTTGGTAATTTATATATTGTTGATGAAGATAATTTTGTTATTCGCAAAGTAACTACTGCTGGTATTATAACAACTGTTGCCGGAAATAATACAGGGGGGTATAGCGGAGATGGCGGACAAGCAACAGATGCAGAATTGCTTAGACCATACGGTCTATCAATAGATGCTATGGGTAATTTATATATATCAGACACACAAAATAATCGTATTCGTAAAGTAAATACTACTGGTATTATAACCACCATAGCTGGCAATGGTACAGCTGCTTATAGTGGAGATGGTGGATTAGCTACTGCTGCTGAAATAAATAACCCTAGTGGAATAGGCTTTGATGCAGCAGGTAATATATATATAGTAGATTCTTACAATAATCGAATCCGCATGATAAATACCTCGGGAATAATAACCACTATAGCCGGAACAGGAACAGGCGCTTACAGTGGAGATGGAGGACAAGCTACAGTTGCTGAGTTAAAAACACCAAGGGCAATTGCAATATCATTAGGTAATTTATATATCGCTGATGAAGCCAATAATCGTATACGCAAGATAAATACATCGGGTATTATTACAACTATAGCTGGAAATGGAACAGTTGGATTTAGTGGAGATGGAGGACAGGCTGCTGTTGCAGAATTCGATCTTCCAACTGGAATTATCTTTGACGGTATCGGTAACCTCTATGTTACTGACTACACTAATAATCGTATACGTAAGATTACAAATGTTGCAACAGAAGGTATAAACCAGTTCGCAAACAATATTATTGAGCTAAATATTTACCCTAACCCCAACAATGGTAGTTTTGTTATAGAGTTAAATAATCCAACAAGACAAACCATACAGATTTATGATGTAAATGGTAAACTTGTTTTAACTCAAATTTTAAATGGTAAAACCAATATAGATGCAAGAAGTTTAAACGAAGGAGTTTATAATATGAATATTATAAGTGATGACGGTGTTGTAAATAAAAAGTTGATGATAATTCGTTAGTTGATAATTTTTCTGCTTTGGGTTGAAAGATTTTTAATAGACTCTTCTATTGATGATGTTCTCCAAAAAGAAGACTTTGAGATAGTCATCAATATTAGTTGGCATAATGAATGTTTTCTCTTCTTCAAAACTTATTTTGGACTCTAAACTTTCAAGCAGTTTTTTTTCTTTAACTAAATTTATTATTAGTGAAAATGCCTAAAGTGAATAGATTTTTTTATTTTATTACACTTATACTTGTTGTAACATCTTTTACGGCACAGAATTTAGTTCCCAATCCGGGATTTGAAAATTATACAACCTGCCCAAATTTTGGTGGAGAAATTAATTATTGTAGTAATTGGAACAACGTTAATTTGGTGTATGGAGTTTTTACAGTAGGTACTCCTGACTATTTTAATACTTGCAGCACAGCTAATTGCTGTCCTCCAAATACTTTTGCAGGGCAATGTAACCCACACTCGGGAAACGCAATGATAGCAACAGTACTGTATGATAGCCCTATAGTGGATTACCGTGAATATGTTTCCACACAACTTACTTGTCCAATGGTTACTGGAAATACCTATACAGTTTCCTTTTGGCTAACGAATGGTCTTAATCCGATTTCTCCGTATATAATAAAAAATATTGGAGCATGTTTTTCTAATACTCCCTTAACTCAAAGCGGTTGGAATTTAATTAGTGTAACCCCACAGGTAGAACTAACCACCCTTATAGGTAGTACAAGCTGGGTACAATATTCTTTTACCGTTACCCCAACATCCAACTGGCAATATTTGACCTTAGGCTCATTTAGGACTGATCTACAAAATACTCCGACATTGACTTATTCAATAACTACCGGTAATCCATCTGTGTATGCAAATTATTTTTGGGATGATATAGAAGTAATAGGTCCTTCAGGTCCTACAACGATTTCCGTAAATGGTAATAATACCGTATGCACAGGTAATACGACAACCTTAACGGCAAGTGGCTCTACTAGTTATACTTGGAGTACGGGTGCAACTACAGCTAGCGTTGCTTTAACTCCAAATGTTACTACAACATATACTGTTATGAGCAATGCTAATAATTGTATCAATCCAGCAGTTATTACGGTAAGTGTAATTCCTAATCCAAATGTTACCATAAGTGGTAATAATACAATATGTAATAATCAGAGCATTATACTTACTGCAGGCGGAGCAGATACTTATACTTGGAGTACAGGTACAAATACAAGTTCTATAACAGTAAATCCAACTTCTTTATCAAGTTATACGGTCATAGGTACTACCTCAACATGTACTAATCAGGCAGTAGCTACAGTAAATGTAATGCCCTCCAGCCCTAATGTTACTATTAACGGAAGTAATACTATATGTCCCGGGCAAAATATTACATTAACTGCTGATGGAGCAAGTACTTATACTTGGAATACTGGTGCAACAGCAGCCAGTATTGTTTTAAATCCAACAGTTTCCACAACGTATACTGTTACTGGAGGAATAGGTACATGTACCAGTCAGGCAGTTGCCGTAATAGTTGTTGATGGCGTATTTAATTTTACTTTACCCAATATTATTACTCCCAACAACGATGGTATAAACGATTTTATTGATTTTGGTAAATATCAATTCTCAACCATGCAATTGCAAATTTATAATCGTTGGGGGATAAGAATTTATGAAAGCAACGACCCTAGCAGTATTTGGAGACCTATTACTATTGATGATGGTACTTATTTCTACATCATTCAATACACTATTACCTGCAACGAAGAAATACAGGGTAAAACACTAAAAGGATTTATTACATCTATCAAGTAAAGACACTCTACTTTCTTTACTGCTCTCTTTATATGATGCATTTTTAGTAATTTCAATGCCGTAATGGGTATAGTAAAACGCGATGGTTTAAAGTTAGTTCTTATCTCATGGATAGGTATAGCCTTGGGGTTTTTTAATAGGCTTATTCTCTTTGCTAAATATTTAGAAACAGAAGAAGTTGGTCTTACAGTAGTTTTAATAAATATTTCTGTTCTATTTGCCCAAATTGCCTCTTTAGGTTTAGCACCAGTAATCCTTAAATTCTTCCCTTATTTTAATAATTCTGATCAAAAGCATTATGGCTTTTTAACATGGGTGTTTAAGCTTACTACTATTGGAAGTATAGTTACAATTCTATTTTTTTTAATTTTTAAAGAACCTATAACACTTTTTTTTGCGAAAAAATCTCCTTTATTAGTTGAGTATTATTATTGTATAATCCCTTTAGGATTAGCGTCAGTATCATATATAATTTTTGACGCTTATTTACGCTCTCAGTTAGATACTGTTTTCTCGTCCTTTGCGTGGGAGATTATACTTCGTTTAGCGACTACAGTCTCCATTATACTTTATGCATTTAATATGATAGATTTCAAATGGTTTGTGATTATTTATGTTATTGCTAATTGCACCGCCTCTTTCGCTATCCTAATATATATGTATGCAAATAAAAATCTTCCCTTTACTCAGATAACAACGAAGGTAGTTAAATACAAAAAACATCTATTATGGTTTGCTACCTTTTCGGTTTTAAGTGGTGCAGGTAATAATTTTATGATGCTCATTGATTCCATTTTTGTTTCTGGGTTTATCAACTTAAAAGCTGCTGGAATTTTTACAACTGTTGGTTTTGTTGCCTCCGTAATGATTGTTCCGTATAGGGCCATTGTTAAAATTACTAGCCCTATTGTCGCTAATTTATGGAGAAAAAAAGATATGGTTGAAATGGACAAATTATATAAAAACACTTCCGTTGTTTGCTTATTGATTGGTGCTTATTTCTTTTGCGGATGTTGGATATGTATAGATGAATTGTTTGCTCTAATGCCCAAAGGAGATATTTATAAAGAAGGGAAATATGTTTTTCTTATTCTTTGTATCGGAAAGTTGTTTGATATGACAACAGGAATTAATGGGGTGATTGTAATAACATCGAAAAAATACAGGTATGATTTATTCTTTACATTTTTCCTAATTATTTCTACGTTGATATGTAATTATGTTTTTATAAAAGTGCTATGTCTTGGGATAAATGGGGCAGCTCTGGCTACTTGTATTAGTATAGTTGTGTATAATATTTTACGAGTAGCATTCCTGTATTTTCATTACAAATTACAGCCTTTAACTTTTAAATTTATTCTAGGCCTTCTTTTATTTTTAATTGTACTTTTTGGTTGCATACAAATTCCTTCTATTGGCCCCCCATTAGTTAGTGTTTTCATAAAAGGTTTAGTTCTAACCATTGTTTATTGGTCATGCATTTATATTTTTAAGGTAAATAAAGAAATAAATAGTTCGATTAATAAGGTGTTGAATCGTTTTAAGCTTCTAAAGATGTAAACTTTATTAGAGATTATATATTTATTATTGAATCAATAACGTAAGTAGCTTTAAAATAATCAAAATGAATACATATAGATTTGAAAGACTTTCCGAGTCGAATATGATATTTCTAATCTCGCTATATAAGGAATGCTTTAGGTTAAAAGTTAATATAGGTTTTTTGAAAAGAAAGTACAATACTTCTTCTTTTGGTGCTGAATTTATTGGCTTTTTTGCTATTGACACAACAACAAATTTACCTGCCGGCTACTATGGGGTATTTCCAATTTATTGTGAACTAAATGGTCAAAGAATCCTAGCAGCGCAATCTGGAGATACTATGACGAATCCAAATCATCAAGGAAAGGGGCTTTTTACTATGCTAGCAAAAATGACATATGAATTAGCTCAAAAGGAAGGGATTAATTTTGTCTTTGGCTTTCCTAATAAAAATTCATACCCAGGTTTTATAAAGAAATTAGCTTGGAATCATTATGGAGATATTAATAACTATATTATAAAAACAGGTTCATTTCCCTTCGATAAATTAGCAAAAAAGTTTCTACCATTTAGGTGGGTTTATGGGAAATATATTGATTTTAAAATTAATTCTGTTAAGTTAAATGCTTTTTTTAAAAATTCAATTGCAGGTCAAAACCCCGAATTAGGGTTTGTAATTCACGATCAAACATTCTATGACTATAAAACCTATTTCAAATCTTATTGCATAAAAATTGGCAATACACGATGTTTTTTAAAAATTGATGGTAGTATGTGGATTGGAGACATAGAGTTTTGTTCTAAAGGTGAATTTATTAAAGCTGTTGAAGGTTTAATATGTTTAGCAAAAAAAGCAGGTTGCTCCTCTATACAATTCTCTGTATATAAGGATACTTTTTATGATAAAATATTAAAGAAAAGATACGAAGTAAAAAATAAAATGCCTGTTGGTTTTGTATCCTTTAATAAGGATATTTCCCCTGAAAAAATGGCCTATCAGGCCATTGATTTTGACACTTATTAGTTAAATCCATATTTGTCAAAATCCTTGGCTAGCCTCAACATATTAGATTCAAAAGTTGTTGAATTACTTATCGTATATCTTGACAATAAATTTGGGTTTGTATTGTTTTCCTTGAATCGATAATCTACTGCAACTATATTTTTATATCCAGTTTTTAAAGCTATGCCAATGGTTTCATTAACATAACTGCCATCTGGAAATGCAAGTGATATTATCCTTTTTCCGATAATATCTTCAATAATTCGTTTCGATTCTTTCAATTCAAACTCAGCAATATCATTTTCAAGATACTCTAAGTTAAAATGACTATGAGTATGAGACCCATATTCTATTAAAGGTTCATTTGCATATTTTATAAGTTTTTCTTTTCGTACAAGCTGAATCAATTCAGGTGATTCCTTTACCACATTTAGATAATATTTTAACTTGTCAGATAGTTCTGTAACAAGGTTTTCCGTTTTTTGCCCATATGTTTTCAAATAATTCAATAGAGACAGCTTTAATTCTTCATTGTAAAATGAGGGATATTTAAAATTAAAGTTATCTATTGCAATATCTTCCTTATGATACCTTTTTATTATATCAACTAAGTCTGGCCAAACAAAAAAACTTTGGTCTATCAATCCCTTTGAAATTAAATAAAACGTTGCATGAACATTATGTTTTTTTAAAATTGGTAAAGCAACTTCAAAATTGTTTATATAACCGTCATCAAAGGTTAAAGCTATCGTTTTCCCTTTAACAACTTTTTTTTCTTTATGCATACTAAAAATATCCTTTAAAGAAACAATCGAATAATTATTTTTTAGATATGCAATTATTTTTTCAAATTCAACTTCAGGGATGTGTCGATTATTAAATACACCCTCATTTGATTTTCTAACACCATGAAAATTGATAATGCAACAATTCCTTTTAGATTTTTTTAAAAAATATTTATCTAATTTGAATGATAGTAAAATTGGCAAAGCTGCACTTCTTGCAATACTTTTTGAAATAGACATCAGTACTTATTAATTAATACTTTATTTAGGTTCAAAATTAACCTTTTTTAAATATATCTACGAAAGTTATGCGGTCTCTAATTATTTCTTTCAAAGCCCAAGTATACCTAATAAATATATTTGGTTAATTTTGGCTCTTTATTAGGTTATAAATTTTTCGATTAAATTATATCTTAAGCTAAGTTATTACAATATGACAAACAATAAAACCAATATAGCCACAAAGAAAGAAGTGGAGGAATTTTACGATACATTCAAAGCGCATCAAAAAAAAATTGGCGTAAATATCAGGCACAGAACTATTTTTAAAAACCTTAAAAGTGCGGGGTTAAAAGCCACTTCAAACGTAATTGAGGTTGGCTGTGGTATTGGAACATTGAGTAGTCTGGTTATAAAACATCTTAGTTCAGGGAACTTTGTTGGCGTAGACATCAGCAAAGAAAGCATTGAAATGGCCAAGCAAATTAACGGACATCATAAAAACACCGATTTTATAGTAAGTGATATGAGTAGTTTTTCACATCCGAAAAAATTTGACGTGGTAATATTACCTGATGTTTTGGAACATATACCTATTAATCAGCATAATAATTTATTCAAAAAACTAAACGAAATTACTACCAAAGATGCATTTGTGTTTATTAATCTTCCAGAGCCAAATTGCCTTAACTGGATGAGAAAAAATCATCCTGAAAAATTGCAAATTATAGATCAATCGCTTAGCATGCAGGAACTCTTGAATAATGTATATCCGCATGGATTTAAATTATATTCTCTCCAACCCTATTGTTTGCAGTTTACTGATCCAGACTACCTTACAATTATTTTGAAAAAAAATATGGTTAAGGAAACATATACTCCAAAAAGCAAACTGAAATTAGGGACTGAAAATATAAAGAGTAAGCTGATTTAATGAAGCTTATAGTATTTGCCGGTTTTTTTCCCTACAAAAATTCAGAGCCTTTTTTAGTTACTGAATTTAAGATTGCTCAAACTTATTTCCCTTCTATATCCCTCTTTACGCTATATGGAAATCAAAGCGATTGTATAATAAATACTAACCCGCAGATTACATGCTATACTCCTGTTTTATCATCACGCAAGGATAAAATTAAATTATTTTTAAAAGGCATATTTAATCTAACTCCTATTGGTTTTCATGTGAGGGAGTTCATCAAAAAAAAAATATTCTTAAGTTATAAAAAAATATACTGGTGGCTGGTTAGTATTACATTAACACGTACGGTATTGTCCTCTCTCGCGTACAAAAAACTTGTGGAAGACCTGAAGCAATCAGGCCCTGCAACACTTTATTTTTATTGGGGAGACAACTTATGTTGGATAATTCCATACTTGCAAAAGCGACTAGGAAAGAACAGTAAAATAATTATCAGGCTCCATGGTTCAGATCTATACGAATCAATTAAGGCGGATTATGCTCCTTTACGAACAACTATATTTGAAATAGTTCAGACAATCTATACTGTTTCTGAAAACGGCAAAAATTATCTGGCTAACCGCTATCCCTTATTTTCAGAAAAAATTCATCTTTCAAGATTAGGTGTTTGTGATTACGGGCTTAATCCGTCTGTAAATAAAAAAGAGAAAGTAGTAGTTAGCGTATCTAATCTAATTCCTTTAAAAAGAGTACACCTCATTTTTGAAGCTTTACAATCAAGCACCACTGAGATTATTTGGCATCACTTTGGAGATGGTCCATTAATGCCCGAAATGCTAAAGCTCACATCTCAGTCAAGACAAGGTCTGCAAGTTAATTTTCATGGGTATGTGAAGAATGAAGAAATAATGAATTTCTATAAAAACAATCCTGTAAATATTTTTATTAATGTAAGTACTTCTGAAGGGCTTCCTGTTTCAATCATGGAGGCGTTCTCATTTGGAATTCCGGTAATAGCAACCAACGTTGGTGGCACTTCAGAATTAGTAAACTCAAAAACAGGTGTATTATTAAATAAAAATTTTGCAACAGACGAATTGAGTACAGCTATAGACCAATTAATTAATGCAGAGAGTTTAGTTAAGGAAGAATACAGGAAAAATGCGCGTGCCGCTTATACTGAAAAAGTAAGTTTAAATAACTACAGGGCTTTTTATTCCGAATTAAGTCAAAGCAGCTAAATTTATAAAACGAATTATCTACCAGTATAATATTAACCAAACACCGGAAAGACAGAAGGTGTTTATAGGATTACCGGATCGGTTATTAAAAAATAATTCTAACTCAATACCTTAAGCTTAGCATATTTCAGCAACAATTGCTTTTGTCCGCCTAAATCAAATTGTATGGTTGCTTTTATATTGGGGAAATCTCCTTCTAATGCAAGCACAGTTCCGTTACCAAATTTATCATGCTGAACCAATGTGCCTTCTTTAATGCTTTTAATGGCTTGGGCATCAACAGGAGCGGCTTGTGTATTCATATTGTTAGTTGAAACTAAATTTCTTTTTAAAACAGGAGATGTCTGCTTAGGTTTTAGTAAATCTACATAAGCCCCCCTCTTATCCCCCCGAATAGGGGAAGATTGCGTGTACAGCTCCCCTCCTTTGGAGGGGGTGGGGGAGGCTGTTCTTTCCCCACCATCGGGGTATTCTAAATACTGAGAGTCTATTTCGTCTATAAACCTACTTGCTTCACAAAACACAGGGTTACCATACTTGAATCGTCTTTCGGCGTAACTTAAAAAAGCCTGTTTCTCGGCACGGGTAACTGCCACATAAAACAAACGGCGCTCTTCCTCCAAATCAGATTTATCCATCAAAGCCATCTGCGATGGAAACAGGTTCTCTTCCATACCCACTATATACACGTATGGAAACTCCAATCCTTTAGAGGCATGTATGGTCATTAAAGAAATCTTATCGGCATGCTCATCATCTTTGTTTTTATCGGCATCGGTAAGCAGGGCTATTTCCTGCATAAACTCATCAATGGTTTTTAAATTAGAATCAGCGGGTTGTTGCGCAAATAAATCTTCGGCCTCACCCCGGCCCTCTCCAAAGGAGAGGGAGTCGGTAATATCCTGCTTTAGTTCTTCTTCCTGCGGGGTGCGCTCCGTATCTATAAAACCTTTTACGGCGTTTAATAACTCTTCTACGTTTTCTACGCGGCTTATTTCTTCAGGAGTTTTTTCTTTGTTCAGGTCTCTTAAAATACCTGTACTGTTTATAATATGATTAGCCGCTTCGTACGCATCTTGCTGCATAGCCACATTACCAAAGCTTTTAACCATAGCGGCAAAGTCTTTCAGTTTGCCTGCTGTGCCTGCGTTTATTTCGGGATTAAAATCCTGCAGGTTATCTATTACGGTAAAAATACTGGCATCGTTATCTGCAGCAAGCACCGATATTTTATCAATAGTTGATTGCCCTATGCCACGTGCCGGATAATTAATTACACGGCGCATAGACTGATCATCATCGGGATTGATGGCTAAACGAAAATACGCCAGCACATCTTTAATCTCCTTACGTTGATAGAAAGAAACACCTCCATAAATGCGGTACGGCATATTAAGCTTACGAAAACCCTCCTCAAAAGCACGCGATTGAGCATTGGTACGATACAGGATAGCAAAAGCCGCATGAGGCAACTGCCTGTTCATTTTAATATTAAAGATGGAGTTGGCAACTTTGTAACCTTCTTCATTATCAGTAGCAGAACAAAGCACTTTTATCTTCTCCCCTACTCCATTTTGAGTAAAAACATTCTTTTCGAACTGCTCGGTGTTTTTTGCAATGATGGAGTTGGCCGCATTTACAATGTTCTGCGTAGAGCGGTAATTCTGTTCAAGAAACAACTTCTTTACATCAGGATAATCTTTCTCAAAGTTTAGGATATTCTGAATGTTAGCTCCCCTGAAAGAATAAATACTCTGCGCATCATCGCCTACCACACAAAGGTTTTCGTAACGGGCGGCAAGCTGCTTAACAATTACATATTGAGAGAAGTTGGTATCCTGATACTCATCTACCAGAATATATTTAAACTTATCCTGATACTTAATCAACACATCGGGGAAATCGCGCAGCAATACATTCGTATTAAAAAGCAAATCATCAAAATCCATAGCGCCTGCACGAAACAAACGTTTTTGGTAAGCCTCGTAAACCTCGCCCAACCTGGGTTTTTGAGATGCTCTGTCATCCGACATGTAAGTAGGATTACTCAAGTATTGTTTATATCCTATTAAATTATTCTTGGCCGACGATATGCGGTTTAGCACCAACGAAGGTTTATACACCTTATCATCCAGATTGAAAGTCTTTAGGATTTCTTTAATTACTCCTTTGCTATCATCCGTATCATAAATGGTAAAGTTTTTAGGGTAGCCCAGCTTCTCGGCTTCAAAACGAAGTATACGCGCAAACACGCTATGAAACGTACCCATCCACAAAGCTTTGGCGGCGCTATCGCCAATAAGTTTGCCAATACGCGCTTTCATCTCGCGGGCGGCTTTGTTGGTAAAAGTAAGGGCAAGGATGGTAAACGGAGAGGCGCCCTTTTCAATAATATGGGCAATACGGTAGGTAAGCACCCGTGTTTTGCCCGAGCCCGCTCCGGCAATAATCATCAATGGACCTTCGGTATGTTCGGCAGCTTCGCGTTGTGTGGGGTTTAGCTCTTCTAAATAATGCACTATAATAAAGTATAAGGGTTCAAAATTAGGATTGATAAGGGCTTTGCCACAAAAAAGTTTTCAGCAGTAATTTACATTTTGATGTTCTGGCTATTACGCCATTAGCTATTGCCTTCGGTTAGTTAAGGTTGCTTTTTTTAATTTGTTCAAAAATAGAATTTAAATTATTATTTGACTTTATTACATAAACTGATTCTGAAATAATTTTTTGCATATTCTCTTTGCGTTCTTTTGTTAATGGGTGTGTACTGATGATTTTTGGGATAGAAATTTTTTGCTCTTTTTCCAATTGTTCAAACAGTTTTACCATACCATTTGGATTAATATTGTTATTTATTAGAATCTTCAAACCTTCTTCATCAGCTTCCTGCTCAAATTTGCGTGAATAAGAAAGCGAATGAAGTTGCTGTGCATTCTCTGCTAGCACAGCCATAAGTCCGTTCACGTCACTAAAAAGCAAAGAAACTATCATATAACCTGCAAGATTTCTACAAAGCATTTTGGTTGAGTGGCGATTATTAATATGTGTTGCTTCGTGACCAAGCAAGGCAGCGAGTTCATCGGAACTTTCCATATTGTTTAAAATGGCTGTATAAACAACAATTTGTCCGTTTGGAAGCGCAAAAGCATTCACTTCATCCGATTTTACAACAGCAAAATGAAGCGGCTTTTTGTTTTTTAAATTAAGTTTTGAAGCAAACTGCTCTAAATATCTACTTTTTCCAGTATCAACATTACTTTTCTTAAGAAATGATTCCATAAACATATTTCCAATTTGTTCATCAACACTATCAGGCAACAGTGCGGCAGATTTTTCGGCAACAGGAGGCAGAACAAAGAAATAAGCAAGTATAATTAATCCAAGCAGGCAAACTGCAATTGCTATAAGTTTTGAAAAACCAAAATTTAACAAGCGTTTATGAATATCAAGCCGCTTGTTTTGCTTCATCGCTTCGTAAAAACTTTGTGAGAACCCTTTATCATCAATTTGAAGCAATGCACCTGAATAAATTTTGTTTCTGATTTCGAGTAAATTGCCATACTGTTCAAACTCTAAATTTTTTGCTTGCCAAGCAAACAAAACTCCGTTTGCTATTATTTGCAAACGGAGCTCGTTCATTCCTTCATCAAAATCAATTGTAATTTGTTGCGAAGCAGATGATTGCCCATCAAAATATTTTGCTTCGGTTTTGCTCATAATTTAAGCCAAATCTATTTCAAAGAAATCCATGGCATCATCGCCAAAAGCGTTAGTATATTCTTCTTCGGTTTGGCGAATCTCATCCAGATTTATGTTACCAGTCATTTTCACATTATCAAAAATAAATCGCTGAGTGCGCATATCTGCCCAAGCTTTTCCAAAACCAAGGGTGAAAATCGTAATCAGCACGTTACCGACTAATAATTTGAAAAATCCACCGCCCGTCGCAGTTGAATGGCATTCAATTTTTTGATCGTCCTTGTTCATACCCATATTATCGATATAATAATTAAATATATTGCGTTGCCACCAAAAACTGTATATCCCAAGCGTAATTATAGTGAGGAAATATCCTTTTAAATTGAGGAAAAACCAATCTCCACCACTACAGTTGTTAGAAAACTCTACATTGCCATAACGAATATTTTTATGTGTATAGCTGCGAATATTCATTTGGAGCCAAGCACTATAAATGCCAAAAGTTAGAATAGTGAACAACACCCATTTAAAGAAATTTTTTACCAGTTCATTACGATTACCCCTGTAACCGAAACGTATACCGCGATACGAGGTTCGGCTCATTCTGTAACGAAACGAACCGTGAATGGCGAATGGAATGATAGCAAGAATGGCAAGATATAAAAAAAGCACTGCTAGCAAAAGCAATTTGACGGCTGTAACAAGTACCATATACAGTGCCACGATGACAATATAGAAAAGAATAATTTTTATAAAGCCGCGAAACATTTCTTGTCCTGTTCCTGAAAAATGAAAACGTTCATTGTTCAAGGCTGTTTGTCCGTATATGTAACGAAGTCTTTTAGCTCTTGCCCAAGGGTAATAAATTCCAATGGTAATAAGTGTCAATAGCCAATTGACAATCATAATGGAGAAGTACTCTGAGCCTTTTCCAAAAAACTCGAGGCGATAGTTTTGTGCCGGGTTTGTGTTTTGTATTGTTGATGTTTCCATATAATTTATTAAAATGGTTGCCTCCACTTTTGGCTTTCGGCTACTCCGTTAACTATGTTTATCCTAAAATTGCTCAATAACTGCAGCTTTAAGTATTTATAACGCCTTTAAACCACTCATCACTTCTAAAGCCATTTCAAAACTAACAAAAGTTGGCAAAAGGGCAAAAAAAAGGTAAGCTTCACATCATAAGTAGTGAGAATAGAAAGCGAATATGTCTATTCAAAATCTTTTGTAAGTTTGCATTCCAAATGTTGCGTAAATTTTTTGCCATATTTTTTCTTTGTGTTTATAGTTTGGTGGTTTTAAAACCATTGTTTCCTTTAGTTGATTACGCACTTAACAAAGAATACATTGCCAAAAACCTTTGCGAGAACCGCAATAAGCCCAAGATGCATTGTAACGGTAAGTGTCATTTAATGAAGCAACTGAAAAAGGCAAACGCCGATGTTCCTTCAGACGGAAATACAACTAAGGGTGGCTCCAATCAGGAAGAAAATGTAGTTCATGTAAACTCTATCTTTTCTTTTAATGCTGAGATTTCTACTTCTAAAATAGCAACTAACTTTTACTTGAATACTTTTAGCCATAAACTTCCTTCCAGTTATTTGAAGGATATCTTCCATCCGCCTCGAGCTTAATTTCTTTTTGTCATTGCGAGGAAGCATGACGAAGCAATCTCCTAATTAAAAGAAAGATTGCCGCACTACGCTTCGCTTCGTTCGCAATGACAGGTACCTCCTGTTTCAATTAAATTTATTAAAACACAATGAAGAAAGTAAACATTCTTCTTTTGGTTGCTCTGCTGCAAACATTTGTGGTAAGTTTAACCAAAGGACAAGACACTACAAAATGCGACGGTTCTTGCTGTCGCAGGCCTGATGACTTGGCTCCGGCAGGTATTATGGTTGACCATGTGCATGAAAAAGGAAGGTTTGGCATTGCTTATATGTATATGAACATGGCTATGCAGGGCAACCAAAGTGGTACCAGCTCGGTTAGCGATAACCAGGTTTTTGCAAACTACATGATGGCTCCCAACAAAATGAATATGCAAATGCACATGCTTATGCCTATGTATGGTATTACCGACAGGCTTACGGCTATGGCGATGATAAACTACAACATAAATACCATGAGCATGGACATGATGCCTATGAGTACAATGATGAATATGCCGGGTATGGTAATGACAAGCTCTATGGCTAATATGCCTACCAACATGAAGTCATCCGGGTTGGGCGATACGAAGCTGTATTTGCTTTACAACTTTCTATCCAGTTGCAATCAGCGATTGGTAGTATGTGCAGGCGTTAGTTTACCAACCGGAAGCATCAATGTAAAAGGCACCACTATGGAAGGAGCTAACTCTATCATGTCTTATTGTATGCAGTTAGGCACGGGTACTTACAATTTACTCCCGAGTGTAGTTTATGCTAAACAATTCAATCACCTAAGTTTTGGTGTTGCGTTTCAGAGCAATATAAAGTTGGGAGTTAATTCGCACAACTACTGTCTGGGTAATGAATATAGTTTTAGTCCGTGGGCTGCATATAAGGTTGCATCATGGGCAAGTATTTCTTTGCGTGCCGAAGGTTATTATATGGGGGCTATGTATGGGTATGATAATGGTATAAACCAAACCGCAAATTCAGACCCTACCGCTAATGCATATAACTACGGAAGCAAGAAACTAATTAATGGTTTGGTGGGTGTTAACTTATATGCCCCAAAATCTTGTTTTAAGGGATTGCATTTATTGGTAGAATGCGGAACGCCTTTATATCAAAACCTGGCAGGCAGACCGTTTCCTTCTACTATAACACCTTATCAGGAGTTTCAAATGCCTACCAAATGGACATTAACAGCAAGGTTGCAGTATAATTTTTAAAAACTAAAAAGCATGAAACTATTAATAATCGTTGTATTGTTAGAGTTAGCCATACTCAGTAATCAATACATTTTAATAAGAAAGTATCTAAACAAAATCTTAAAAAACAAATAAGAAGATAGAACGTAAACCTTTAAAACAAAAAAGATGAAAACAAAAGTAAAAAAGTACAAGTTAGCATTTGCTGTATTTGGCATTTGCAGTTTAACATTCAACATTTGTCAAGCACAGATGATTTCTACCGTTGCAGGTATGGGCATGATGATGTATGGCGGAGATGGCGGACCGGCAACGGCAGCCATGCTAAGTGGTCCTACAGGCAATGCTATGGATGGTATGGGTAACCTTTATATTGTTGACAACCAAAACAATCTTATCAGAATGGTAAATACTGCCGGTATTATTAATACAGTAGTGGGTACCGTATTTAGTGGTGCCGGTGTTGCAGGTTATAGCGGCGATGGTGGACAGGCTACTGCTGCCGAATTAAATGGTCCTGTGGGTATGGCTTTTGATGCTTCTCGGAACATGTATATTGCTGATTATGCAAACAATGTAGTGCGTAAAGTAACTACAGCAGGCATAATAACTACTGTTGCAGGTATGGGAGGTATGATGGCAGGTTATGCCGGAGATGGCGGACAAGCTACTATGGCTATGCTAAGTGGTCCTACCGGAGTTGCTATTGATGCAATGGGTAATCTTTATATAGCTGATTCAGGTAATAGAAGAATTCGTAAAGTAAATGCTTCAGGTATCATAACAACAGTGGTTGGAAATGGCACACAAGGCTATAGCGGAGATGGCGGGCAGGCAACTGCAGCAGAGTTAAACTTTTCTTATGCCATAGCTATTGATACACATAACAACCTTTATATTGCTGATGCAGGAATTAATGTAATCAGAATGGTAAATACTATGGGTGTTATCAGTACAATAGCAGGAAACGGAAATGGAGGATATAGTGGAGACGGAGGTGCCGCTACATCAGCTGAAATAAATAACCCCAGTGGCATAACTGTTGATGCTATGGGTAACGTATATATTGGAGATGCCGGAAATAATGTAATCAGAAAAGTAACTGCTGCTGGCATGATTATTACGATGGCAGGTAACGGAATGCGTGGATATACCGGAGACGGCGGACAGGCAATGACAGCAGAATTATTTTATCCTATGGGGCTTTGCCTGGATGCTTCGGATAATTTATTAATTGTTGATAATACAAATAATGTAATACGTAAAGTAACCAATGCTATGGCGGCAGGTATTCAACAGGTATCAATAAATAACGAGCAATTGTCAGTTTATCCAAATCCTGCTTCGGGAATACTACATGTTGAAGGTTTATCAGTAAATGGTAATTCTGAGATAAATATTTGTGATGTATTGGGTAATGTAGTTATTCAACATGCAACTAATACAGAACACTACGCGCTGGATTTAAGCTCGCTGCAAAGCGGTGTTTATTTTGTTACCGTTACTTGCAATGGAGCAAACACCACTAAAAAGATTGTAGTAGAAAAGTAGGTTTATCTCTTTTATACAATGAATAAAAAAATCAATACAGTTTATAATAATTACAACTATTAAAAATTTATAATACATAAAATGAAAAAGAGAAGATTATTTTTTACGGCAATAATAGGTGCAGGCATTATTCTTGCATCGGGGTTCACGGTGGTTGATAGCACAGGTATTGCCAACTGGACGGGTTCTCCGGTTGATGGTGGTGCCGGTTCAACCGGGCAATGCACTAATTGCCATTTTGGAGGTGCAATGGGCGTTCCTACTTTATCTTTATCGGCTACGCCTGCTTTTGGTGGCAGCGATACCAATTTAATTTATACACCCGGCACTACTTATACCATAACAATTACTTCGGTGGGCAGTTATTCTGCTTATGGGTTTAATTGTGAGATTATTAATTCTCAGAATACAACCGGCGTTAGCGACTTTGGCACTTTTGGGGCTGCTGTTTCAAGCAATTGTAAACTTTTTTCTGCTTCTACGCATTACCCAAGTTGTGCATCACATAAAACACCATCAACAGCTCCTTTCAGTTTTTTATGGACGGCGCCTGCAAGCGGAACAGGTTATATTTATACCGACGTAAATGGTGTTAACCTTGATGCTACAACAGGTGGAGACCAGGTATCAAATGTATTTAGTTATGTTTTAACATCCTCTGTGGCAGGTATTCAAACACATCAAAACAACGATATAAATTTAAGTGTGTTTCCCAACCCCGCAACAGATAGAGTGAGTATAGCTTATACGCTGAAAGATAAAGGAGTTGTTTCTGTTAAACTATACACTATGAACGGAGTTTATGTTGCCGATTTAGTTAACGAAACACAGGGTGTGGGCATACAAAGCACTACTGCAAATTTACCTGCAAGCCTTGCCAAAGGATTGTATATGGTAAAACTTGCCATAAACGGACAAGGAACCACACAAAAATTACTAGTTCGTTAACCTGAAAGAAATAAGAAAATAAAACGTAAACCTTTAAAACAAAAAAACATGAAAAAAAGAAATCTAACCTTAGCCCTTGTAGGATTACTAATTGGAGGCGCTATAATAATATCTTCTTGTAAGAAGAAAGATAGTTCTACTGCTGCAACTTCACCGCCGGACACGAATGCGAGTACTGCTTCGGATAATAATATGGTTGAGCAAAACTCTAATGATGCTGAGAATATTGCAGCACAAGCCAATGATAATGGTTCATTATCTACCTTTAGATTAGCCGGCGGAGCCTCAACCATGAGTACTACCCAAAACGGTATGATGGGAGGAACTGTAACTACTGCCGGTTTTGGAACTGGTACTATTACCGTAACATTTAATAATTATATCGGATATGATATGGTAACCCGAAACGGTGAAATTATTATTACCAATATGATGATGACAAATGCTACCCATTACCGCGACCCGGGCATGATGATGACCATTACAACAGGTACAGGTGCCAATGTTTATACAGTTAACAACAATACCGTAACTATTAATAAAACCATACAAAACACCACCAACGGCATTCCTTCGGCTACCAACAATGTTAATATGACATGGGCTATTACTTCAACCATTACTATTAATAAAGCAAGTGGCGGTACACCCATTAGCTGGACTGCAAGCAGAACCCACACGCTTTTAAACACCGTAGGTACTTATACCTTGGGCGGTACTACGTATGCTGCTGCTTATACAAATTCTGTTACACCCATTACATGGGCTAATACTGCAACTGGTTCTAACCTTGAGAATGGAGCTATTATAGAAATAAATGGCAATTCAAGCGGAACATCATCTGATGGGTTAACCTTTAGTGCATCCTCAACCAATGTAATTTGTAATATGAATTGTGCACCTTTTGCAACTGTTTCGGGTGGTGCAATGCCCCGCCCTAACTTCCATCCTTTCTGTTCGGGTACGGTAAATTTTACTCCGCAAGGCAAGCAAACACGCATTATTAATTATGGCACCGGCGGTTGCAGCACTACTTATACTATATCTATAGGCAGCTGGAGCGAAACGCTTAGCTGGTAATTGCTGTGCGCTTAACAATTAATTGCCACAGATTAATGTAGATTGGGACAAATGCTTCGCTTAAATTAACCAAATCCGAGGTTGTTAGGAGCTATCCCGGGTCTCTTAGGGACTCTCCCGAAGCTGTTAGGGATGTTCCCTTGTCTGTTAGGAACTCTCCCAAGTAAGTTGGGGATGCTCCCGTGTTTGTTAGGGGTTATCCCAAGTAAGTTAGGGACGCTTCCGTGTAAGTTGGGGATGCTCCCGAATGAGTTAGGGACGTTCCCGCGTGACTTAGGGATAATCCCGAATGACTTAGGGATGCTCCCGAATGAGTTAGGGATGTTCCCTAATGACTTTGGGATAATGCCTAATGACTTAGGGAAGCTACAAAATGACTTGGGAATAGCCTTTTAGTGCCTTAAATACCCTCGCCAACTATTGGGGTAATATAAACTTGAAAGAGGGTGGGTTTTAGGGAGGTTTATTTTATATTTGATGGGGGATGAAAAAGGAAGTAATATCAAATTGTAAATTATGCGATAAAGTAACTAAACTTTGTCACTCACATATAATACCAGAATTCTTTTACAAAAGTATTTATAATGAAGATAACACTTTTAAGTCTTTAAGAATTGGTGATAATAAAAAATCTGAAAGGACTGAACAAAAAGGACTTCGAGAGTATTTGTTTTGTAAGAATTGCGAAGGTTTGTTTCATGAAAGATATACCGCAAATGTACTTTATAACAAAGGAAAAAGTGGTATTACCTTAAAGAAAACAGGAGTTTCCAAAAATGTGTCTTACTCTCAATATGAAGGATTCGATTATAAGAGCTTTAAACTTTTTCTATCTTCAATTATTTGGAGGATTTCCATTTCATCAAAATTTAATACGGTACCGATTCCTAAAGAAATAGAAATCAAATTAAAAACATCGTTAAAAAATCAAATACCTTTAGAAGAAAACGAATTAAGCTGCTTATTAAATATAATTCATTTAGACAATAAACAACAGTTTGATAAAATAATAATTGGACCATATGAGACAGACTATTTAGATAAAAAGGTATTAAACATTTTAATAGATGGATATCTTTTTGGTTTTATTTTAGGGGATATTCCTTTATCTAATGGAATGATGAAATATGTTTTAAATAAGAAAGGAGAAATGACAATTGGCAATTTATGTATAAATAATAACCCAACTCTATTGATTGAAGTCAAAAAAGTATACGATAATTTTAAAAATCTATATTGAGATTATTTACTTGTTATTTTCGTTATGGGATTGCAGCGGAAAGCCTTTTGTAATCAAAAGCTTGTAACGCAAAGCCCTACCTTTGTAATCAAAGGGAACGCCTCAAAATAACTTTATATTTGCCGCGTGAAAAACAAAACCTATTTATTTATTCTATTGGCAATAGCGGTTATTGCAGGGCTTTATTATATGAGTACCAAGCGTTCTCAACCTATAAGAACCTTATCTTACTTTGAGCCTAAGAATTATACAAACACTAAAAGCGCGGCCCATCATGCCGTTCAGGATTTTAGTTTTACAAATCAGTTTAATGAAAAGGTTACCGAGCAAACCGTAAAACAAAAATTATATGTAACCGATTTCTTTTTTACTACCTGCCAGTCTATTTGCCCTATAATGAGCAATCAGTTAGAAAGAGTTTATAAGGAGTTTAAAAGCAGAAATGATTTTTTAATCTTATCTCACACCGTTAACCCTGAGACAGATTCGGTGCCACAGCTTTTGCATTATGCCGAACAGCATGGGGTTACAGATAAGCATTGGTTGTTTTTAACCGGAGATAAAAAGCAGTTGTATGAACTGGCGCGCAAAGGGTATTTGCTAAATGCAGAAGAAGGCGATGGCGGCGAAGATGATTTTATACACACGCAAAACTTTGCTTTGGTTGATAAAGAAAGACACATACGTGGTTTTTATGATGGCACAGATAGTGCAGAAGTAACTCGCTTGATAGCCGATATACATCTTTTATTTGAAGAGTATGCTTATAAGGAAAAACCGTAATATATAAAAGCACGATACATATTAACACACCCTTGCTTAAACAGTAAAAAAACTTAATTTAGCCCCCAAACAGAGAGCAATGGCTATTTATAAGTTTAGGGTTACGTTTGAAGATTACGAGGATATTACCCGTGATATCGAGATAAAATCATCTCAAACCTTTTTCGATTTCTTTCAGGTTATTTTACAAAGCATTGATTTTGATTCTAAACACGCGGCTTCTTTTTTTGTGAGTGATGATTACTGGAGTAAGAAGGGAACTGAAATTACTTTACTGGAAGAAGATATAGAGCCGGGTGTGAAACTGATGAAAAACACCAAGATTGCTTCTTATATAGAGCAGCCAAACCAACGCTTTGTTTTTTTATATGATAAAGATGTTTGCTGGACTTTATTGGCAGAGCTTATAAAGTTAGTCCCTGAAAACCCTAAGGCTAAATACCCTCAATGCATAAAAAGTATTGGTAAAGCTCCCAAGCAATACAAGCAAAAGCTGATTGAAAAATTAAAAGAAGAAGTAGAGAAAGGCGAGATTGATGACAATATTCCGGATGAAGAGATTTACAAAAAGATTGTAGATGAGAAATTAGTTTTTGATGAAGACGAAGAAGCTTCTTTAAACGAAGATGAAGGTGATTTAGTTACCAAAGATGAGGAAGAAGAATTAGTTGAAGGCGAAGAAAATGAAGATGACGAAATTAGTTCTGAACACGAAGAGCATGAGGGAGATGAGAAGTGGTAAAGCTACCTCATTACCTTTCTTTTAATTAGATAATCTTATAATTTTTGTTCTCTCCTACCCGCCAGCCACTATGCTTTTCTATCTGTGCAAGTAGTTTGTCTTTTAGTGAGAGATTTATCTTAGATGTATCAAACTTAAAATCCCAGTTTTGGTTTTGTATGCGCTGTTGCATTACGGCAGGGTGTGTTCCGGTAAATTTACTTAAACTGTCAATGGCATTGTAATCAAACTCATCGGCAGCACTTACCATTTTTTTTACCGCCTCATCATCGTGCCACATTTTATGAAAACTCTTTTGCTTATCCTGTTGCGCTTTTGGCGGCTTTACCCAACCATAATGATAGATAGAAACCCCGATAGGTTTAACGTGCAATTTCTCCCCATTTTTCCTGAAACCCTGCGCGTCTTTATAAGAACGTATATGCTTATCGTTGCGTATCACTCGTATTTCATTCCTGTACCAACGCCTTGAATTGCCTACATAATCATAGCTTCCATAAAAATGCGTATAATCAAACAGAAGCCCTTCTACCTTCATGTTGTACTTATGTTCTTTCATGCGTGCACGCATTTTATCTAAATACTTTTCGTGCAGCACTTCATCGGCCTGTATATAAAAAGCCCAGTCGCTATCGGCACTAACGGCATCAAAGGCGTGGTTGGTTTCATCAGCCAGCAGTTTTCCACCTTCACGCAGATTATCATCCCAAACACTTTGAATAATTTTTATTTTAGGAGAATTAATATTTTGTATCAGTTCTAAAGTACCGTCATTGCAATCGCCCACATTCACTACAAACTCATCACATACAGGAAGCACCGATGTAATGGCTTCCACCACTGGGTAATCGAACTTAACGGCATTCTTGGCAATGGTAAAACCCGATACTTTCATTTATGATTTGTTTATTTACGATTTAATTATTTGCGGTTGCATCATAATTCGTCAATCGTCAATAATTAATTCGTCAATTTTATTTTAATAGTTATGTACTCCCGTATAGTTATGCGGAGAAATCTTTTTAAGTTCTTCCTTAACGGCATCACTCACTTTCAGGGTTTCAATAAAAGCATGTATTTCATTTTGAGTAATGGCGGCATTGGTGCGGGTAAGTTCTTTCAGGGCTTCATAGGGTTTAGGATAACCCTCTCTGCGTAATATTGTTTGAATAGCCTCAGCAACAACCATCCAGCTCTTTTCCAAATCGGCGTGCAATGCTTTTTCATTGAGGATAATTTTATTCAATCCTTTCATAACAGATTGATAAGCCAGATAACTATGCGCAATAGGCACACCAATATTTCTAAGAACGGTACTATCTGTTAAATCTCTTTGCAGTCTTGATACGGGAAGCTTTGCAGAAAGATGTTCAAACAAAGCATTGGCGATGCCAAGGTTACCTTCTGCGTTTTCAAAATCAATAGGGTTTACTTTATGCGGCATAGCCGACGAACCAATCTCGCCTTCTTTAATCTTTTGTTTGAAGTATTCCATCGAGATGTACGTCCACATATCACGCGAGAAATCAATCAGTATGGTATTGATGCGCTTTACATTATCAAACCAGGCGGCTAAATAATCGTAATGCTCTATCTGTGTGGTATGTTGCGAACGATGCAAACCAAGCTTCTCATTCACAAACGTATTGGCAAACTCAATCCAGTTAATAGCGGGATATGCCACATGATGCGCGTTAAAGTTTCCGGTAGCGCCGCCAAACTTAGCAGGATATGGATTTAGTTTTAAAGAATTTAATTGCAACTGTAAACGTTCGGCAAACACCATCAGTTCTTTACCCAAACTGGTAGGCGAAGCAGGCTGTCCGTGTGTGCGGGCAAGCATCGGTATATCTTTCCAATCGTGTGCAAAGGCTTTTATTTTATCAATCAGCGTTTTAATGGAAGCTATAAAAACTTCATTGCAACATTTCTTTAAACTAAGCGGAATAGCCGTGTTATTAATATCCTGAGAGGTCAATCCAAAATGAATAAACTCTGCATACTTATCTAAACCAAGCGCCGTAAATTTCTCCTTCAAAAAGTATTCAACCGCTTTTACATCATGGTTAGTAATCTTCTCAGTAGCTTTTATCTTTTCCGCTTCAGCTATATTAAAATAGGCTACAATATTTCTCAGCGATGTAATATCTTCTTTTGGAAAATTCTTTAACTGTGGTAAAGGCAATTCTACCAGGGCAATAAAGTATTCTACTTCTACCCATAAGCGATACTTAATAAGCGCGTACTCGCTAAAATAATCGGCAAAAGGCGCGCAGGTGCTTCTATAACGCCCGTCAAGCGGAGATATAGCGGTAAGTGGATTTAAATGGCTCATATAAATGCAAAAGACAAAATTAGCTAATTATTTATTTATATTTGAATTGTGAATAGTTTAAAGAAGTATGTTTTAGTTTGCCTGTTATTTGTTTTATGCAATGGTGTTTTTCCGCAGGTAATAATTAACACTTCTATAAAGGATAGCGTACAAGATTTATTAGATGAAATTGAAACCCATAAATGGAAATATCATAAAGGAGATAATACAGAATGGGCAAAGTCTGATTATAGTGATGCCGCATGGGATTCCGCAAAAACTGCGCTTGATTTTGATGATTTACCAAAAGATTACTTTGAAGGTATTGCCTGGTTTAGATTAAGTGTAAATATTGATACACTACTTGTAAATAAACCGGTTGCCTTTTCAATTACGCATAATGGCGCTTCCGAGATTTATCTGAACGGAAAACGGATTAAACATTTCGGTAAAGTATGCGCCAATGATTCTTGCGAAAAAAGAATTGACCCACAAAGTGAACCTTTTGTGGTAGTATTTCCTAAATGCAAAAACAATGTAATTGCTATACGATATTCTAACGCCAAAGCACAAACATATTATGACAAGTATGAAGAAAGCTTAGCGGGTTTTGAGTTTAAAATAAACTCTATTAACGCGGTTATTTCAAGCTATACAAGCACAAAAGAAATTACTTTGCTTATTTGTTTGCCACTTATAGGTTTCTTTTTGGCTATGGCTGCCGTGTTTCTACTTATTTTTCTTTTCTACCGTAAACAAACGGCCAACCTGCACTACAGCATTTTTGCTTTTATAATTGCGCTTGCTTTTGGACTTGGCGCACTTCAACAAACCAGTCCTTTCCCTGATTTTACCATTAAGCTGGGTTATTATTTAAAAGGCGCCATGCCTCTCGTTTTCCTTTCATTACTGGCAATGACTTATAGTTTGTTTAAGTTTAGTTATGGAATTTATTTTAAAATTTGCGCGGGTCTCGGAGCTTTACTTATTCTGTTTGATTTGCTGCATCTTCATTTTTTTAATAGCATAAGGGCGATAGCCACTCCGACATTAATTATTATGATATGTATTAATTGCGCGCGCAAAGTTTGGCAGGCGGTAAAACAAAAGAAAGATGGTGCTTGGATTATTGCCGCACCTGTAATGATATTTTTAGGATTAACATTAATAATGGTTGTTATTGCTTTACTCAATAGCGAAGTTACGATTAATAAGTTTGATCTTGTAGGAGTGTTGGTTATTTGCATGTTGGCTTTAGTTGTGTTCAGCATTCCCATTTCTATGTCGGTTTACCTTGCGCGTGATTTTGCCAGAACAAACAAGAATCTTTCCTCGCAACTGGAACAGGTACAAATACTTTCTAAACAAACCATTGAACAAGAACATGAGAAACAAAAGATATTGAACGAACAAAATACTTTGTTAGAGAAAAAGGTAAATGAAAGAACTATTGAATTAGTAAAACAAAAAGAGTTGGTTGACAAGGCCTATCAGGAACTCCATCAAAAGAATAAAGAAGTAATGGATAGCATACACTACGCCAAACGCATACAAACTGCTTTAATTACTTCAGAGAAATCTATTTCGAATATTTTAAAGAGGTTGATGAATAAAAGTGAATGATGCCATTGCAATGACAAACATTTACTTCAACATCTTTAAAAAAGAAATTTCATTCTCAGTTAAAAAGCGCCATTTGGCACGAGGTATATTCTTTTTGGTAAGTCCGGCAAACATGGTTCTGTCAAGGCGCAGCACATCATAACCCAAATGCTCAAACATACGGCGCACAATACGGTTTCTACCCGAGTGAATTCTGATTCCCACTTCGCGTTTAGTTTCTCCGGCATAAGAAACTTCATCCGGTTTTATCATTCCGTCTTCCAGCTCTAAGCCTTCCTTCAGTTTCATAAAATCATCCTGCTTTAAATTCTTATCCAACTCTACATGATATAGTTTTTCTATCTCGTGTTTGGGGTGTGTAAGCTTTTTGGTGAGCTCGCCATCATTGGTAAATAAAAGTAAACCGGTGGTGTTTCTGTCTAACCTGCCAACCGGATAAATGCGTTGCTTGCAGGCACCGGCAACAAGCTCCATAACGGTTTTTCGTCCGCGCTCATCATCTGCGGTAGTAATGTAATCTTTAGGTTTGTTCAATAATAAATACACATGCTTTTCTGATTTTAAACGAGCACCCGAGTAGTTAACCTCATCCGTTGCTTTTACGGTGTAACCAAGTTCGCTGATTACTTTTCCGTTTACGCTCACACAGCCGCTTTTAATTAAATCATCTGCCTCGCGGCGAGAGCATATACCCGCATTGGCAATGTATTTGTTTAAACGAATAAGCCCTTTATCTGCGTTGGTAATAACAACATCTTTCTTTTTAGAGTAATCTTTTTTATAGTTCTTAGGCTTACTTGGGTCGTAAGGAGCCCGTTCGCCACGCTCGAAAGAGCTTTTCTTTTCTTTACTACGCTCGTTTTTATCGGCATAAAACTTAGCTCGCTCACCACGGTCGGCAAAAGCGCGTTTGGGTTTAGCCTCTCCCCCGGTCCCTCTCCCAAGGAGAGGGGAGGAAGAATCTTTACTAAACCTTCTGTTAGGTTTATCAGAAAAAGAAGGACGTTCTCCTTTATCAGAGAAATTGCGCTTAGGCTTATCAGAAGCATCTTTGTTGAAACTCCTTTTGGGTTTATCAAAACTTTTATCGGAAGTATTATCTTTATCAAAGCTCCTTTTAGGCTTATCGTTAAAGTCTTTTTTAAAAGGGCTGCTTTTTTTTGGTCCAAATTTGGAACCACCCTGTGGTCTGCGCTTTTCCATTGTATCTATATAATTTGGCAAAGATACATTTTAGATATGAGACCTGAGATGTGAGTATTGAGTGCGCACCCCTCATTTAATATCTCAAATCTTATTTCTAATTTAGACGCATGAAACAATACCACGATTTAATGAAGCATGTGCTGCAACACGGCACTAAAAAAACCGACAGAACAGGCACCGGCACCATCAGCGTATTTGGGTATCAGTCGCGCTACAATTTGCAGGATGGCTTTCCGTTGCTTACTACTAAAAAGCTTCATACAAAATCTATTATACATGAGTTGCTTTGGTTCTTAAAAGGCGATACCAACATTAAATACTTAAAAGATAACGGTGTTAGCATTTGGGATGATTGGGCTGATGCTGAAGGGAATCTTGGTCCTGTGTATGGCTACCAGTGGCGCAGTTGGCCTACCCCCGATGGCAGACACATAGACCAGATTGCACAAGTGGTGGACATGATAAAGAACAACCCCGATTCGCGCCGAATGATTGTGAGTGCCTGGAACGTGGGCGAGATTGATAAAATGAAGTTACCGCCCTGCCATGCTTTGTTTCAGTTTTATGTAGCTGACGGGAAACTGAGTTGCCAATTATACCAGCGCAGTGCCGATATATTTTTGGGTGTTCCTTTTAATATTGCTTCTTACGCATTGCTTACGATGATGATTGCGCAGGCTTGTAATTTGCAAGTCGGCGATTTTGTACACACACTTGGCGACGCGCATTTATATTCTAATCATATAGAGCAGGCTAATCTGCAATTAAGCAGAGATTGCCGAAAATTGCCTGTTATGAAAATTAATCCGGCAGTAAAAAATATTTTCGATTTTAAATTTGAAGACTTTACCTTAGAGGGTTACGACCCGCATCCGCATATTAAAGCAGAGGTGGCTGTTTAGTTTGTTTATTTAGAATTAATACAAATTAGCTTGTTCGTATCTAAGGTTTGATATTGTGGCTTAGGGTATGTAAGTTTGTCGCCGCTAACTAATTTAACATTATGAGTAAAGAAAACTTTCTTCAGTCGAGCATAGGCAAAAAACTGGTAATGGGTATAACGGGTTTATTCCTGATAACCTTTTTAATAGTGCATGTGGGTTGTAACTCCTGTATTTTTGTAAACGATGGGGGGGTGCTTTTTAATAAGGTAGCGCACTTCATGGCACACAACATCCTTATCCGTATTATGGAGGTGGTGTTGTTTGCGGGCATCTTCATCCACATGATACAGGCTCTGATTCTTACTTTGCACAACAACAAAGCCCGTCCGGTAAAATATGCCGTAACCGATGGTAAGGCTAACAGTAAATGGTATAGCCGCAGTATGGGTGTGTTGGGGTCTTTGTTACTTATTTTCTTTGTAGTGCATTGGGCTAACTTCTGGATTCCGACTAAAGTTGCCGTATTCACAGGTACAGAGCATGATACGTTTGCGCACATGAAGGAAGTATTTGCTAACCCTGTTTTTGTGGCTATATATATGGTAGGTGTTATCTCTTTGTGCTACCACTTGTTACACGGCTTTCCATCGGCGTTTCAAACACTGGGTTTAAACCACAGAAAATATACTCCCCTTATCAAGAAAATAGGAACCATTTTTTCTATTGTGGTTTGTTTGTTATTTGCGGCTATGCCAATAACCATGTACTTAGGAATTATAAAATAAGTAAAAAGTAATAATTTAAAATTTAAAAGGGCTTGCTTATAACTTTTAGATTTTAACTTTTAAATTAATAAAATATGGCAACTTCACCAAAATTAGACGCTAAAATTCCTCAGGGAGAGATAGACCAAAAATGGACTAAATACCGTTCTACCGTTCATTTGGTTAACCCGGCTAACAAGCGCAGCTTAGAAATTATTATTGTAGGTTCCGGCTTAGCAGGTGCTTCGGCAGCGGCTTCTTTAGCCGAGATGGGATATAAAGTAAAAGTGTTTTGCTTTCAGGATTCTCCGCGCCGTGCCCACTCTATTGCTGCACAGGGTGGTATTAATGCCGCCAAAAATTATCAGAATGATGGCGATAGTGTTTACCGTTTGTTTTATGACACCATTAAAGGAGGCGATTACCGTGCTCGTGAAGGAAATGTGCATCGTTTAGCTGAGGTATCGGGTGCTATTATAGACCAATGCGTAGCACAAGGCGTACCTTTTGCCCGTGAATATGGTGGAACTTTAAGCAACCGTTCTTTTGGCGGAACACAGGTGCAACGTACTTTTTACGCGGCCGGACAAACCGGACAACAATTATTATTAGGCGCTTATTCTGCTTTGCAACGTCAGGTGGGTATGGGTGCTGTAGAGTTATTTGCTCGTCATGAAATGCTTGACGTAGTTAACATAGATGGCAAATGCCGTGGTATTATTGCCCGCGATTTAATCAGCGGAAAATTGGAAAGACATTTTGGTCATGCTGTTTTAATTGCTTCAGGTGGTTATGGAAACGTATTTTATCTTTCTACCAATGCTATGGGCAGCAATGTTACTGCAGCCTGGAAAGCGCATAAAAAAGGGGCTTTCTTTGGCAATCCTTGTTATACTCAAATTCACCCAACCTGTATTCCTGTTAGCGGCGACCACCAGTCTAAGTTAACCTTGATGTCGGAATCACTTCGTAACGACGGACGTATATGGGTTCCTAAAAAGGCAGGCGATACCCGCAAACCAACCGACATTCCGGAAGAAGAAAGAGATTATTACTTAGAGCGCCGTTATCCTGCTTTTGGTAATTTAGTTCCTCGTGATGTAGCAAGCCGTGCGGCTAAAGAACGTTGTGATGCCGGCTTTGGTGTAGGTGCAAGTAAAATGGCCGTGTATTTAGATTTTGCCGCTAACACCGAGCGTTACGGAAAAATTGAAGCCAACAAACAAGGCTTACATAATGCAAGCAAAGAAGAAATTATCCGTCTGGGTAAAGAAGTGGTAAAAGAAAAATACGGTAACCTGTTTGATATGTACAAACAAATTACCGGCGAAGACCCTTACGAAGTTCCTATGCGTATTTATCCTGCGGTTCACTATACCATGGGTGGACTTTGGGTTGATTATAATTTAATGACAACGGTTCCGGGCTTATACGCTTTAGGCGAAGCCAATTTCTCAGACCATGGCGCTAACCGCTTGGGTGCATCTGCCTTAATGCAGGGCCTGGCAGATGGTTATTTTGTAATTCCTTATACAATCGGAGATTATTTATCGGAAGAAATTCGTACCAAAGCTATTCCTACCACACACGAAGCGTTTGTAAAAGCCGAAGCCGAAGTGCAGGAGCGCATTACTAAATTAATGACGATTAAAGGAACTAAATCGGTTGACCACTTCCATAAGAAACTGGGAAAAATCATGTGGGATAAATGCGGTATGGCTCGTAACAAAGAAGGATTGACTTCCGCCATTGCCGAAATACAAAAACTACGCGAAGAGTTTTGGAAAGATGTTCGCGTTACCGGAGAAGCCAATGAGTTTAATCCTGAGCTGGAAAAAGCAGGTCGTGTAGCCGATTTCTTAGAACTTGGAGAATTAATGTGCATGGATGCTTTAAACCGTAACGAAAGTTGTGGCGGTCACTTCCGTGAAGAGTACCAGACAGCAGATGGCGAAGCTAAACGCGATGATGATAATTTTGCTTATGTAGGTGCCTGGGAAAACAAAGGAAACTACCAGTGGGAATTGCATAAAGAAGAATTGAAATTTGAGAACATTAAATTAGCACAACGTAACTATGCATAGGAGTTAGGGTATAGGATTTAGGATATAGTGGATGAATAATATAAAATCATATAAAGATTTAATTGTTTGGCAAAAGGCTATTGATTTGTCGGAAGAAGTTTATAAACTTTCTTCGCTTTTCCCTAAAGAAGAAGCGTTTGGGTTAACAAATCAAATAAGAAGGGCCGTTTGTTCCGTTTCATTAAATATTGCAGAAGGTTATGGCAGGAATACAACTAAGAACTATATCAACTCATTATATATTGCAAATGGAAGTTTAAGAGAAGTTGAGTCAGCTATCGTTCTTGGCATACGATTAGGTTTTGTGAAAGAAAGTGATTGTGAAAAAGCAAATGCTTTAATTACAGAAGAGTCAAAAATGTTTAATGCTTTAATTAATTCGTTAAAAGAAAAAATAAATAATAAAAAATTAGTTTAGTTCAGGATAACACACACTAAATCCTGAATCCTAATCCCTAAATCCTAAAACAATGAGTGGAAATATGAATTTGACCTTAAAGGTTTGGAGACAAAAAAACAAGGATGCTAAAGGCGCTTTGGAAACACATAATGTAAAAGGCATTTCACCTGATATGTCTTTCCTTGAAATGTTTGATGTGCTGAATGAGCAACTGATTACGGAAGGAAAAGAACCTATTGCCTTTGACCACGATTGCCGCGAGGGTATTTGTGGTATGTGCAGCATGTTTATTAATGGTCGTCCGCACGGACCTAAGCAAGGTGTTACTACTTGCCAGTTGCACATGCGCAGCTTTAAAGATGGAGATACTATTGTGGTAGAACCATGGAGAAGTACGGCTTTCCCTATTGTAAAAGATTTGGCGGTTGATCGTTCTGCATTTGACAGAGTAATTGCAGCGGGAGGATTTGTATCGGTAAACACCGGCAACGCAAAAGATGCCAATAATATTCTTATTCCTAAAGATGATGCCGATGACGCTTTTAACGCTGCGGCTTGCATTGGTTGCGGTGCTTGCGTAGCTACTTGTAAAAATGGGTCGGCTATGTTGTTTGTATCGGCAAAAGTTTCTCAGTTGGCTTTGTTACCACAAGGACAAATTGAAAAAGAAGCCCGTGTGTTAAATATGGTTGGACAAATGGATGAAGAAGGTTTTGGAAACTGTACCAACACAGGTGCCTGCGAAATAGAATGCCCTAAAGGAATTTCTTTAGAGAACATTGCCCGCATGAACCGCGAATACCTTGGTGCAAATATTTTGGGAAGGAAGTAATCATTTCTTCTATTACTGAAAATGAATGGAAATAGGTATGTTAAAGTACACTCTTACAGGCTTTCCGTTTTGTTTACCTGCACTCCATTTAGGCATACTTTCAACAACACGAACAGCTTCTTTATTACAATCTGGTTCATTAAAAATACCCTTTAGTACTTGTACATTACTTATAGAACCATCCGGTTCAACTATAAATTTTATAAAACATTTACCTGTAATATAGGCTTCTTTTTCAATCTCAGGATAATGGAAATTCTTTTGAATAAACTTCATCATCTCTCCTGCTCCACCAGGAAACTCAGGCATTTCTTGAACTACAGTATAAACCTCAGCGCCTTTTTCATTAACAGGTGCAGATGGGCAATTTGTAGAATAAACTTTATCTGCTACCTTTTCTACAATTGGACAATAAGTAGCCGTAGGCATTACTCTTTCTTGTTCTTGCGCAAACCCTATCAGGGGTAGAAAAAAGAATAGTAAAATAAAAAATCGGTTCATTATTTTTACTTTATACAAATCTAAGCAAAAACCCACCTATTTCTTGGTATTAATACCTGAAAAATGATACTTGCTAACTGTCTGTTGTTTCGTACTTTTGAACAAATATATTTCAATCATGGAAAATAATAATCCCGAAAATCAACTTAATATAGAACTTAGCGAAGATGTTGCCGAAGGTATTTACAGTAATCTGGCAATCATTACCCATTCTCCTTCTGAATTTGTAATTGACTTTATAAAAATAATGCCCGGTGTACCCAAAGCCCGCGTAAAAAGTCGCATACTGCTAACCCCCCAACACGCTAAACGCCTAATGATGGCGCTGAGCGAGAATGTAATGAAATACGAGCAACTGCATGGCAAAATAAAAGAAGCCGATATTAATGCCTTGCCCTTAAGTTTTGGCGCGCCTAAAGGGCAAGCCTGATAAGCATTTATGAGTAAAAAATACTCGGTATCTATTGTAAGTTATACCAACACGTTGCCGCTGCGCTATGGTATAAATAAAAGCAAGGCGCTTGATGAGATGGACTTGCAGCTAGATATGCCGGCAGTTTGTGCGCAAAAATTAATCGACAACAAGGTTGATATAGGCTTGATTCCGGTGGCGGTAATTCCGTTATTGAAAGAACATTACATCATCAGCAACTATTGTATTGGCAGCAACGATAAGGTTGATACGGTTAAGCTATACAGCCATGTTCCGTTAGAAGAAATAGCGACTGTTTATTTAGATTATCAATCAAGAACATCCGTCATGCTGGCAAAGGTGCTTTGTAAACATTACTGGAAAATACAGCCTGCATTTATAAATGCACAAGCCGGATTTGAAAACACAACCAAAGGAAAAGACGCGGCAGTTGTTATTGGCGACAGGTGTTTTGCGTTGAATGGTACCTTTCCTTACGAATATGATTTGGCTTTTGAGTGGAAGAAATATACCAAACTTCCCTTTGTATTTGCGGCTTGGGTAAGCAATAAAAAAATTGATGAAGATTTTATAAGCAAGCTCGAAACGGCAATGCAGTATGGCATTGAACACACCAAAGACGCCATTAACGAAACGGATATTGCTGATAAAGCCATGATAGAAACGTATCTTACCCAGCGAATAAATTATGATTTGGATGAGGGAAAAAAACAATCATTGTATTTATTCTTGGACTTACTTAAGCAAAATAACTATTGACGAAAGGTTTAGTTTATAAACTGATTTTATTGTTTGCAGCATTTATTTGTTGTCTGTATGTGTTGCAATGGTTCTTTGATTATGGTTTAAAACACAACCTCAACATAAAATCAAGTTATATAGCTTCGCATAAAGTTAATGCCGACCTGTTAGTGCTTGGTCCCTGCGAACCTTTATGGATGGTATCTCCGGAGATACTGACTAAAAAGACGAATCTTTCTTGTTATAATTTAGCAAACAGTCATAGCAATTTTGCAGATAATTACCTGCACCTGCATTTGTATTTAAAGAACAACACTGCTCCTAAATACCTGTTGCTATTTGTAACCCCCGAGTCATTTGATTTGAATTATAATACGTTTTATTCTTATCGATTCGCTTCCTTTCTTAAGGATACTGTTGTAGAAAACACCATTAAAATCTGTGATGCAAATTATTATTCATGGAGAAATTATCCCTTTATGAAATACGCGTATTACAGTCATCAGACACTCTTTAGTGCCATACAAGGCTGGAAGCATTACTTTACTAAAAAAGTATTGCCTTATTATCCGGATGGCTTTGAACCACCCGCCAAAATTGTGTGGGATAATCATTACGATAACCTGAAAAAGAAATATCCTAAAGGCTATTATTTTACTTTAGATACTTCGCGAGAAAACTATTTGTACAAAATACTTTGGCTTTGTAAAGAGAAGAATATAAAAGCCATTCTTTATGAATCACCCATCTTAAATGAAACAAGAATAAACCAACCCAACCGGGAAGACTTTTTATCTCTGATAAATAACATCGCTAAGAATGCAGAAGTACCATTTATTTCATTTCAAAATTTATCTTTAGCGGAAAGCAGAAAAAACTTTATTTCACCTATGGTTACTAAGCTACAGGGGTCTTATTTGTTTTCAGATACTTTGGGAGGCTACCTGAATTCGATAATAAAACAATGATTTTTTTGAAAAAAGTTCTTGCGTTTTAAAAAAGCTGTTATATTTGCAGCCCGATTCAAAAAGTTGGTTGTTCTTTAAAATAATTTTCTTCCAAAATCCTATATAGCTATGGGATTTCAGCAGAAAAACAGATGATTCCGTAGCTCAGCCGGTAGAGCATTACACTTTTAATGTAAGGGTCCTGGGTTCGAATCCCAGCGGGATCACAGGTATAGCATACTATTACTTGCTGTTACTCACCATTAGCCATTCAAAATCGTCTTTGAATGGCTTTTTTGTGTTTTTGAACTTGCTGTTATCTACCGTTACTTATCGTTATAACCAGTCTATTTAGTGTCCTATTTTTAAAAACCTCAAAAAGGGACACTGGAAACCGTTTCTACACTCTATTTTACTGCCCATTCAACATTGCAAATTTTTAGAAAACACCTAAATAATTGCGCTAAAATCGCCATGTTTTAGTGTCCTAAAATTTATCGTTACAAATTAGCCCAAGCTATGACTTGCAATTTGCTTAAAAAAAATTGCAACACTCTGACTTTACCTTAAAGCCAAGTAGTCATTTTTAGCAAAAATTAGCGCATTTTTTGCAAACTCTTTGATCCTTGTATAGTATAATAAAGCAATGATAGACGCTCTAAGGAGGCGTATGAATGAGCGTATAAATAATTCAAGATTAATAATCCAAAATTTAAAAGGAGCGCTTTTAACGGATGAAGGATATATTTTAACCAAGTAATAAACCTCATATAACATGGAAACCTTTCATTATTTTATTAATCAGAAGATAACCACCTGGCAACGGGTAAAATTCAGCATTCAGGCTGAAACAGAAGATGAAGCAAATAAAAAAGCTAAAGAGGTATTAGCAGACCCAAACAAATGCCCCGACAACGGCGAATATGAAATCATCTATGAATCCAATACGGACATGGATGTGGAAGAAAACGGTGGGGAAGCTACACGGGAATTGTTCTCCGGTAACGGTAAAGAAATTGCAAACAACGCAGAAGGTTAAGAATAACAAACATGAAAACACTTTTAATACTAGGCAACATTACTTTTAAAGAAGATGAGGCAATTATTCACGAAATAGACAACGCTATGTTACTTGACAATATTGATATTGCTACAGAAATTGGTGAACTACTTTGTAATACCCATGGAGCGTATATCATACCACAAGCCTATGAAGGTGAAATCAGATTCGATTAACAAACAATCCAATAAAAAAATGAAAACTAAAATATTAATCACAGTAGAAAAGGGTCAAGTGATGTCTGTTGATGCAAACCATGACGATGTACATATTATTATAATTGATAAAGATGATCATGGCAATGGAATGGATATTTCAGAAATACTTGAACCAGATGCTGTTATTGAAAGCATGCACGAACTCTACACAAACGCAACAAGTTCTGTGGATAAAAAAATATGGGGAGTTTTAAAAACAAAAAATTTCTGAATATGAAAAAGCAAAAGGATTTCGCTAAAGCATTTACTAAGTTAGAGGAAGAACTTTGTAATGAGATAACCAAAGAGCTTGCGCGTATTGGCAAAAAATTAACTGCTAATAATTCAACTTTAGAGTTCTTCGGATATTCAACCTGTTCAAAATTAGAAATAACCGCATTTACAAAAGATGGCAATGTAGTGTCAAGTTGGGGAACAGAAAGCATCTTGAAAAATATCAAAGAGGACTATATACCAATTTGGGATGCAATAAGTATTCTTACCGATTTGAGAGAAATTAAAGCTTCTAAAAAGAAAAGAAGTAAAAAATTTAGCTCTTAGTAATATTACCTCTGTATATTATTGAAACTTCAAATAATATTATTCTTGAATGCAAATGAGACTAATTGTACAACGTTATTAGCGTTTGCTTTTCGCAGCATGTTTTCACGGTGACTGTTAACAGTCTTATGGCTAAGATCCAATTTATCTGCAATCATCTTACTGTTTAAACCATCTGTCAGGTATTGTAAAATGATCTTTTCTTGTTTGGTGAAAAAACCATCCTCTTGATGAGGAAAAAAATACTTTTTATCTATAAGGCTTGTGAGTCCGGTTTGCTTATTTACCTTCTCAAATGACAGTGTTATTTTGTTATCGCTTTTAAAATGACTTATGTCAACAGCCATACCAACACAATGAGTCGGTAGTCCTGTCTCTTTAGAAGTAATATTAGTATAACGCTGATAAAAATCTATATCTTCCTTATGAGTATTTTTTATTTTATGATTACAGGAAATAATATAATCGGCATGTTCTGATTGCGGGATGTCTTTTAAAAATGAAAGCGTGGTAGGAAATACTTTTTCATTATACATCTTAAAAAAATCCTTGCGCATTAAGGGAATCATAAAATCCAAACCTCCCTCAATGATTTGTTCGCTTTGATAATCCCCTAAAGAATTTGAAAAGAAGATATATTGACGTTTGCTGTAATCAATGGCAAAAAAAACGGGACTATTGGGTAGTTTAACACTTAAGATTGATAACTGCTTAAACTGTAAAAGCATTTCTTGTATATGCTCCTTATCAACCACGTCATTTGCGTAATATATTTTTTGCAGATAACCGTTGTAAGTATAATTGTTGTCGTTTTTAACAAGCATACCGTATGTTAAAATTAACCCTTTTTTAACACAACAAGCATATCATCTAAAAATTTAATATTCCCTTAACATTGGATTTGTTAAAAAAGACATACCCTGTAAATAAAATAATATTTACAATAGGGATTTATACCTACTATGTTATACCATATAGGTATAAATCCCTATTGTGAGAAATTTAGACTTAAAATACTATTGCATCAAATTAACATTAACAACTTTTAAGAATGAAAAAACTATTAACCATAACTGCTTTAATAGCGGTTTTTTTTATTTCCATTCTGAATGCCGGAAATAAACCTTTAGTAAGTAAGAACAATATATTAGCAGCAGGCGGCGACACCGTAACCAAGAGCTTTGCTGTAAGCGGAAATGGGGCTTGCAAATCAACAATAGAAGGTACATTAACTTCAAATGCAGGCGTAATCAGTGCCAGTTGGGATTCAACAGCACAAGTTATAACTGTAACCTTTGTATGGTCTACCATCAAAAAATCACAGCTATGTCGTTTGTTGGCTAATGCAGGTTATGACAATGCACAGATAAGAACTAAAGATGATACTTATGCGGCCTTACCTGCTGCTTGTCAATATACCAGATCAGCACCTTCAGGTACTAACTAAAAATATCAGCTATAACACATCAAACTTATTATAAAACGACATTAAAAAAAAGCAAGCTTATGAAGAACAAAATGAATACACTAACCAAAGCCATCTTAACGGCATGTTGCCTGTTGCTTTTAAACATCAGTATAAAAGCCCAAAGTAATACCGTAACCATCGGTAACATGAATACCAATTATGTTACTGCCTTATCACCCTTTGATAATTATTATAATTATTCATGGGCTGATAACATCTATTTAACTACCGACATCGGTCAGGCAGGTAAGATTACCCAGATAGCCTTCTATGTATATGAAGGAACAACTTACTCTATGGGTAACCAGCAGATATTGATGCGTGAAACATCTTCCAGTTCCTTTAGCTCTTCCAGCTATCCGGGTACATCAGGATTTACTTCCGTATTTAACGGAACAATCAGCTATAACTTCAGCGGAGGAAACGGATGGCAGGTAATTACCTTAACTACCCCCTTCCAATATGACGGATTAAGTAACTTAGAAGTACTTACGTTAAACCAATCGGGAACCTATACCAACAGTTATAATTTCTTTGATGTAACAACAGGTTACTCTAACAACCGTATGAGAACCGATTATAACGATGCCAGCTTCCCAAGCTCTTGTGTTAATTGTGGTAGCTATACCAATTTAACCAATATACAACTTACCATGGTTTGTACCAGCACCATGACCGTAAGCCCAAGTTCAGCTACTATCTGTAACGGAAACAGCACTTCGTTATCCGCCAGCGGAGAAAGCACCTACGCATGGTCACCATCAACCGGATTAAGCGGAACTACCGGAGCAAGTGTAACCGCCAATCCTACCGTAACAACTGTTTATACAGTAGCAGGTACCGATGCCAGTTCATGTACACAAACAAAAACCGTAACCGTAACTGTAAACCCATTACCTACTATCAGTGTAAGCCCAAGCACACCAACTATCTGTATAGGAAGTAGTACTACTTTAACAGCCAGCGGAGCCACTTCTTACGCATGGTCTCCCAATACCGGATTAAGCGCTACAACAGGAGCCAGTGTAACCGCTAACCCAACCAGTACAACCACCTATACCGTAACCGGAACAGGCTCAAACGGTTGTACCAAATCACAAACGGTAGTTGTAACGGTTAACCCTGCACCAAGCCTGACATTCAGCCCAAGTTCGCCTGCTGTTTGTATCGGAAACGCTACTACAGTAACAGCCAGTGGAGCTACTTCCTATACATGGTCTCCAAGCACAGGATTAAATACCACAAGTGGAGCAACCGTATCGGCTAATCCAAGTGTAACAACTGTTTATTCTATTAATGCAACAGGCTCAAACGGATGTACAGGAACGCAGTCATTAACCGTTACTATAAACCCATTACCAACCTTAACACTAAGCCCAAGTTCCCCTGCTGTTTGTAACGGAAGTACGACTACCTTAACCGCAACAGGAGCAACAACTTACTCTTGGTCTCCCGCAACAAACCTGAGTGCTACAACAGGAGCAAGCATAACCGCTAACCCAACCACCGCCACAAACTATACCCTAACCGGAACAAACTCAAACGGATGTGTAAACACCAAAGCGTTTTCAATAGCTGTAAACGCATTACCAAGTCTTAGCATCAACCCAAGTTCAGCAACCATCTGTACAGGAACAAGCACCAACTTAACAGCAAGCGGAGCTACAACTTATACTTGGTCTCCATCAACAGGATTAAGCGCTACAACAGGTTCAGCCATAACAGCTAACCCAACCGCAACACAAACCTATTCCATCAGCGGAACAAACGCCAACGGTTGTGTAGGAACTACAACTGTAACGGTTAATGTAAATCCATTACCTACGTTAAACATCTCCGCTACACCAACAGCTATATGTATAGGTGCAAGTTCTAACTTAACAGTAAGTGGAGCTACTACCTATACATGGTCTCCAAGCACCGGACTAAACAACACCAACACAGCCAACGTAACAGCTAATCCAAATACAACAACTTTATACACAGCCAGCGGAACAAATTCAAATGGATGTGTGGGAACTCAAACAATAAATCTTATCGTAAACCCCTTACCCAATCTTAGCATTAATCCAAGCACGCCTATTGTATTAGGCGGACAAGGTCCAACAATTACAGCAAATGGTGCAAATACGTATTCTTGGTCTCCGGCAACTAATCTTAGCTCAACAAGCGGAAATACGGTAACAGCAAATCCTCAAATTACAACCAATTACACTTTAACCGGAACAAGCTCTGCTGGTTGTGTTAGCAACGACATCTTCTCTGTTGGTGTTGAACTGTGGCAACAAACGGCTGATACGTTTCATGCGCCAATTTACTATAATGGAAACGTGGGTATAGGAACAAATAACCCAACAGCTGCTTTAGATGTGGTTGGTAATGCCATCGTTACAGGAACCCTAACAACAGGTGGGTTAAACTCGACAAGTTCTAATTTGAATGTAACTACTCCGGCTATTTTTACGAATACGGTTACGGTTTCAACACTATCGGTAACTGGTGGTGCAACTTTTGATAGTTTAGGAGTTGGACAAAGACTTAATTTTAGTCAAGGAACAGAAGGAATTTCTTTTAAGAAAGATACTTCTTCAAATAACCAAAACGTACTATTTTTTGGAAATAGTTCTCAAGCCACACAATATACGGCTAGGCAACCGACTTCAAGATTTTGTAGTGCCCTTCCTATAAATACGACTAATCATTTTTTTCTAGATAATATTACTGTAGGCAATGGACTGGCTTCCAATGTAAGTTATGTTGCACCTTTGGGGCCAAGGTATCTTGATATATTGGTTAGTAATGCAGGGGCAACTATAGATTTAGGTAGTTCTGTTAATACGGATATGTTATTTATAAATTCTAGTTGTGGTAAAAGTGTTGCAATTTGTGCGGGTGGAAGTGGGCAAGTTGCTATTGGGACATCTTCCCCTGCTCCAGGTTCTATATTAGATATATCAAATGGAAATAGTTACCATACTTTTTTCTTAACTCAAGCGGGAGCCGGGTCTTACAATCCTTTAGTGCAAACGGGTGACAATGCTATAATTTGGGATGATAATACAGGAGGTTACCCAAATGCAAATTCTAAAGGTTTTGTCATCGGAGCTTGGGATAATGTATCCCCAACTGCTGGGATAAGAATAGGCGCGAACGGGGCTATTACAATTCCTGAACTTAACACATCACACATATCCAGTACTGGTCCTTACCAACCTTTGTTAGTGGATGCAAATGGATTGTTGGTTTCTAATATTCAGGCAGTAGCCGAGGGTGGTTTAGCAGGTACTTCATGGGTATTAGGGGGTAATTGCTGTACCAACAATCTTTTCCCTAATAATGCAATAGGTACTTCCGATGCAAGTGATTTGGTTTTCATTAGCGGTGGTAATGCAACTTCAAATGAAAGAATGCGTATTACATCAGGTGGGCAAATTTTTGTTGGACTACCAAGACCAAATGGATATAATGTTGCCGGTAATCAAGCATTAAACGTATTTGGAGGTATTAATACAACTGCTCTTTATGTTACTGATCCTGCATCAAAATGGAGCGATTTTGTATTTGACAACAATTATAAGTTAATGCCATTAAATGAACTCGAAATTTTCTACAAAAAGAATCATCATTTGCCAAGTGTACCTACAACTAAAGAAATACAGGAAAACGGAAATAACATAGCTGAAACCGAAGCTATTCTTTTACAGAAAATAGAAGAGAACACGCTTTACATAGTTCAGCAACAAAAGCAATTAGAAGAGCAGAAAAAAGAAATTGCAGAGCTAAAAGCATTGATTAAGAAAAACAATAAGTAATAAATTTTTAATACCTAAAAAAGAAGTATGAAAAATTTAATTAGCCGAAAACTATTGCTTATTGCCATGCTTATAGCATGCAGAGCAGGATTTGCACAAAACGGAGCCTCTGATACTCTGAAATTTAATAAATATAGAGAATTTCCGGATTATGTCACACAGGTTTTTAAAAAGAACCACCCTGAGCTTACTTTTTTAAAGTACAGAGTTTTTACACCTACTACAAATATTTTTGATTGGTATAAAGGATATTCATCACCAGCCTATACTAACAACGAGGGGGGATATACTGTTCCGGCACATACCGATTCGATTTGTAATGCCATAAAATACCTCGGCATGGTAAATTCTTTGGAGATTTCTAATTATGATACCGTGGGTAACATTAATTTACAATATACTTTTAATAATCTAATCAATTATATGTCAAAAGGGTATAATCCAATTAGTTTATCTTTTATAGAGTATAGTGAAATTAAAGACACTGCCATCTATCTAAATTGTATAGGGTTTAACAATAGTACCAGCCAGTTTACTGAAAATGCTCCCAATGGCTTTAATCCTTTTCAAAAAGACAGGTTGTTTGCGGCTTCATCGCTAAACCAAGTTGTTTATACTTCGCAGGTAAATTTTCTAATAAACGACAGCCTTATACTATCTAATATACCTAGTGCTATAGATAGTATTTATATAGATTTTGCTGATGGAAATGGTTTGGTACCCGTAACTAAAGGTAACGTCTATAGTATAAATTATGCTACAGAAGGGATCAAAAACCTACAACTGAAAATTAAGGCAGATACTGCTTATTACTCTTCCTTTTTCACCATGTACGATTCGGCAAGTGTAGGAAACGCGCAAAACAGGACTTCAGGTGGTAACTCCATCAACGCAGGTTGCGATGATGGAGTAGATTTACCGGATAGAATAAGTTATATTAGTGCGACTGCCCCAAAACCTTGGTTACAATCACCAGGTGTTGTTACTGGAAGATATGGTGTTTGGTATGCTACGTGTACTAATAATGCAATTGTTTCAGGTTCACAAGTTCTTAATCCATTAGATCCGTATGGGTCTTTTCTGCCGACTGTGTTTAGCAGCCCTCGTAAGATAAGAAAGCCTTTTATAATATCTACAGGATTTAATCCCGGAAATGGGAAACAGATTTTAGAAAATGGTCTTGATGCTTTTGGTAACTTAGGTACTTTTTTAAATTTTATACTTGATCTAACAACTGTGGGTCAGTTGGATGGAGAGTGGAGAGGAACTATGTATGAAACCTACAATGGTGCCATTATAGCCGCTTTTGATCCCGGTACCGGCTGCCCTGATAATACAAACAATGGAGACAATATGCTTGACAGATTGAGAGACGAGGGATATGATGTGATTATTTTGCAGTATGATGATGGCGAAGACTTTATTGAAAATAATGCAGCTTTAATAAAGCAGTTAATAACGGATATAAATACTGAAAAAATGAGCTCGCCAAATCCTTCCTTTTTTGAAAACATAGTAGGAGGCCCCAGTGCGGGGGCAGTTAGTACAAGGCTTGCACTAGCACAAATGGAACAGGATTTTATTCACAGCGGGGGGCCTCATCCTCATACCAAAGAGTGGATAAGTATAGAAGGCGAACACGCCGGATCAGGTATTCCTTTAGGTTTTTCTTATCTAATTGATTATCAGTCAAACGCTACACATCTTATAGGTGATATAGGATTTATAGTTGACCCTCTATTAGCAGCTGCAGATTTGGTTAATACGCTTGTGGCAGGAATAGCTTCCGGGTTTAACCACTCGCCTTGTGCAACAGAACTTACCACTTTCAATTCTGCAGACCCAATTGGTACTGTTGACCCTTTAAGACAGGCTTTACTGCATACATTTGCCACAACCAATGGGTCTAACGGATACCCCGAGTTTGTAAGAAGAGTAGGTGTAAGTATGGGCTCCGGTACAGGAGTTCCATTAACACACTCCTCTAATAGTATATTTGATGTGCAATTAGGTTGGGGTGGTTATTATTCCCATCTTCCATGTATTCCTTTTGCGTGTGAAGGGTATAATTGGAATTGGCCCGGGTATTCAAAAAATATGACTGCTAACTACTGGGATAATAGCAACAACCTCCCACTTTTTACGGCAGGGCTTAATTTAAGTTCTTTTACTATTTTGCCCGAGACCTGTGTGCAGTGGTGGTTGCTTGACCCTTTTTGTTGTTGTGATCATTCGCAATCCTGTGGTACATGTATAGCAACTTTTGGACCTTTTAATGTGCCTGCTATTACCTTTGGCAATGTAACTGTGCTTAAACCATCAACTAGCATAGGACAGAATATAGACGAAGCACCTAGCAGCACACAAACCACGCAGTTATCACTTTATAACCAAAGTGCATATCCCTTATTTAATGACGCTGGTGTAGGTAGCTCGTATTGCAATGTAGATGCTGATATGCACACTTTTGTGCCTACCGTTAGTGCCTTTGATATACAACCTGCTTTTCTTAATAGTAGCAATCCTTTATTTACATCCCCTGTAACAGATTTGAATTTGATGTTTAATAAAGTAGTAGTAGGTACACCAGTAGCTAATCCTTTTAACACCTTTGGCTTCCCTTTTATAACTCATCCTACTAACCCGCGTGCGGTAACACCTTTTGATGCGGTATTTGCCTGTGGTAACCTTGACCCAAGTGGAAACGGAGTTGGTTTTAGAGCCGATGGTGTTACTCTTAGACCAAACAATCAATACCATGTAGAAGACCCGCTGAAACCCTATACCGATTTTTTGGTGCGGGTAGAGGTGGCACCTCTTGATTTATATTTGAGTAATCGCCAGGTGGGTAGCACACTATTGGGGACTTGCGGCACGCCTGGTTGTTACACGGCAGAATTTGAAGCTCGCAATAGCATAACCGTGGGGAACGGCATATATGCTATTAACCCTGGTACTGACCCTAACTGGCAGCAAAATAACCTGACACCTGATGGGGATTTTGGAGTGATGAACGGGGCTAAAGTAATATTACACAGTGGTGGCATGCCTACCGGTACAAGTGGGGGCATAGCCCTTATGCCGGGTGTTAATTTTCTACCAGGAGGAGAGGCAGATGTGTTTATAGATAATTTCCCCTGTCCTTTGGAAACCGATCACCGTCAATCTTCTAATACTGTGCCAAGGGGCGGTATACATGGAGGTAACAGCATAACGGCTTCTACCAATACTTTACCTTTGGCGCAAAATGCGGTAAGTGCACAAAAAACATCTACTATAAAGGTTTATCCAAACCCAAGTAATGGTATGATAAGCATAGATAGACAAACCGAAGAACCTGCTGATATTATCATTAGTGATTTAAATGGTAAAATAGTTTATACAAGTTCTATAACCGGTAGTGGTGTAAGTAATATAGATATTAGTACAGTACAAAATGGGGCTTACCTTTTGCAGGTAGGCAGCAATAAATTTAAGGTGATGGTGGTTAAATAATATAACGTATATTTACGTTATGAAAACTGGAATAAAATTTTTATTAGTGTTCTTTATCCTTTTTGCAATATCCTGCAAAAAGGATAAGGATACAGATACGGTTACCACCCAAATTATACATGGGCAGGTATACAATTTATGTACTGATAGCGGTCTAGTAAATTGCACTGTTTTTTTGATTGAAAATGGTAGTACCTTAGCACAGATGAGTAGCGGTGTCAATGGTAACTTTACCTTTAGCAATGTGCAAATACACAGCAGTAGCAGCTATAGCTATTCTTTAAAAACTATTGATAACCCTGATGGGGGTAATGGACTACCTCCTATTTCTGGAGATGCAACTAATTTGGATAAAGGAAATTTGAATCAAATATATAAACTTCAGGTAATCCCTTTAGTATTACAATGGTTCTTATACTATCCTAAAGGTACTGTTGTTTCATATACTAGTAATGATACTCTCTTACTCACCCTTCAGCAAAAAATATTTCATAAAAATTTTCCTTCAGGTAATTATCTATTAACGTTAGGTAATGCTCCTACTTATACATCTTCAAGCACTAGTAATTTTATTGGTGACCTTAGTTTTGAATGGATGGGCTGGTGGTACAGCACTTTGAGTAAAACCAAAAATGGAGTACATACGGTAAAAACAGATAGTTTTTATGTGGGTTGGAATAAAAATGTAACAGATACGATACCTTGGTAATTAAAAAATAAAACATGAAAAAGATAATTACAGTTTTAAGTCTTGTATTTTGCTTACATGCAAAAGCACAAACTATACCCAATGCCGGTTTTGAAAATTGGGTAACTGATACCGAAAGTCCGCAAAATTACCTTGTCCCACAAAACTGGTTATCAATAGATGTATTCGTAAATTCTATTAGTTCTACCTATACAGGCACTACTGTTTCACAAACCACACAAAGTCATAGCGGGCTATATGCAGTGCTTCTTCAAAACTATATTGGCGGGGGTGATACTGTAGGTGGAGAGTTGTTTTCCTGTAACACGCTTGCAAATTTGGGCGGGACTTTTGGTTACTATGGTTTTCCCTATGGTTTAAGACCCGCGGCTTTTCAGGGATATTATAAGCTTACTTCTGTTGGAGGTGATATTGGAGCAGTAAGACTGACACTTAGCAAATGGAATACTGTTACCAATTCTCGCGATATATTGTTTCAAAATTATTTTTATGCCTTTAGTCCTGCTTCATCTTATACTCAATTTAATTTGCCAATAACTTATGCCTTTAATGAATTCCCCGATACCGCAAGCATTGATGCCGTTATGGCAAGCAGTGGTAGCCACACACATATTGGCACTCAATTTTATTTAGATGATTTATCATTTAGTGGTTCTGTTGCATTGGGCATTGAACAAATAGCGGGAAGTAATAATCAGGTATCAGTTTATCCTAACCCCAGTAATGGTAGTTTTGTTATAGAGCCAAACAACGAAGCAAAACAAACCATGCAGGTTTATGATGTAAATGGTAAAATGGTTTTAAGCGAAGCTATAAATGGAAAAAAAATTATAGATGCAAGCAGCTTAAACGAGGGAGTTTATAATATAAGTTTACAAAGCAATGAGGGTACGGTAAATAAGAGAGTAGTTATTATTAGGTAGCATACTAATAAATCACACATGAGTGTCCTCCAACTCAAAATTACTTTAAAACAAACCGCACCTCTAATATGTCGTGAAATACTCATTGAAAGCAATTCAACTTTCTTAGAATTGCACATAGCGATACAATTAGCAATGGGTTGGAGAAACGACCATCTTTTTAACTTTAGGTTAGAAGGAATAATTATAGAAGTACCTACAGAAGAGAGCAAGTATTTTGATATGATTCTTCCAGAAGAAGGCATAGAAAAATTAAATGCTTCCCAAACAATCCTTTCTAAATATTTAAGCAAACCCGGACAAACAATCATTTATCATTATGACTTTGGAGACGATTGGGAACATGAAGTAACAGTAGGGAAGATATTATTAAAAGACAAAGGAATTACCTATCCGGTTTGCATAGCCGGAGCGATGAACTGCCCACCGGAAAATAGTGGAGGCATTTATGGCTTCTATCAGAAGCTGGAAATCCTCAAAGACAAAAAGCATCCTGATCACAAAGAAATAAGTGAGTGGCTCGACAAGGATTATGATCCTGAATACTTTGATTTAGAAGTGGCTAATTTAAGATTACTTCAAATAGATAGCTTTTAAAAAGGCATTACTGGTTCAAAAAAACCATTCATTTGATAGAAAACGATTCTATTCAATAGAATAGGCCATATTCATAGATAATTGAATTCAAATTACTAGTTCAATTAAAACAATAGCTTTAATGAACCAGCCCCGGATTGAAGCCTAATAATATAGCGTTCAACCGGGTAAATATCCTTCCTGAGTATTTATTATATCAACCCATATAGATTTGTTTTCTATGCGGGCCACACATAAACCCTTTTCCTCACTAAGTATCGGGTGGTTACACCGGCATACATACCAACCAGTTTTAAGTAATCGTTCTGTTTAGCGAGTGAATTGAGTACATTAAAAAGTAAGTCGTCAACAGTAATATTAATCCCTACCTTACCGTATTCTTATTATTAATAATAATTCCTTTTTAAGGAATCGAAATACCGAATTTGTCAGGAGAACTATACTCCAATACTCAGTATAGCAAAATCATCAGTTAGACGCGTTGCCTATAAAAAAACCGTCTTTATAAACTTCGATAGCCGTAAGTTGTCCATTTTGGTTATAGACATAGTTCTTTCCTTCCATTAAACGATTGTTTTTAAACGTGCCGTCCTTAGTTATTTGCTGGTTTTTATTATAGATTTGATAATAGCCATTTAAAACAACTGGAAGTTTTTTTGTGGGATCTGCGGATATTTCATCTTTAGATACCGATAAAGTTTTAGTTGGTGGTTGAACCGCTTGAGCAGGAATTGTGTTATTAGCAGGAGCGGGGTTGCTACCCGGAAGAACAACCGAGACTCCACCACTTGCAGGGCAATTAGCCAATCCGTTTTTAGCCTGTGCATGGTCCGGTTTTAGTTGCAAACATTTTTCAAATGCCGCGCGAGCTCTTGCATAGTCTCCTACAGAGAATGCCGAACCACCTAAGTTATACCATATCTCCGGGTCTTGCGGGAATATCTTAGAAGCTCTATCAAACCAATACAAAGAGTTTTGAAGTTTCTTATCCTTCGCATCCTGAAAAGCCTGTTGAATATATACGTTTGAAAGCACACGGTAATAGCTTACCAAATACGGGTTACTTGGATACAATCTATAGGCTGTATTCCAAATTTCTTCGGCTTTATTATAATCACGTAGTTTAAAGTATGCCAAGCCTAAATTTAAATAACCGTTTACATATTTTGGATGCAACTCTAATGCATGGTTCAAATACTTTTGTGCTTTCTCTAAGTATTCTTTTTCGTGTGCCTTGTTCTCTGGGCGTTCAGATAAGTCTATCCAACGTGCGCCTGCGTTACCTAAACAAAGCACAGAGTTAGGCATTACATCTACATCGTGTGTAAATAAGGTAATATCATTCTTCCAGATTTCGTTTCTGGTAATGGTTCTTATACCAAATAAAATAGTTAAGATAATTAATACCGACCATAATACTGCCTTATGCATTTTTTCGGATGAGAAATACTTTCTTGCTCCTTCGGTAAAAATCCAAGCTATGCACACCGCCCAACCCAGGGAGGAATGAAATATCAAACGTTCTCCCATGGTAGCACCAATATCAAACAGGAAGTTGGCTATCATTAAAAAGTTAGCGAAGAAGAATATCAAGCCCCATGCAGCCGGATGTTTTTTACGGAACAGTTTGTATGTATATATCAATAAACCTATATAAATAATTAAGGATACCCATACTTCAGGGTTTGTAAAATGACGATACGGGATACTGTTGTATGAATAATCTGAGCTTAATACATAAGGGAAGAAAAGCAGTATCAGATACTTTAACCAAACAAATACCTTGGTGGCTTTCATTTGGTCGCCACGCGCTAATAGATAGGGGTTGTTTAGTAATTCTGTATCGGGAATGCCTGTTTTGGCAACCACAATAGAGAACCTGATGCAGAAATAAACAAACAAGGCAACTCCCAAAGCAAGAAATAGTTTAATGTAATTCTTCAGTTTAAAATTATCGGTTAACAACCAAAGCGTAACAGGTATTACGCCCGCCAAAGTAACCGCGTACTCTTTTGAAAGCAGTGATAAGAAATAATTCACGGCGCTCCAAATCATGTATTTATTATGCTTGGTTTCGGCATACTTAAAGACATTTATAAACGTGAGGGCAATAAATATCATAGAGAAGATTTCATCTCTACTCTTCATGTTGGCAATTACCTCTGTATGTATGGGGTGTATGCAAAACAGTAAAGCCGCCACAAAAGCCATATCGGGGTACTTGCTAAACAAATGATTTCTAAACATGGCATAAATAAGCAGTACAGCCAGTACATAAAACAGCACGTTATTTATATGCCGCATCATGCAACCTTTTGTCAGACAATCGTTATCATTATATAAACCATCGTTGTTTATGTCTTCGGCTTTGTCGGGTTTGCCATTGGCGTTATAATCCCAACAATTGCTGGGTGGCAAGTGACCATCAGGGTAACTGCCTATAAACTGTTGCTCAATGGCAAAACTCACAATAGATAGCGGACGGTAACGACCACCTGCCAACTGGGCTTTGGCATTCATTTGTTTATAGAAACTATGGTAAGCATCGCGAGACATAATACTATCTATACCCGCAATACCCTCCATTACGTACTCGTTTTTATGAATAACAATACCATCATCCAGCGCAAACTCGTTCTTATAGGTATTAATGTAAAATATAAAGGCTAATAAGCCTAAAATAACGTAAGGAACAATAGGTTTGGTAAACGGAAAAAGCGTGTACGGGTTTATGGTTGGTGTAAATAAATTGGAGGTTGCCTTTTGCTTCGCCATACTAATTTTAGAAATTGAAACGCAAATATAGTTTTTTTACTGTTTCAAAAAAGCGTGCCGTTATTTTACAATAACCAACAAAAAGCCCCCATTTTTAGCGGGGGCTTTTTATTTAGTTACCCTGAACTTGTTTCAGGGTCTGTGAGATGCTGAAACAAGTTCAGCATGACGCTGTTACTTCTTATCGTCTTTTACTTCTTCGTAGCTAACATCCTGCACGTTATCATCTTTACCACCTTCGCTATGCGCATGTTGTTCTGCACCTGCTGCGCCACCGCCTTGTGCTTGTTGTTGCGCATTCATAGCGGCATATAACTCTTGTGAGGCAGCTTCCCATGCTTTGTTCAAATCAGCTAAGTAGGTATCTATTTTAGCTAAGTCTTTTGCAGCATAAGCTTCTTTCAGGTGTTTTAACGCATCTTCAATAGGCGCTTTTTTCTCTGCCGGAATTTTATCTCCATAATCTTTCAATTGCTTTTCAGACTGGAAGATAGAACCATCAGCTGCATTTATTTTCTCCACCTCTTCTTTCGCTTTTTTATCAGCATCAGCATTCGCTTCGGCTTCACGTTTCATTTTCTCAATCTCCTCTTTGCTTAAGCCCGAGGAAGCTTCGATGCGTATATTTTGTACTTTTCCGGTAGCTTTATCTTTTGCCGATACGCTTAATATACCGTTAGCGTCAATATCAAAACTTACTTCAATTTGAGGCACACCGCGTGGTGCAGGCATAATGCCATCTAAGTTAAACTGACCAATAGTACGGTTATCTTTTGCCATTGGGCGTTCGCCTTGCAATACATGTAATTGTACGCTTGGTTGGTTATCGCTGGCAGTAGAGAATGTTTCTGTTTTTTTACTTGGAATGGTTGTGTTAGATTCAATTAATTTAGTAAACACACCGCCAAAGGTTTCGATACCTAAAGAAAGCGGGGTTACATCTAACAACAACACATCTTTTACATCGCCGGTTAACACACCACCTTGTATAGCGGCACCAATAGCCACTACCTCATCGGGGTTAACACCTTTGCTTGGGGTTTTGCCAAAGTATTTCTCAACAGCAGCTTGTATGGCAGGGATACGGGTAGAACCTCCTACTAAAATAATCTCGTCAATATCAGAGTTTGATAAACCCGCGTTTTTCATAGCAGATTTACAAGGCTCGATAGTGCGTTGAATCAAGCTATCAGCTAATTGCTCAAATTTTGCACGGGTTAAGGATTTCACTAAGTGTTTAGGAATTCCGTTAACGGGCATAATGTATGGCAAGTTAATTTCAGAAGTTGTAGTGCTTGATAATTCTATTTTGGCTTTTTCGGCAGCTTCTTTTAAACGTTGCAATGCCATTGGGTCCTGACGCAAATCAATACCTTCATCTTTTTTAAACTCATCGGCTAACCAATCAATAATAACCTGGTCAAAGTCATCACCACCTAAGTGGGTATCACCATCCGTAGATTTTACTTCAAATACGCCATCGCCAAGCTCAAGAACTGAAACGTCATGCGTACCGCCACCGCAGTCGAACACCACAATTTTCATTTCTTTCCCTTTCTTATCCATACCATAAGCTAATGCAGCGGCAGTTGGCTCGTTAATGATACGACGTACTTTTAAACCCGCGATTTCTCCGGCTTCTTTAGTTGCCTGACGTTGAGCATCGTTAAAGTAGGCTGGTACAGTAATAACGGCTTCGGTAACTTCCTGACCCAAGAAGTCTTCGGCTGTTTTTTTCATTTTCTGTAAAATGATAGCTGAAATTTCTTGTGGAGTGTATTTACGGTCGTCAATTTCTACACGCGGGGTATTATTATCTCCTTTTACAACAGTATAAGGTACACGTTTAACTTCTCCGGCAACCTCATCGTAAGTATGCCCCATAAAACGCTTAATTGAATAAACTGTTTTCTTTGGGTTGGTAATTGCCTGACGCTTGGCAGGGTCCCCTACTTTGCGTTCTCCGCCTTCTACAAAAGCTACAACCGATGGGGTTGTGCGTTTTCCTTCATTGTTTGCAATAACAACCGGCTCGTTTCCTTCCATAACAGATACGCAACTGTTGGTTGTTCCTAAATCTATTCCTATAATTTTAGACATGATATATTGTATTAAAAATTCAGTAAGCGTTAAGTCAATGATTGTGCCAAAGGCAAGAATTAGCTTAAAAACTGACAGACTGTCATTTCTGTTAATGACAAGGAACTAAAGTATTGTTAGAATTTAAAAACTGTAGTTTACAGGTTACAGAACTTCCGGCAAGGGTATCAACAGAATGCGGATCTAATTGCCTTCTAAATATTTGTTGATAACGGGAAGAAAACACGCCTACTCCCCCACCAGATATATTACTGTAGTTAGGTACGTTTTGAGATAAAGGCGTAGCGGCATTTACCTGATTATATAAAGCCAAATCAGGTCCACCGGCTGTAAGTATAAATTTTATATCATCAATTTGCCGTGTAATAGACGAATTTGCGGGAGCAGGAATAGTAGCCGCTATATAACTTAAAAAAGAACTGCTTACATAGTCGAATTTCTGATTTTGCCCTCCTACTGTAGAATTAGGGTAGTAGGTGCCCAAACCAAGATCTACATATTTAGATACTCCGCTACCGGATTCGGTATAAAAAAGGCGTATGGTTAAACCACAAACACCCGCATTTACCGGCGAATTATACTGACATGTAACAATATCTTGTCCACCCGGAAGAATGTTTACGGGATAGGAAGAATCTGCCAGTATAGACGGAGCTAAATTGTTGTTGGCATTAGGCACGCTTATTAGCTGAAAACCGGCAACCATAGAGGTTTGTGAAGTATATTGTTTACCCGTTTTATTATTTTGAATAATGAGTTTATAAACACAATTGGTATCATACGCATATAATTTATGATTGGTTTTATAAACGCGTGCATTTTGATTAAAAGTACCCGCATCTAACTGCATCAAGGTATCAGTTAAAACAATTTGCATATTAGAAGTTGCGGGAACATCTACCGAAACTTGTGCGCCGGTATATAAATTCCATCGCTGTAAAGAAACAGTCAGTTCTCCGGCGGCAAAATAAACCGAGTCTTGATTTTGAGCCATGGTATAAGCGTTTCCCGCGCCTAAAAAAACACGCTCTATCCGTATATAATTAATAGCATCCGTTGAATCTAATAATCCGTAAACACTTACACTCTCTTTATAGGGTGCGAGCAAGTTAAGTTTATTGCTGCATCCTCCAAAAAGGGAGTATATAGCCAACAAAAAGAATACCTTCTTTAACATAGGGCATCAAAATTAAGTTTTTTATCGGTTAAAAAAATTAATGGCTACTTTTGTTTTGTAAACGGTAGCTTTTAACATAAAAACGGTCATGTCGATAGCAAAAAAAGAGTTTAAAAAGATAACTACCCACTCTATTCAGGAAATGAAAAGCGCGGGTGAGAAAATTTCTATGCTTACGGCATACGATTATACCATGGCAAAAATATTAGATGCCGCCGGTATTGATGTGCTTTTGGTGGGAGACAGCGCCAGCAACGTGATGCATGGGCACGAAACCACTTTACCAATTACCTTAGACCAAATGATTTATCATGCCGCATCGGTTGTGAGGGCGGTTGACAGAGCCTTAATTGTAGTTGATTTGCCTTTCGGAACGTATCAGGGTAATTCTAAAGAAGCTTTAAACTCTGCCATACGTATTATGAAAGAAAGCGGCGCGCACGCTGTAAAATTAGAAGGTGGAAAAGAAATTAAAGAATCTATAGAACGGATACTTACGGCAGGTATTCCGGTAATGGGACATTTGGGTTTAACACCTCAGTCTATTTACAAATTTGGAACCTACACTGTTAGAGCTAAAGAAGAAGAAGAAGCTGACCTATTGATAGAAAACGCTCATGTACTACAAAAATCAGGTTGTTTTGCGTTGGTGTTAGAAAAAATACCTGCAAAACTTGCCGGACAAGTTGCCAAAGAACTTTCCATACCTATTATTGGCATTGGCGCAGGCAATGGGGTAGATGGACAAGTATTGGTTACGCACGACATGATGGGGATGACCCATGAATTTAATCCCCGTTTTTTAAGAAGATACCTAAGTTTATATGATGAAATGTTGGGGGCAACCGAGCGTTACATTAAAGACATCAAAACAAAAGATTTCCCGAACGATAAAGAACAATATTAAACATGAGCAATCAAGTAAAAGAGTTTAATGAATATCGTTCTAAAATGAACGACTTAATACTTAGCAAAGATAATCTGGTAATAAAACGCCTGTATAATTTAGATGCCAATACTTATGCCGCGGGCGCTCTTGATGTAAAAACAAAAGAGATGTTAGGCTTGGTTGCCAGCATGGTTTTACGTTGCGATGATTGCATTAAATACCATTTAGAAAAATGTTTTGAAGCAGGTACCAAAACAGATGAGTTGTATGAAATTTTCGCTGTCGCTAATATTGTTGGAGGCACGATTGTAATACCTCATACCCGCCGCGCAGCTGAGTATTGGGAGGCGCTGCACACAAATTAATGTCATTTTCTGAAGAAAAAATAACAGCCATTATTTTAGAAGAAATATTTAAACTTACTTATAAAAAAGTTTTTTCTGCAGATGAAGAATTGGTAGATAAAGGGATTTTAACTTCCATTACCGTGGTAGAATTAGCGGTAGAGTTGGAAAAAGCATTTTCTATTTCCATTTCGTTTATGGAAATAAATAAAGAAAACTTTAACTCGTTAAACGCTATAAAAAAACTAGTTCAAAAAAACAGCCAATAAATGAAGCTGATTCTTTTATATGTTATGGCAATGCTATATGTGGCAGCAGGCGTTTATCATTTTGTAAACCCGAGATTCTATCAGAAAATAATGCCGGCCTATTTACCATGGCACATACCCTTAATATATATCAGCGGTGTTTGCGAAATAGTGTTTGCTTTATTACTGATTCCTGAAAGTACTCGCCCTATAGCCGCTTGGTTAATAATCATTTTATTAATAGCCGTGTTTCCGGCAAACATACAAATGGCGGTAAACTATTGGCAAAAACAACGCCCCACTTTATGGATTGCTCTGGTAAGACTACCCCTTCAATTAGTTCTCATTTGGTGGGCATGGATGTATACTAAAAAGTAAAGCCCATGTATTTTGATGTAGCTACCAAAACATTTAACGAAGAAACTAACGAGGCTGATAAAATTGCCTTTGTTGCCGCAAATAAAACACTTACATGGCAAGAATTAAAAAAATTATCTGATGAGCTTTGCAAAACACTTGAAAAGGCAAACATTCCAAAAGGACATCCGGTTTTAGTATATGGCGATAAAGAAGCTTTTTTTTTAGTCGCGATACTTTCCTGTTATAAAATGGGCTTGCCTTTTGTTCCCATAAATAATCATTTGCCCGAAAAAAGAATTGAAAAGATAATTGAACAAACACAAAGTCAGGCAATGATTGTGGCTGGAAGTTATACCGCTATTCCTCCAATGCCTGTAATAATTAAAGATGATTTTTCTATTTCAAGCAACACAAGTTCTCCCCTTTCGGGAGAGAATTTAAGAAGGGGCTATGCCTATATTCTTTTTACCAGCGGTAGCAGCGGAGAACCCAAAGGAGTTATTATATCGGATGAAAACATTATTTCATTTACACAATGGTTTGTAAAAGAACTTCCCATAAATAAAGAAACCATATTTATTAATCAAGCAAGCTTTTTATTTGATATTGCTTTGGCAGATTTCTTTGGGGCTTTGCAAATGGGAGCTACGGCTATTTTTAATATGGATAAAATTACAGCTGATGCGGATTTGTTTTTTGAAAGAATAAATACTCACAAAGGCACTTACTGGAACTCGACACCTTCTTTTATTTCCATTTACTTAGCCCATAAAAACTTCAATCAAAACACCTTACCAAGCATTGCGCAATTTGTTTTGTCGGGAGAAGATTTGCCAGTAGCACTTGTTAAAGAACTTAAACAACGGTTCCCCCATGCAACTATCCTTAATGCATACGGACCAACGGAAGCTACCATTTATGCTTCATTTGCAGAAATTACCAATGATATGCTACACGAAAATTCTTTACCCATAAGTAAGGCAAGTAGTGAGGCTATTTATTTAACCGATGAAGAAATTATTATTACAGGAAAACAAATTGGTGCGGGTTATTTAAACAATGAAAGTATTACGCAACAAAGATTTTTCTCTATAGAGAATAAAAGAGCTTTTCGTAGTGGGGATATTGCTTTTATAAAAGGCGATTTCATTTATTATAAAGGGAGAAAGGATACTCAATTAAAACTAAATGGTTACCGCATTGAGCCAAATGAAATACAACACGCGCTTGAACGTATCGACTTTGTTAAACAAGCAGTTTGTATGCCAATCATCATAAACAACAAAGTGAAAAGATTAATTGCTTTTGTCTTGCTTAAGCCTAATCAGTCTGCTGCTTTAGAAGATGATGTAATGCAGGAATTATTGAAAAAAGAACTCCCGAATTATATGATTCCTTCCGAAATAAGGGTACTTAACGAATTTCCGTATACCGAAAGTTTTAAGGTTGATAAACAAAAACTGCTGCACAATTATTTAAGCGGAAAATAAGCAAATGAAATTTTTTGTATCTTTATAGTAGGAAATAATGAAAGGACTTTCAACTATATTACTTTTTTGGATTTGTTTGTTAACCGTGCAGCCTGCTGTTGCAATGGTTTGTAAAAGCGCACAGGGCAAAGAGCACTGCTGCGCGAAAAAATGTTGCAAACAAAAAGGAAACAATCCCAACAAAAAACAAAACAGTTGCTGTGCTAATGGTTTATGTAGTCCGTGTGCTGTTTGCTTTTGTTGTTTTACGGCAACCATAGAAAAATCTACTATTGCTTTTAAAAGAAATTCAGAGAAAAATAATTTACAGATAAACAAAAACCGGAACTTTTTTTCAGGGTATCTAACCCAATGCTTTCATCCGCCTGAAATTGTTTAGTGCAAGACTTTTTAAAAGTTCATTCTAAGAAACAATTTCAATAACCATTTAATTTATAATAAAAATGAAAAAAGTAATCATGAGCGTTGCTGCCGCATTAATATTGGCAGGCGCATCGGTATATGCTACAAATAGCGTTACCCACAAAACAGATAACACAAATGCGAAAACCAATTGTTGCCGCTCGGCTTGCCCCGGCTGCGATGATTGCGCTTGCAGTTGTTGCACTAAGTAAGTTTAACTTGCTTTAAAGTAGAAAGTCCCGGCAAATTGTCGGGACTTTTTTATGAATCTTAATAGACCCCATTGCTGTACGAACTTAATGTTAGGAGCTAATTGAATTATCTCATCGCATTTTCGGAATAACGATTTAATCTTTCACTCTGCTAAAGCTTAGTGTTTTAAGCATCCAATCCGGCAGAGGCTTTTCCGGCTTACGCTTACGTAAATCTAAATACCAGCCAAATTTTTTAAAGATGGGAATTTTAAATGTTTCCACAAATTCAATAAGCGCTCCATCAGGGTCTTCTATATAACTAAAATGCCCTGCGGCATCACCCATCTCAAACGTAGTGCCACTATCTACCGTAAATGGGTGTCCGGCTTGGGCACATTTAGTACGCAAGGCATCCATGTTTTTAATATCAAAGCACAAGTGTATAAAACCCAAGTCTCCCCAAAAACGATTTTCAAATATCTTGCGTGGCGCTCTGTCATATACTTTAACAAGCTCAATATAACTGCTGCCAAGCATACGAGAGAAACTCCCTTCGCGCGGCTTTCTATGTGTAAGCAATACCCGGCGGCATTTGTTTTTACCGGCAGGCAAGTCTTTTAAATCGGCAAACGTATCTTCTTTATCAAACAATACTTTATCGTATCCTAAAATATCGGCGTAAAACTTTATAGACTTATCTATATCGCTAACACCTATTACCACGCCAATTGGTCCGCCTGTGGCATGAAGACTTTTACCAAACATTTCATCACTTTCAATTACCTCAAACATATTTCCAAAAGCATCATTTATATAAAAATGTTTTTGTTTGATGGGGTTATCAGAGATTTCAGAAAGAATGTTCACTCCTTTTTTGTTAAAGAATGTAAAACTTTCATTAATGTTTACTGTTTTTATTTTACCAATTAATATTCCCAAATCGCCCAATTCTATATTAAAGGAACAAGGCTGAGGTGTTCTGCTGGTATATTGCCATATCTCGAACCCGCCACCGCCTTTACCGCTAATAGCAAGAATGGCGTGGCGTTGATGCGGTTTTTGTCCGGTATAAGGCAGCATTAAATTAGCTTCGGATGCTTCATCTAAAATAGGAATATCAATGCCAAAATTTTGGCGGTACCATTTAAAACCCTCGTGTACATTTTGTACACCTATTCCCAATTGTTGTATCCCCGATATGATGTAAGACATAAATTTGTAATTTGGCGTAAAATTAAACCAAAATTGATATGACAAAAATTGTTGCGAGAGTTTTTATTGTTATGTTATTTGTTTTTTGCAAATCGATTACAGCGCAAACGGCTTCTAAATTTCAACAAGCACATACACAATTACTGGATGACTATGTTTTGTTTATTGATTCTGTAGAGAAAAAACATCAAAAGATTAAATACATTGATATATTCAAACATAAACATATATCGGAAGTTGAGTTTACAGATAGCCTATTAGTTTACCGTATTCGTAAAAAAGTAAAAGTGTATAAAAATGGCTTACGTTACGAGAAAATTGACTGGTCAATACGTTATCACCATAAATTCTTTCATCATAAAATATATGAAATAAAACAGTTAGGACATGACTATCGTTTTATTGAACAAATAAATTACGCGTATGAGAGAAAATTGAAGCGAACAAAGGTTACCAGCAGTTTTGATGATAATTATATATTAATACGAACTTTTCATCCGAAAGACAAAAAGGGAAGTCGCTTTTACGTGAAACCCATGAGTAGTTTGCCGCTAATACATCAGGATTAAATTACTGCTTAATACAAAGAACCTTATTCTCGTAATAGCCCAGCAAGTAAGCTTTTTCATTACTAATCAGGTTGCAATTATCAGGTAGTTTATCTAATTTAATTTCCGTATCGGTTGCTTTATTCCCCACTATATCTAGTAAGAATAATTTATTCGTATTTTTTTCAAGTACGGCATATATATGTTTCCCTTTAAATAGCAAAGAGATTATACGAGGATGAATCTTTATATCCAAAGCCATTTCATAAAGCTTCTTGCCAAAAAGATCAAACACATCAACACCTCTCTCTGTAACACAAACTAATTGAGGGGCTAAAACATTTTCTAAAGTATCTATAAAGGCAAATTGAATATCATTTTCTTCAGGGATTGCAATCTGTTCAAGTTTATCTGTTAAAGAAATCTTACAAAGTTTTTTTTCTGTTTTATCTACGTAACAAATATTAGTAGTTTCGGAGTTTTTACCTTCTTCTATAAAAATAGTTTGTGCGCCTTCTGCAATCTTTGATTTCATTTTTATACGACTTTCTCCTTTTCGGTTTACCACATCTATTTTACCCAAACTGTCTATTAAAATAAAATAGTCTTTCCGCTGAAGCACCATTCTTTTTACTTCTCCGGTATTGTTTACAGGAGCAAAATCAACCAGCTTCTTTCCATTGATAGCATAACAAATACTGGTATTGTTTTTTAAAGGAATCCATAAACGATAATTCTTATTCGAATCATAATCAAACAGCGTTAATCCGTTTGCTGCCGGAGTGTTTAACTTTACAGGGAAGCCACTTACATTCTTTCCATTTCTGTCAATCAGATATAAATAGTTTTCTGTATTAAAAAGAAGTTGCAGCTTATCGTTATCAAAATAATCTATCTGATGTATTTCTCCAAGTATTTTTTCATTGATATTTCTTTTCCACAAAATCTTTCCGGTATTAGAAAGGAGATACAAATTGTTTTTTGCGTCCACGCAAACCAATTCTTTTTCATTGGTAAGATGGTTTTTTACCAGTGTTGGATTCCTATACAAATCAGTATCTAACAGGGTTTCCCACAACGTATTTTGATATAACTTATTTTTAGGATTAAAGTTTGCACACGCTTTAAAGAAAAGATTGCTCTTTAGTTTCTGTAAGCTAAACGCAACTGATTCATACTTATCAAGCATTTCGGGAGATTGACTAAGTATTTTATTTATGTCCGTTGATACCGCGTTTGTTATCACTTCTTTATTCTTAAACACATCCGCATAAAACAAATAAGCGCTTTCTGTTGCAAGATTCTTTTGTATAAAATTTACTACCCGTTCATTCTCCAGTAAATTATTTCTTTCTGATACGGTATTCTTATAATCAACTAAAGCGGATACTTCATTACTAAAAAGAATACCGTTATCAACGCTGACAGCATATTGAAATTTGCTGTCAAAAAAACGTGCGCACAAATCAGAGAATAAATTTTGTTCCGCATCCTGATATGTTTTCACAGAGTCTTTCGTTTCAAAAACAGAATCGCTTACAGCTTTTAAAAATTCAAGGGCTAAGTTCTCTTCAGAAACATGAATCAATCCATAATCTTGGTCGCTATCACTACCCCTTGCTTTAAAAAGTATAGCGTAATCGCCAATAAATTTTTCTATTTCAAGCTCTGCATCCGCATTAGTTTTATCTGAATAGTTCTTTAAATAACTTTTTCTTGTGTTAGCGTTAGTCGCGTAAATACGTTCAATAAACGGTTTGTAGTTACTTATACTTATAGCTTGAAAACGCAAGGTGTTATAGGGTAACACGCTTAATATGGTTTTAAAGCTAACAGTCTCTTGGTTTTTAAGCGTATTGTAAAAAGCGGAAGAATCATTAGAAAGAAAGCCCTGCGTGTTTAACTCACTTGGTGTAATAATTACATCCGCAGACACCCATGCTTCATGTTTTGCACCATAATTATTTTTACTTATCGTAGTTTCTTTAAAGAAATTATCCCAACCTGCATTATAGAAGCAAGGCAAATGCAGGAACATATTTACATCACTTTCTTTATCGGATGTTTGATAGGCTTCTGTAAATAGTTTGTTTTGAGCTAAAGTGGTTTTATTGCTTTGTATGGCATTTTGCAGAAAGGTTGCATCGCCTGAAAATACTACTAATCCTGCATTTACATACACATAAAGAGTATAATCGGGTTGTTTGCATTCATAAATGAAAGGGGTATTCCCTTCATATTTTTTAGCGCCAAAGCTTTTTTCGAGGAAGGCAATAAACAAATCGTTGGTATTGATGTCGGCTAAATTAAACGCGGCAAGCAGCGGTGATTGCTTGTTTTTGTATAACGCCACATATACATGCTGCACGCCAAAAGCATTACTTGCATTGGAGTTACTGATTAAAGAGTCCGCCTTTTGAAGTGTTTTATTAAACTTTTTAATGGCATCTGCTTTTAAAAGTTCTTCCCATAGTAAGTTACCTTGATTAAGTTTTTCCGAAAGTTCATGCAGGCTTTTTGTTTTTAGCAACATATAACAGCTGTCGGGCAACACACTAAGCGGACTAACCGTAGGATGTTTTAAATCGCGTAAGTATAAATAGCCCCATGTTCCGCAGGCAATGGCAGAAACTAATAACAGCGCAAAAGCAATTTTCTTAATCACAATAAAGAGTAAAGATAAGGCATGAGGATGTTTATATAGGTGTAAACCATAAAAGGTTATGAAACAAAGCTTGTGAAAATCTACTTTGGGTAATGGAGCGCTGATGACACAGATTATCGCAAATTTAATCCGCGTAAATCATATCAATCCACGTTATCTGCGTTCTATTCAAAACAAAGCAAGTTGCGGAGGCAACAGCGTAAAGCTTTTACGATGATACTTGCACGCCCCATGTTTTCTTATTCCGGCGCGATGCAGCATAGTAGGATAGCCCTTGTTTTTATCCCAACCATAGTAAGGAAACTCTTTGTGCAAGTCCCACATCAAATCATCACGGTGAGTTTTTGCCAGTAAGGATGCGGCGGCAATGCTCATATAAATAGCATCTCCTTTAACAACGCAGAGGTGCTTAATATTTGGGTAAGGTTTAAAACGGTTACCATCTATCAATAAAAAATCGGGGCGAAGTGTAAGTTTATCAACCGCGTGGTGCATAGCCAGTATAGACGCGTTTAAAATATTAATGCTGTCAATCTTATTGTTATCAACCACGGCAACGGAGTATGCCAGCGCATCTTGTTTTATTTGTCGGGCTAACTCGTAACGCAGCTTCTCGGGTATTTTTTTAGAATCATCAATATGCTTATTCTTATACCCAACGGGCAATATAACGGCAGCCGCTACCACCGGACCAGCCAGACAACCCCTGCCTGCTTCATCGCAGCCGGCTTCGGTGTTTGTTTTTTTATAGTGAGATTTTAACATTAGTAATTACTTTCTTGGGTTATTCCAATAACCTATTACAATACAAACACCAAAATAGAAAGGATTAAACCCCGAAGGGCTTATAATACTCTTGGAAAGATGAAGTCCAAAACCAATACCGTTGCGTGCATAAATCAAAGCTTTAAATTCAATTGGGAATGAAACTCCACTATATTCCTTATACGTAACAAAATAACTATTAATGTTTTCGGTTACATTAATATTTGCATATGCAATACCAGCTGAAACAGATAGCATAGCATGTTTAAACCGAACTGACTCTCCAGCTAAAAAACCAAAATAATTTGCTGTATAAATAAACTGCCCAGTTCCTACATCTTGAAATATTGTAGCAGCACCCGCCCGGGTTAAAGTAAATAAATGACTCTTATAAGCAAGAGAAGCACTTAATAAGGCTGCTCCTCCTCCTATTCCATTAGAATTATAAACACCCGTAAAATGAACATTACCTCCCCCAATACCTGCTGAAAGATAAAGACCAAAATCCGATACGGTTCTTTGTTTTGTACCATTTATTCTTTGATGAAAAGGCCCATAATAATTATCAGTAATATGAAGAGCTTTTGAGACACTTGTGCAATCAGATTGTGGCTCCCTGTTTTTTGTTGGGTGTTTAATTTCATCTGCCTTTTGAAGATCTGCTTGATACCCATTGTAATCGTCTAAAAATAGTTTTGCTTTGGCTCTATCTATATATGCTTGCGCATTATTGGGCACTAATGCAATTACTTTATCATAATCTTTAAGAGCTTCCTTATATTTCTTTAATCTGTAATAGGAACTCGCTCTTTTATAATACCCATTTACGTTGCTACTATCTAACGTAATTACTTTAGTATAATCTTCTATAGCCTCATCATATTTATCTAATTGGGTTTTTACCAATCCTCGGTTATAATAAGCATTCGTATATTTTGGATTTAATTCAATAGCCTTTGAATAATAATCAATAGCTTTTCCTAATTTCACTTTATAAAAAGCGTCATTTCCTTTTTTTAACCAAGTTGTATCACTCTCCTGCCCCTTCACAGAAACAAAACAAATCATCAATAAACAGCAAAGGATAAAGCGCATAGGTTGTTATTTACACTCAAATATATAAATAAAAGCTATCAGGTAATCAGCCTTAGGATGTTTAGCTAAATATTGTAAATAAACGGTAATTGTTTTTCATGAGGAATATCACTGCAAGAAAAGTATGCTTACAAATAGTCTTTAGCATTAGGTCCCGCGTTAAAAAGCAAATCAACAGCGCTTAGGTTTGCTTTAAAAGGCTCTCCTTCATTAAAAAGTTGAGGGTAGGGTTTAAAAGGAATTTCTTCAATCTTTTTTTTAGGGTGAATAGAATTTCTGTAATCGTTTATAGAGGTTGAAACATCATAGGTTTCGGTAAATTTTATTTCGGTATTTAATTTAAAATTCTTCATCAGCAACTGAATCAGCTCCATGTTGTAATCAAACAGGAATTCATATTTCTTTTGATAAAAAGACATTAGCGCATCCGCGTAATAAATAAAATAAGGCGTATTGCGGTAAGCGCTTTCAATGGCGCGCCAGTGTTGCTGTTGCCATTTCTCATCATAAGAAATTTTTACATCGGTTATACGTTGTTTATCGTGTGTGGCAACAACGGGTATGCTTAATGGTAAAACTCCGTTAGCGCCTAACACAAGGCAACGGTTTCGATAACTTTGTTTTACATAATGTTCCTGCTTCTCTATATAAACACAAGTGTCTTGTTTTATCTTTTGAAACCAGGCAACAGGTGGCAAATAAGCAATGCTAAGGAGGGTTACCGGTTGCATGGATAAAACATGTTAGAAAGCGGCTTTGTATTGCAAATACATTTCATTGAACCGCTTGCGCACCGCATCAATAAAATCAGGGGTTATGATTTGTTTAAGAGCCTCTATACTTTTTACTTCAGTTATATCAAACTTAAAAACCTGCTCCATCATGGCCGCTTCAAATTTTACCAAATATTTATCATTCATCTGAAAGATGCTTATTTGCAAGGCAGGATGCGGAATGGTATCAACAATTCTCATAGTAGTATCGTACTAATTACCGAAATACTCTACATAATTATTTTCCGTTTCACATAGTTTAATACCATGCAATTTGCCACCCAACTCTTCTATTTTAGGAGCAAGAATATTAAAGATGGCAATGGCTACATTTTCGGTGCTTGTCATTATGCCCTGCAAAAAGTCAACATCCAAATTCAGGTTCTTGTGGTCAAGCTTATCGCAAATTTCTGTTCTGATAAGCGCACTTAAGTCTTTCAGATTAACAATAAAACCTGTCTCTGGATTTGTTTTTCCTTTTACTGTAACATACACTTCGTAGTTATGTCCGTGCCAGTTGGGGTTGGCACATTTGCCAAATACTTCCATGTTTTTCTCGCTGCTCCATTCGGTGTTATAAAGCTTGTGAGCGGCGTTAAAGTGTTCTTTGCGGGTAATGAATAGCATAATTTAATAATTGGTGCAAATATACCATTCCGCTTTGCTATATTTGTATATCAGATTAAAATTCGTTCAAAATAATATATGACTATATTAATAGTTTCCGCCACCATTTTTGAAATAGCGCCCTTACTAAAAGAGATGAAAGTTACTATAGAAGGAAAAATAATTTCTTCTTATAATTATAGGCAGCACCAGATTGATGTTTTAATCACAGGAGTTGGTGTGGCACATACAAGTTTTTATTTAGGAAAATACCTTAGCGATAAATATGATTTAGCTATTAATGCGGGTATATGCGGAAGTTTTAATTACACGCTTTCTATTGGTGATGTTGTAAGGATTGATGAAGATTGCTTCGCCGATTTGGGCGCGGAAGACGATGAAAAGTTTTTATCTGTTGAAGAGCTTAAGTTACCGGGCACATTTCACATAAAGAATGCAACTGTTTTTAATCACACATACTTACACTGTTTAAAAAACGTAAAAGGAGCTACTGTAAATACTACACACGGCAATACAAACAGCGTAGAAAAGTTCTTGTCGCGTACTAAAGCCGATGTTGAAAGTATGGAAGGCGCAGCCTTTTTATTCGCATGTAATCAGGCGCAAATAAAATGCTTGCAACTACGCGCTATATCTAATTATGTAGAGAAACGTGATAGAAGTAAATGGAATATTTCCTTAGCCATTGAAAGCCTGAACATCTTTTTAATAGACCTAATTAATTCAAGTTGCTAGTTAGTGAGTTTGTTAATTTGAAGAGCAAACACAAATAAAATCAGTTTAACCAAGAATCCATTTAAGGTAACTGCGTGTATGGTTCTTGGGAACATTTTTTTGATGTCGCTAATGGTTGTTTCTACTCGTTTTCTCATTTTTAATTTTTGTTGTACTTGCTGTTTGTTGTCTGGTCTTTTAGAGTTTGATTTTCTTTGTATTTTCAGTAAAATCAATTCTTGAGCAAATAAATGGTCTTCTATGCTATAATCGGTATAAGCACGATCAGCATAAACACTAGCTTCAGGGGGTAAGCCGGATACTATTTTTTCGAGTGATTTAATGTCTGCCTGATTGCCGGGCGTAAAACAAAAGGCAACAGGTATACCTGAACCCGTGGTTAGTAATTGAACTTTTACGCCGTAAAAATAGCGACGCATACTGGCGGTGTAACCTCTCCATTTTTCGCCTTTTACAAGCTTGCAATTCATAATCCGAATGTTATCGCATACGGAAACAGGAAAGGAATCTATGATATAGTGAAGTTCGCAACATACATCTTTAAGGTAGCAACCAACCTGTCTAAATAATTCATACAGTAAATGTCCTATTTGATGAAGTCTGCGGTTAAACCTACTTTTATCAAGCATCTTAGGAATATAGCCGTGACTTTTCATAAAATGAATCGCGGTATATTGATTGCCTCCAAAAAAAAGTGCTGAAACAACTGCCGTTACAGCTATTTCACTATCACTTACGTTTCGTCTGCTATCTTCTTTATGTTTAATGCCGATAAGTAAATCATCTAAAAAACAAAAAATTGATGTAATTTTATCTCGGGTTAGCATAGGTTTTAGTTTATTGATTCGCAAAACAAATTTACTTAAACCTTTGACTAACCCTGTTTTTAAAGAACTTTAACTAGCAACTCGAATTAATTAAGGTTTTTTAACATGCAATTCTTTATTTTAAAAAGGTTTGGCACGGTTCTTGTATGGTATATAATAACCAAAACAAAACAAATGAAAAAAATAAGTGTAATGGTAGTAGCGGTGCTTTTTAGCGCTAGCGTGTTTGCCAACGGAGCAGGTCTACCAAAAAAAGGAACAACAGTTAACGGTAACAAACCAAAAACTGAAATCAAAAAAGAACACAAACAAAAGGAGAAACAGAAAGAGACAACTAAAGAGAAAAAAGCGGCTAAAAAAGGAGCTAAAAAAGCCCCTGCTAAAAAGTAAGCTTGTTTAACTCCTTTCTAAAAGCGTGTGATAACCTCACATGCTTTTTTTATGTGTTATATTTGACTGATTTTGAAACTATCTTACACCCCATATTCTCTTCAGTTTAAACACCCGTTTGGTCTTGCCTATGGCTCAAGAACTACAACAGAGGTAGTATATGTGCAAATTGAATCAGAAGGTTTTACCGGATACGGTGAAGCAGCCCTTCCTCCCTATTTGAATGAAACACAAACTTCGGTAATAGCTTTTTTAAAGAAAGCAACCGCACTTTTAAAGAGTTTTAAATTATCCTTTTCAATGGAAGAGATTATTACTGCGATTGATGCCATTGCTCCAAATAATAACGCGGCCAAAGCTTGTATAGATATTGCCTTATACGATTTACTGGGCAAATCATTAAATAAGCCTGTTTATGAATTACTAGAGCTATCCAAGCCCCAACCAACAAACACATCAGTTACTATAAGTATTGGCGAATTACATCTTATTCCGGATAAACTGAAAGAGGTAGAAAAATATAAAATACTAAAAGTAAAATTAGGAAATAAAGAAGACAAGCAAATTATTGAGTGTATCAGAGAGCATACCGATAAGCCTTTAGTAATTGATGTAAATCAAGGATGGACAGATAAGTATATTGCCTTAGAAATGATAGGGTGGCTAAATGATAAGAATGTTTTGTTTATTGAACAACCTTTGGCAAAAAATAAATACGATGATATGGCTTGGTTAACAGAAAGAAGTCCGGTTATAACTGTGGCAGATGAAAGTATGCTGCGCTTTAGTGATATGGACAAAGTTAGCAGTTGTTTTAAGGGTATTAATTTAAAACTAATGAAATGCACAGGACTTTTTGAAGCGGTTAAGATTATAAACTATGCTAAAAAGAAAGATTTAAAGATCAATATAGGCTGCATGTCGGAGAGTTCCTGTGGGGTTGCCGCTGCCGCGCAATTAATGAAAAGTGCGGATTGGATTGATTTAGACGGGCCATTGCTTATAAAAAACAATCCTTTTGCAGGTATTGATTATAATGAGGGTAAACTACAACTACATAACTTGGTTGGAACAGGGGCTTCATTATCAAATAAAGAGTTGAGGTTTACATAACAAAATAGTAGAAATAAAGAAAAAGTCTATTAAAAATAGGTCTTTGGTGGGTAGGTGGTTGAGTGCAAAAACCGATGAAGTTGACCACCTAAGACCGATATAAGCTGACCAGTTAGACCGATTCAAATTGACCACTTTTCGGGGTATGTTTAAATGTGGCGAATGCGGCGGGCAAATAACGGCTCAGTTTGCCAAAGGCAACGGAGGAACTTACCGTTATTACCGATGCTCTAAAAAGTTCGGCGCATGCAAACAAGGGTATCTAAGGGAAGACTTGCTCTTGGCGCAATTAAAAGAGGAGTTTCAAAAGATTGCCATTCCTGATGATTGGGCTGAAAATATGTTGAAACAAATTGAGCTTTGGCAAAAGGAGGAACAGGCACATACAAAATCATTTACTAAAGACATAGATGCACAAACCAAACAAATAGATGTGCGGATGGATAAGTTGGTAACTGGTTACTTGGAAGGGGATATTGAAAAGGAAAATTACCTGAATAAGAAAGACCAGTTATTGAGGCAAAAATCGGATTTGAAACTCAAAAACTCGGATTTTGGAAAGAACAGCAAAAGTTGGGTCGAACTATTGCGTGGATGGGTGCAAACCCTTCATTATGCTGGGAAAATTGGCAATTCAACTGCCGATTTATCCGAATACAAGGTGTTTGCAGAAAAGATTGGGTCGAACCGTCTTTTGCAGGATAAAAAAATAGGATTTGATTGGTTGCCGCCATTTGATTTGCTCGCTAAGCACAAGGGCTTATCAGCTATAACAACAAAAAGCCCCGACAAGGCGGGGCTTAAAAAAAAGGGGGAAAAAGAGGAACTTCTCTATCAGCGGAGAAAGAGGGATTCGAACCCCCGGAAGTTTGACCTTCAACAGTTTTCAAGACTGCCGCAATCGACCACTCTGCCATTTCTCCGGCGGCAAAAGTAATATTTTTTTTAATCCTACGAACTAAGATATATCTTTAATTTAAAAAGTTTTGTAATTGTTGTACATTTGTAAAACGCATCTCACTTAATATAATTCAATTATAAGGGTATGAAAAAAACTTTTTATTCGCTCCTTCTCACTATCTGCGTTAGTACAGGTACTTATGCTAAGGTAAAAGCCTACTTAAACCATGCGGTATTTTATAGCCCGGGCAAAGGAAGCTATGTAGAGACCTATTTATATGTAAGTGGGTCATCTGTTTTGTTCAAAAAACAAAAACAAAAATTTGAAGCAAAAGTTCATATAGAAATTGATTTCAAACAAAATAACATCTCAGTATTGGCTAAAAACTATGATTTACTTAGTCCAGAAGTTTTAGATACGAATTACAAATCCGATATTATTGATTTGCAACGCTATCTATTAAAACCGGGTACCTATCAAGCGGAAATAAAAATAACGGATGCGTATAATGCCAAACAAGAGCCTGTAAAAAGCACTTTAACTGTTATAATACCTCAAGCAACAGATAGCATTTTTGTTTCGGATATAGAGTTGGCAGAACCTTTTTTAAAATCAACGGAACAAACTTCCTTTAGCAAAAGTGGGTATGAGGTTGTGCCTATACCCTTTACTTATTTCCCCGAAAAAGTAACTAAACTGAGTTTTTATGCCGAAGGGTATAATACATTAAAACAATTGGGTGCCGATTCTAAATTCTTACTTGTCTATTATATTGAATCTGCCGAAATGAAAGAAATTGTTACAGGCTATCACACCTTTATCAAGCATAAATCAGAAGAAGTAGTAGCACTTGTTGGGCAGTTTGATATTGAAAATTTAACCAGCGGAAATTATAATCTTGTAATTGAAATTCGGAATGGTACAAATGAACTTAAAGCGAAAAAGAAACTTCCTTTTATTAGGAATGCCCCTAAGGTTAAAATCTCTTTAGATAATTTAAGTTCCGTTGATACGGCCGGCACTTTTATCAGTCATGTTACAAACCCCGATACATTAAGAGAATACATAGCTTGTCTATGGCCCATATCCAGCACCAGTGAAAGGGATTGGCAACACAATCAAATTCAAAGTAATGATGTAAAAAAAATGCAGCAGTATATATATGCTTATTGGGAAAACAGAAATCCGGCAAATCCTAAGGTTGCTTGGGCTGCGTACATGAAAGAAGTAAGAAAAGTAAATAAAATATATCCTTGCGGTGGTCAGCCTGGTTATATGAGCGATAGGGGCAGAGTTTATTTGCAATACGGCGCACCAAGCGCCGCACAACAAGTAACTTATGAGCCTGATTCGTATCCTTATGAAATATGGCAATATTACCGCCTTCAAAACACCTCTACAGGCGGGTATCAAACAAACAAAAAATTTGTTTTTTATAATCCTACTTTAGATGGAAAATGTTTTATGTTATTACATAGCGATGCGCGTGGAGAACAAAAGGATGATCGTTGGCAAATAGATTTAAAGAAGCGAGATAATCAGATTTTTAATTTTGACCAAACAACTCCCCAGAGTAGTATGGGCGATGGCGCGGCGGATTTATTTAATAACCCTCGCTAATGTATGCAGAGTTTAAAAGTAGCGGTTGTCATTTTAAATTTTAACGGAAAACATTTACTTCAAAAGTTTCTTCCCACTGTAATTCAATATAGCACAAATGCCACAATATATTTAGCAGACAACAACTCTACAGATGATTCTATTTCGTACTTAAAAGAAAACTATCCCGAAATAAAAATTATTACGCTTACAGAAAATTATGGCTTCGCAAAAGGATATAACGAAGCCTTAAAACAAATTAATGCTGATTATTTTGTATTACTAAATTCAGATGTAGAAGTTACCCCTGATTGGATTAATCCTGTTGTAAATTTAATGGAAGCTGATAAAGCCATCGCGGCGGCTCAACCAAAAATACTTTCCTATAATGCAAAAGATGAATTTGAATACGCCGGTGCTTGTGGCGGTTTTATTGATAAGTATGGTTACCCATTTTGCAGAGGAAGAATTTTTAATAGTGTCGAAAAAGACAACGCTCAGTATAATGACACCATAGAAATATTTTGGGCGACAGGCGCCTGCATGTTTATAAGAGCGTCTGTGTTTAATGAGTTAAATGGGTTCGACGGTTTTTATTTTGCACACATGGAGGAAATTGATTTGTGCTGGCGTATAAACAATACCGGGCATAAAATCATGGCGGTTCCTCAATCTGTCGTCTATCATGTAGGAGGTGGTACTTTAGATAAATTGAGTCCAAAAAAAACATTTCTAAATTTCAGAAACAGCTTAATTTCACTGACAAAAAATAATGCGAATGGGATTTTAGCACTTAAAATACTAACACGTTTAATCTTAGATGGCGTTGCGGGTATTAAGTTTTTTATGGAGGGAAATGCCCGCCACTCATGGGCTATTGTAAAAGCGCATTTTTCTTTTTACGCTCACCTAAGATATACTTTACAACAAAGGAAGGAGATAAAATTATTAAAGGATTATAAACCGTATCACAAACAAATATACCAAGGCAGTATCGTTTTCGATTATTATTTTAAAAAAAGAAAGTCATTTTCCGAATTAAGAAAAGGCCTGTTTAACGGGTAACGGGTTGCCAAACACTACTGGTAACACCTTTGCAATAGCGTATAAAACCTACAAACAAAGCGAAATTCATTACTATAAAATGAGATAGTGAAGTAATTGCCTTTAACTTAACACCTGTTTTCAGCAGCATTTTATTCATTGTGGGAAGCAGTAAAATAATCAGCTGAAAAATAAATACATATTTAAAAAGCAAACAAGTGTTTGCCAAACACAAACAGCAAATACTATTTAGTAAAAATAAAAACGGCGTAACCCAACGAAAAACTTTGTGCGACAAATAAGCGAAACCTATTTTAGAAAACGGGGTTTGAAGAAGATTTTTAAAATAAACCAAATTCTGAAAATTACCGGTCGCGATACGTGCTTTCCGTCTGAATTCACCTGATGTATCCGCCTTGGCATCCTCGTAAACAAGCGCGCTTTCCTGAAAAACAATTTCGCCTTTACTACTTAAAACCTTGCACGTAATAAAAAAATCATCTACCGTAAAATTAGAAGGGATAGTCGAATAATTTTCTTTCCGCAACGCGTAACAACCACCTTCAGCGCCAATTACAACATTCCATAGTTTGCTTTCCGCGGATTTTATAAAGTTTTCAAAATTAAAATACTGCAATTCATTTTGAGTAATTGTCTCTGTATTAAGCGCGCGTTTACAGATATTGCCACAAACCATTTTTACTTTATCATCTTTAAACCCTTTTACTAATTCATAAAAAGTATCCTCTTTAAAATACACATTAGCATCCGTCATAATTAAAATGGGTGCTTGCGTCAGTGAACACAATTTATTTATAATGTTAATCTTACCTGTACGTTCCGTAAACTCAATCAGTTTAAGTGACGAATACTTTTCCTGGTATTTTTTAATAATAACTACCGTATCATCCGTGCAAGCATCTGTGCCAATATAAAAAGCGACCTTCTCTTTTGGATAAGTCGTATTAAAAATACTTTCTATTTTTTCAGCGATAACCACCTCTTCGTTATAAGCCGCGCAAATAACAGCTATTTCAGGTAAGGCATCGTTTGGTTTATATTGAATTCTGTTTTTAGGCGTTCTGTTTCTTGAAAGTATATATAGAAAAAAAGGATAGACAACATACGTGTGAATCATCAGATAAGCAGTAGCAAAAAACACTATTTGAAAACATAAAATCATGTTTACAGATTTTTATAAAAACCAACCAATTGTTTTACTAATATACTGTTTTCAAAATTTTGTTCAATAAAACACCTGGCTTCATTTTGCAAAGCATCTTTTTTCTCTATATCGCTAAGTATTTCTATCACGGTCTTTGCAAAATCATCAGGAGTATCTGCTAATAAACAATTCTTACCGGAAATAACCGGTATACCTTCAGCGCCAATACCGGTAGAAACAATTGCTTTTCCATAAGCCATTCCTTCAATCATTTTTATACGCATACCACTACCCGAAAGCAAGGGTACAACCATTAAACTATATTGATGATATACTTTTTCCGCGCTTTCAGTTTTACCAACTATCACCACATTGGGTTTGTTAAGTGATTCCACCTTGGGGCTTATTCCTCTACCAATAATATAAAACTTTGCTTGCGGTATTTTTTGCAGCACTTTTTCCCATACATTGTTTACAAACCAAAGTACAGCTTCTTCATTCGGCATCCAATCCATACTACCAAAATGGAATACACTAAAAGATAATTCTACCTGATGATTTATTTTATATTGCTGTAATTGCACACCGGTTGGCGACACATGGAAAGAATTGTGAATACCCCAGTTTTCAAAATATATTTTATCTACTTCCGTTATGGGAATAATGGCGTCAACGCTTTGCAAAATCCGTTTTTCAAACTTTTTTAATCGTGTCGCTTGCAGTAGCAAGTAGCTGCGTTTAATGGCATTGGTTTCATTAGCAATTATCCGTTGCCAGATTAAATGCTCCGCATTGTGAGTTCTTACGGCTATTTTTGCTTTACTGTATTTCCTTATCGTTGGAATATAATTCCCCAAAAAAATACTTTCTAATTGAACGACCTCAAACTCTTTTTCTTTTAGAATGGAAATTAATTTTTCTTCGAAAGCTTTAAAGTAAAATCTGGAAACAAAATAAGATTGATTGGAAAACAAATTAAAAAACGCGCCTAATGCCGTAACATCAGTGTTTTGATATACCGACTGATACTTGCTTTTGTTTTTAAATTCCGCATCTACTTTTTCATCGGGCTTAAAATGTTTTTTGGTGTTAATGCAAAGTAAAGTTAAATCAACGCCGTTGCTTAGCAATCCGCAACTCATATTATACATGGCTATAGAGCTGCCATCATTAGCTGGATAAGGGGGTTTATTAGTTAGTTGCAGCAGGCGCATTTTTCGCGGTACTTTTTTTGAAGAGTTTTCTAAAGAAATCGGAATATACGTTTGCATCAAATAAAGGAGAATCGTTAGCGGCTTTTATAGAAAGCCAAATACCAATGGGAAGAAATATGGTAGCTCCTAACCACATACCCATTACTACATTTAATTTATCCTGCAGAACCATTTTTTCGCAGGTAATAGAAATAACGTGGTAGGTAATAAAAAGGAAAACAGAAATTACTACCGGCATACCAAAACCGCCTTTGCGAACAATAGCCCCAAGCGGAGCTCCTACAAAAAATAAAATAATGCAGGCAAACGAAAGTGTGAATTTTTTGTGCCACTCAACGGCATAATTTGCCTGTTCAAAAATTCGGTTTTCTTCTTCATCAACTTTGGAAGTAATAAACGCGTCGGCACTTCTTGCCATATTTAAAGCGCCTTCTATCAGGTTTTTTTTTCGAATCGTCGGAAGCTTAGCTACGTAATCATCAATAGAAGTTATTTGTTTAACCTGTAGAGAATCATTTTTTTTGCATTGCGCCAAACTCTTTTGAAAATAATACAAATTAGAAAACTGTTTGTAAATCTGCTTATAGCTTTGTTGTCGTAATTTGACAGCTGTATCATTATACTGCGAGAGTAATTTCAGATTCATCATTCCGGCATTGTTCCTAAACAAAACTTCATCTGTATTTTGCATTTTAATTTTACTTAGGTCAATTTTAACCTCCTGTTCTTTAAAGTGCATAATCATATTAGGGCGTGTGCGCTCTTGTTTTGCGTCCTCTAAGGGTTGCGAATATCTGGTTCCGTTAAATAACTTTATAATTAAAAACTTTTTATCGTCCGCCATAGCAATTTGCCCGTCTTTGGCATACATCTGCGCGGTATTTCCGCGTCCCGCCGTGTGGTCGTATATATATACATTATGGATGCTGATACCATCTTCCTCCTTTTTACCAATACGAATGCTATAACCCTGAATTCCATTATAAAAAACACTTTCCTTTAAACTAATAGCGGGTTTAGAGCTACGCACATCATACAAAAGCCGACCCGCTTTTAAATTTACATAAGGCAGCGTATAGTTGCTGAATAAAAAACAAAAGCATGCCAAACCAACAATTAAAACCAATAGTGGTTTCATAATAGATAACAAAGATAGTCCGGCTGATTTCATAGAAGCTAACTCATAGCTCTCGCCCAGGTTACCAAAAGTCATAATAGAAGAAAGCAGTATGGCCAAAGGCATAGAAGGAGATAGAAACGTAACAAATATGCAACCAAACATTTTTGCTAATGTGATGTTGTCAATACCCTTACCTACTATCTCATCTATATAAGTAAACAGAAAAATCATGAAGAAAATAAACATGCCAATAAAAAGCGTGGCCAAAAACGGCGGTATATACTTTTTAATTAAATAGATATGGAGTGTTTTTATACCCATTAGTGATGCAAAGTTATTATTTCTTATCTGCCATAAAAGAAAGAAAGTCTACGTTCATTAACGAGACAATATGCTTTAATTAGATAAGCATAGCCAGGAAAATTTGGTATAGATTATGAATCTATAGCGCCTTCAAATATATTGATAGAATCAATATGAGCGGCTGTTTCCTTCAGATAAATGTGCGCGGGGACAGAAGGACCTACGGTGGTATCTTCCAGTAAACGCGAGTTATCAAATATTTGTCCTAATTCCACAAAATTAATATATGGGTCAAGGGCATAAAACAATATCCTTAATTTGGTATTATCACCAAAGTAATTCATCCAGTAATCAAGGTATTCTTTGTGTTTAAAAAGCGGGTTTTGGTCATCAACTAAGGTGCTGTTCTTAGACCATTTTTTCATGCTGGTAAGCAAGCTTTTAGAAACAAATTTAAAATCTGGTTTATCGGGAAACAAATGCTTAATGGCATCGGTAGCTTTTTTGGGCGTTGTAATAGATGCCGCGCCGCTTGAAATATGATACACACGGTATTTTCTTTTCTTATTAAACACCAGCTCTATAATAGCACGGGTGGCATAATCAATAGGAATAATGTCAATATTACTTTCGGTATGCATGGGCAGAAGGCGCATGTGATTGAGCGTTGCCAAAGCCCACAGTATTACATACGAACGCGGAACCCAGTCTCTGCTATCGCCCATAATGATGGAAGGTCTTACCACTAAAATTTTATCTTCGGGCAGATAATCTTTTAAGATAAGCTCGCCAATCATTTTAGTATAAGAATACTTTACCAAATGTTTCGCGGTAAGGTTTGGCGACATATCTTCTGTTACCACACAATCTTTTACCGTTGTGCCGCAAATAGTAGCGGTACCCACATAAGTAAACAAATCCAGATGCTTTAAAGTTTTAGCCCAACGAAGCAGCTGATGTGTACCACCTATATTTACCTTTTCAACTATCTCATCGTATATTTTAGTGAAGGAAGTGTTGGCAGCCGAGTGTATAATAGTATCAACATCTTTAATAAGAGGATTGTTTATTAAGCTATCGGCCAGGTTATCATCACTTAACTCTCCAACTATAGGGATAACTTTTTTAGTATCAAAGTGGTCGTTGTGTAAATCAAATACCTTTTTTAGCCTTGCCAAAGCTTTTGCTTCGTTTTGAGCTCTAACTAAACAATAAATTTTATCTATATCGTTTCTTTTAGATAGTTCAACCAATAACTCCCCGCCTAGAAACCCTGTAACCCCTGTTAAAAATAACTGCATATAATAAATCGACCTCTAATTTAATTAAAAAAACTCTAACCCTATTACTCCCAAAACAATCAACAAAATAGAAACTACTTTTAGTATTGTAACCGGTTCGTGCAAAAACAAAATACCCACTACTGCCATAACCAATATACCTGCGCTTGCCCAAATGGCGTATGCAACGCTGGTATCCATTTTTCTTAATACAAGAATAAGGCAACCTAACGCCATGGTATAAAACAAAAAAACAAACAGTATAGGCACTAACTTGGTAAAGCCTTCTGATTTTTTCATGAAAATCAGGGCAATGATTTCAAAAGAAATACCCAAAGAAAGCAGAAACCATTTCATAATGTCATATTGTTTTAAATTTTTGCATCATGCTGTTCGCCTAAAGGCTCGGGTCATAAATAAGTTAAAATAAAGACATCAAATTTACGATTATTTACGAGCTAATCTACCCTTGGCTGTTTTATAGAGTGATTCTAATTTATAACCTCTTTAAAGTTTTGAGTGGCTTGTGTGTGGAAGATCGTTTTGTCTTGACTTTTTGTTTCTTTTTCGTCAAGGAAAAAGAAAAACCATAAAGAATTTTTAGTCTTTAAATGTTTTAGGAACGGCAGGGTCTGTAATTATAATATAATCGCCCAGGTGCTTTTGTTTGCTCCAGTCTATGTTTGGAAATGATTCATCAGAGCCTGTAGAGAGGATTAGCGCTTTTATATCCGGACCATATTTTATTACTTGTTTGGCAACCGCAAAACCTTCATCGCTATGAAACCTGCCGTTTACCTGCATTACTTTTTTTGTTTTATTAACTTTTAAATACTCATGGATAGAATACGCCATTGTAGCATCCCAAAGAGATTGCGCCATAATTAAATTAAATGAACCCATGCCACCCATAGGAGGAGCTTTTACTTTTGCGGTATCGGTTTTAGAAAGCCCGTGTCCCGACATTTCCAACAGTTTTTCATAATACTTGCCTGTTGCGGTATCATAAGGAAGCGGAGCGAAATATTTTTTAGATTCCTTGGGTAATTCCATCAATGCTTTTTGTCCTTTTCTGCCGGCTAAGTTGGTATAGCGACTTGGCGCATTAGCGCAAATAACATCCAGTTTGTTGGCCTTTGCCAGTTCAACCATAGGTTTATAATCTCTGTAGTTATTCCATACACGGGCATCTTTGGTAAAGTTTTTCTCTCGAATAAAACCACCCAGGTATTCATTCATCACAGGTTGCACATCCCTATCAAACATCTCCATAGAAAGCGCCATGCTGTTTCCGTATTTCCGGTAAAGCATTTCAAACAGTTTGTTTTCTAAGTAATGTCCTACCGAATCGTTATGCTCTTCGCCGAAAAAAACAACGCTGTAATTTTTCATATCTTCTACAACATCAGTCAGGGTTACTTCTTTGCCCTGTTTTACAGAATATATTTTATAGTTCTTTTCGGTAACCTGCGCTATAGAGATTTGAGATATGATACAGAAGAATTGAGACAGGAACAATATGTAAATTAATTTCTTCATCATGTAACAAATATAATAAAAACCTTTAAACCTACTGCATAAGAGCCGGCAACTCGTTCTCTACACACAAGGGCATCCCTAAGAAAGATACCCTTTTTGCGTTTACGCAGTTTAGTTTTTCAAACATAAATCAATTAATTTTCTATAACTCAATACATCTTTTCGAGAACTCAATCTGTTTCTTTTAAAAACACCAAGCCACCTCTTACTTAACTTGCGCTTAATATTGGGATTTAACTTTAAAGTATTATTTTTGGAGACAAATACAACATAATGAAGAAACTACTTACTCTTTTAGCCTTAGTATTTTGTTTGACCGGGAAGGCGCAATGCCCAGTAACTGCAACAGCAGAGTATATGATTATTTGTAATGGGATGACAGATGTTTTAGCAGCAAGTGGTGCTACAACTTGTACTTGGCAACCTCATACAAATATAATATCTACAAGTATAACAGGTGATACTGTTTTAATACAACCTTCTACAAATACCATATACACAGTAACAGGTACTACGGGAACTTGCACGGCTACAAATACAGTATCGGTAACAGTAAATAATTGTACTCCACCCATAGTTAATTTTAGTAAAACCGCAGATACTATATGCGTTGGGCATTGTATTTATTATAAAGACTCTACACAATACACAAGCACAAAGCCATTAACCTATACTTTTGTATTTCAAGGTGGTAATATAACTAATATACCTACAGGTAGTTATGTTGTTGCAGATACACTTTTTTATTCCATAACAAATAATACCCCCGTGGGAAATATTAAGGTTTGTTATAATGTTAATAGCTCGTTAAATGAGAATGACCCTGCACATAATATTTATGGATATTATAACGTAACAGAAATAGTACAAAATGGGATAGGGCAAAGTAATTCGAAAACAGATAGTGTTATGGTATCCGGTTGTGTGGGCATAGAGCAATTTGCAACTATTAAAGAGCAGGTAAACATCTACCCCAACCCCAACAACGGCAGTTTTGTTATAGAGCCAAACAGCAATGTAAAACAAACCCTGCAGGTTTATGATGTGAATGGCAAACTGGTATTAAGCCAAACCATAAACGGCAAAACTACCATTGATGCAAGCACCTTAAATGAAGGCGTTTATAATATAAGCCTGCAAAGCAATGAGGGCGTGGCAAATAAGAGGTTGGTTATAGTGAGGTAGTGTAGTGTCATTTCGACCGCAGGGATAAATCTATATAATTCAAGTTGCTAGTTAGTGAGTTTGTTAATTTGAAGAGCAAACACGAATAAAATCAGTTTAACCAAGAATCCATTTAAGGTAACTGCGTGTATGGTTCTTGGGAACATTTTTTTGATTGTATGCCAAGCAGTGGTAAATTAATTATACTGAAACAGAATAGAAAACAAGTAAAAGAGTGCTACCTTAAATAAAGGTAGCACTCTTTCTTAAATAAAAACCCTAAAGATTTATCTGAGCAATAGCTATATCGCTATTGTGTATGCCTTGCAGCTTTAGAAATTCGTTTTTATTTACTTTATTAATAAGCGCAATATCTCCCTGCATTAAAGTAATCCCGGGCTCTATACAAACTGTTCCCGCATAAACATACACAGCTATTATATTGCAATCAAACGCAAGCTCTTTATTTTCTTTTTCGGTTAATGAAACCCCTTTAACGACAGCCTTTACAAGACCTCTGGTCATTACATTAAAATCGGTGGCTTTGCCCCTGCTCATAGTTTCCCAATCGCCCCTAAAGCTATCGGTATCAAATTTGTTGAGTTGTTTGGTATGATGATTTTTATGCTGAATAAGAAGCGCGCCCTGCAATACCATAAGTTCTCTGGCAATGTTTGGTAAACTTGTAAAAGTTGATTGCTCCACATCAATAGTGGCGGTACTTATTCTGAAAATAAAATCGAGATTCTTATACACCGCACCCTCGGGGTATATATACAGCTGCGTGGTAGTGCCGCCCTGCCAGGTATTCGTTTGCAGTTGTTCTTTTTTAGTAACTTTTATTTGCATAATCTTTTGTCATTGCAAGCGAAGCGTGGCAATCTCATTTAGGGCGTTCCGGCTAAGCGCCTTACTCTTATCCTTTAAAAATAGCTTTATGTTATCTTCAATTAAATTACGTATATCAACAGAATCTAATCTATGAGTTTCGGTTTCCATCCTTAGTAGGTAATCCATGTTTGTTTTTGGCTAAAAGACTAATACAAAGCTAAACATTAGTTTAATAATTGTGTTAGCAAGATGCCGTGCAGCGCGTATAGCCCGCCCCGCTAACGCGGGGAACGCCCAAATAATTTACTTTGTTTGCACAGATGCCGGTTCACCTTTCCATTTAAAGGTTTTAATCATGTGCATAATATCGCTTCGTATATAATCAATCACAATTTTTAAGGAATCTATATTAGGCGGGCAATTAAAATACAATGAGCCGCGCAGGAAATGTTTGCTACTATCGGTAATATAAAACTGTATGGCCGATGCGCTGTTGCCCGAAATATCATATAACAAGCCATACACACGGGCAGAATCGTTTATTAAAACTTCTTCATCTAAGCCGCTTGCTTTTACCTGATGTTTTACGGCAAGTTCACGAGAGTCTTCTATGTGCTGTCTTAAATTATCATGTAAAACATCGTAACTAATATACAACTGCGCTTTGTATATGGGGTAGAAAATGTTTAACCAACAGGGTCGCGCGTTTTTGCTTTTATCATCTTCTACAAAAGAATAAACCGGTGTTTGAAAGGTAAACGGACAAAGGCTGTCGTAGGTTTTGTATTTCTTTTCGGGGAAGTTAAGTCTGTAAAACGCACGAGGCTTGGGTGCAACGGCATTATCATCATCATTGCCTATGCAGGATGTCAGGCAACAGGTAATAGTTAATAGGAAACAGGCAATAATTATTTTTTTCATCTTTATAAGGGTAAATCATCTTTTGCATTGGGTTCATTAGCCTGTGTTCCGCCATCGGTATGTGGTTGAGATACACCTTCACTCTTTCTAATCAGCTGAAATGTTTCGGCAACTATCTCTGTGGTGGTACGTTGTTGTCCATCCTTATCCTGCCAACGGCGGGTTTGCAACTTGCCTTCTAAATAAATGGTATATCCTTTTTTAAGAATGCGTTCGGCACTTTCGGCAATGGCTCTCCACATCACAATGTTGTGCCATTCGGTTTGCTCAATGCGATTGCCTTCTTTATCTTTATAATATTCGGTAGTGGCTAAACTAAAACTAACACGCGCCACGCCCCCTTCTAAACGTCGTACTTCGGGGTCTTTACCCAAATTGCCAACTAAAATCACTTTGTTTACACCAGCCATATTTGTAATTAAAAATTCAAAATTAAGAATTTAGAAAGCAAAGTCTAACTTTTAAATTTTAACTTCTTACTTTTGACTTAGTAATGAACTACCGATACACCTCTTTTAAACAAGCTCAAATAGCTTACACCGTTAGCGGAAAAGGCAGGGCGGTTGTGTTGCTTCATGGCTTCTTAGGTTCTGCCCATAGTTGGGATGGTTTGCGAACTTCATTAGCCAAACATTTTAAAGTAATTTGTGTTGATTTACCCGGACACGGACAAAGCGATTGCTATGGCTATGTGCACAACATGGAATTAATGGCGCAGGCTGTTAAGGCGGTAACAGATAGCTTACACCTTAAAAAGTATGTGCTCATCGGGCATAGCATGGGTGGCTATGCCAGTCTGGCTTTTGCCGAATTATTTCCTGATTATATAAGAGGTTTGTGTTTGTTTCATTCTACATCTTACGCTGATAGCGAGCAGAAAAAGAAAGACCGCGACAAAGCCATACGTGCGGTAAAAAACAGTTACCCTATTTATGTAAAGCTAACCATTAAGAATTTGTTTAACACCAAAAATCTTTCGCATCTCAAAAAAGAGACGCGTTTTACCCAACAAATAGCCCGAAAAACTTCTAAGCGAGGTGTGGTTGCCGCTCTCGAAGGAATGAAGAATCGCCATAGTCGTGATGTAGTTCTGCATTTTGCCCGTTACCCTGTTTTATTTATTATAGGTAGGTACGATAATATACTGCCCATGCAAAGCCTATTGGACCAAGCTGAGCTTTGCGAATACAAACATATTTTATTGCTTGAAAATGCCGGACACATGGGCTTTTTAGAAGAACCGGTTCTTTGTTTAAAACACATCAAACGTTTTATACGCCAATCATTTAAGTCTTATAACCTGTTATAATTATGAAGGAGTTGTAACAAATTAAAGTTTGCGCAATAAAAAAGGAGTCCGTTAGAACTCCTTTCTTACTATTTATATAAATTAGATTTATTTTACTTAGCAGATGCTTCGTTATTGCCTGAAAGTTTTTCACGAATACGAGCGGCTTTACCTGTACGGTCACGTAGGTAAAATAATTTAGCGCGACGAACCATACCAACTTTACCAACTTCAATCTTTTCGATAAAAGGAGAAGCTAAAGGAAATATACGCTCTACACCAACGCCGTTAGACATTTTACGAACCGTGAAAGTAGCGGTAGCTCTTTCGTTCTTACGCTGAATAACTACGCCAGTGTATAACTGGGTACGTTCTTTTTCTCCCTCTTTAATTTTGTAGTGTACTGTAATAGTATCACCGGCTTTAAAGTTGGGGTGTGTAACCTCTGGGGTTAGTTGTTTTTTTACGAAATCAAGTAATAAACTCATGACTCTTTGTTTTTAATTTTAATTCCCAGCATTCGTTGCCTTGTGCAACCAGCGGCTAAAAACGGAGGGCAAATATAGTGAAAATTCTTATTCCACCGCCTCTTAGCTAAAAAAGAACAAAATAGCTTATTTTTTAAGCAATTCCTGAGGGTTAAATACTTTTCCACCCAATATCACAGTATTTACTGTTTTTATGTTCGCTATATCATCCAGCGGGTTTTTATCAAGTAACACTAAGTTGGCTTTTTTATTTTTGCCTATGGTTCCCCACTCTGCTTCTTTATTAAAAAAACTGGCTGCATTGTAGGTAACAATCTTTAAAATAGCGTAATTGCTTAAACCCGCTTTTTGGTATACCTTCATTTCTTCAGCCATGGCAAAACCGGGTACATTAAATGCCGATTCATCCGGACTAAGCAATAGCTTTACGTTGGCATCGCTCATACGTTTAAGCAATTTACCAAAGTCATACAGACTTTGTTTTACACGGGCAATGGTTTTCAGGCGTTCTTCTTCCTTTGCGGGGGTATTATATTTAGCATAATAATCGTCGTACTCTTTTTCCCATTTGCTTTGTAACTCTATACTGATGTGGTTCACGCCGTTTCTTTCTTTTAAATCATCCGCGCCATATTGCATACCCCATATATAGTAGAAAGAAAGCGTTGGACACACATAAATATTTCTCTTCTTCAGTTCATTCATCACATCAGGAAAATGCAAAGAGTCTTTTCTAAATTCTTTTAATATAGCCTGATAATGCTCTACCGAAGACTGATTGGCTTTTATGGCGGTTTGCAAATCCTGATTATAAACATGCCCTGCCATTTTCAATCCGCTTTCTTTACTTATAAGGGCTGTGCTGTAGAATAAGGCGGGTGTAAGTCCCGAAAGGTATTTAATAAAATCCCAACCCTCTTTTTTAGTTTGCTTCACAAATTTTTCAAGGTCTTTATCGGTAATAGTAGAATCATTTGGTAAAGAGATAGAAATATACAAATCGGGTGCCAGGATTAGTTTCTTGCTAATGCTGTCGCGAAGTGTTAAGTGCCTTGGCTCTCCGCGCATGCTGCGCAGGGTAGTTACACCGGCAGCCAAATTGAGTTTAAAGAATTGTCGCAGGGGCATATCTTTCTCGTTTGGAAAATGAACGTGCATATCTGCCATACCGGGCATCAGGTATTTGTCTGTTCCATCAATATGGGCTTTGGTATTATCTCTTGTTTGTTCAGGTTTAAAGGGAGTAATGCTTTCAATTTTTCCTTCTTTAATAATTACTGTCTGATTTTTAAGAAGATGTTCTTTCCCTTCAATTGGAATTACATTTACATTGGTAATGATGAGGTTTTGCGCTGCTACAGTAAACATTAAGCAATTTACAGTTAACAGCAAATAGCAAATATGTTTACTGATAATTGAAAACTGATAACTGAAGAGCTTTTTCATGCGAGTGCCTAATCAGTATGCTTGGTTGTCTCTTCTATAACGTTGGTTTGCTTCTTAATATCTTCCTTTATGGTATTCATGTTTTGCTGTATATCCTGCTGTATACCGTTGGTGGCATCTTTAAACTGACGGATGCCTTTACCCAAATTACGCATCAGGTTGGGCATTCCTTTGCCTCCAAACAACAGCATAACGGCCAATACAATGACAAACAATTCGCCACCGCCAAGGAAATCAAATATCAGGAAAATCGGTTTCATGTGTTATTTACGATTTGTTTATTTACGATTTTCATATTTCAATAACTAAATTGTCAATCTTTAAATCGTCAATTCATTTTATTTTTCTGAATTTAAGCAAGGTATAAATGCCTAAGCCAAAGATAATCGCCACAACCAGCAGAATAAATATCTCCGAACCGCCAAACTCGTTCATGGTATTCACCGAGCTAATTAAAAATTTAGAATTAAAAATTAAAAAGTGGGGCATATTGACTTTTAAATTTTGACTTTTGCCTTTTGAATTAATTGAACAAGTTTACTCAACGCATAATCAATCTCTTCCTTAGTATTATATTTACTGAAAGAAAAACGCACCGAAGGACGGGTTACATCAACGCCCAAACCACGCAACACGTGCGAGCCCTGGTCGCTACCCGATGAACAGGCGCTTCCACCCGAAGCCGCAATGCCCTGTATATCTAAATTGAACAACAACATTTCGGCATCATCGCTGGGCGGCAAATGCACGTTAAGCACGGTGTATAAACTATTCTCGCCAATCTCTCCGTTAAATTCCACACCCGGAATGGTTTTTTTCAACTCCTCAATCATGTAATTTTTCAATCCGCGAATATGGGTTTGGTGCTCGTCCATTTCTCTGAAACATATTTCCAAAGCTTTTGCCAAACCCACAATACCATACACGTTTTCGGTACCGCCACGCATGTTACGTTCCTGTGCGCCCCCGTGAATCAATGGTTTTAGTTTAACGGCATGATTAACATACAAAAAGCCAACACCTTTTGGTCCATGAAATTTATGCGCCGCGCAGGTTACCATGTGTACTTTTATGTTGCGTAAGTCCATCGGGAAATGCCCCATGGTTTGCACGGTATCGCTATGGAAAATAGATTCGTATTTCTCGCATAACTCCCCAACCTTTTTAAACGGAAGTAAAGTGCCAATCTCATTATTGGCATGCATTAACGATACCAACGATTTTGGATTAGCTGCCAGCAACTCTTCCAGGTGTTTTAAATCTACATTGCCTTTTTTATCCAGCTTTACCCAACTCAATTTTATTTTACCTTCCTTCTCCAGCTCGCACAACAAATGCTCTACCGCATGATGCTCTATTTTAGAAGAAATAACATGCTTAATACCTAACGTTTCAATGGCTTTTACAATGGCCATGTTATCGGCCTCTGTTCCACCCGAAGTAAAGAATATCTCAGCCGGAGTAACGTTTAAAAGTTTAGCTACCGTCTTACGTGCATTCTCAATAGCCGAACGGGTTTTGCGTCCGAACGCGTGTATGGAAGAAGGATTACCAAACTCTTCCTTCATATAAGGGAGCATGGCTTCAAAAACTTCGTTATCTAATTTGGTAGTGGCGGCGTTATCCAGGTAAACTTTCATTTGATTCTGCATGTAGTTTAATCATGCAAAAGTACAATGTTTATTCTGTATTTCCATTGGTTAAATAGAGGGGTTTTTCCTAGTGCTAAGGAAACCCTTTATAAAAATTACTGCGATGCCCAAAACAAACAAGTGTTATTTTGTTGTTGCGTATAACTAATCCGATGCGGTAATTATCCATTACTTGCACTCTGTAGTAAGCATCAAATTTGTTTAGTTTTTTCAGATGAGGTATTTGTGCAATATCTTCTGCTTTCATCATTTGCACCAATACTTTATGCACCTCTTTTGCTAATTTTCGGTTAGATAATCTACTCAAGTCCCGATAGAAACTACCCTTAGCCTTTAGCTCCATGCTTTGCCAATAAGCCAAAAACTTTTTCAAGGGGTACATCTTCACTTTTCATGCCTTTCTCAATCCACTTAGCCAACGCTTCGTCTTCTAACTCTTCTTCGGTAAGTACTTGCGCTTTGTATCTGAATTTCTTCAACATAGATAAAAAGAAGGTTTCTTCTTTCTCAGGTATATTTACAATAACTGTTTTCATAACTCAAAGATACAATGTTTATTCTGTATTTCAAGGGGCTTATATAGGGAGGGCTTTTTCTTTAATTTTTTTTAGTACATTTGTTTTTATGAAAACAACATTACTTGTTATTTCTTTACTGTATTCTGTTTTTCTATCCGGACAGGATACTACGCAAGTAACGGTTCAAAAAAACAAGCGTGTTTATATAGGTGCAAATTTCTCTCCTGATTATTGTTTCAGAACATTGTTAAATAATGATGGAAGTTCTTTTAGTGCCAGCATAATTGATTCTTATAATAAACTTGACAAACCTAAATTTGGCTATACAAGTGGTGTAAATGTTGGGTACACGTTAACGAAGCATATAAGTTTAGAAGCGGGGATTCAATATTCTAATAAGGGCTTTCAAACCACAAACTTGTATGCATTAACCTTTGGTGATATGATTGACAGAAGACGGGGTTTTGTTTATAATACTAATCTCAGCTCAAGTTTTCTTACAAGCGGAAAAATTGTATACAGATATAATTATTTGGACGTTCCATTAAAAGTAAATTTTGTTTTTGGTAAAAAGAAGTTGCATTTAATTAGTAGCGTTGGTTTAACCACAAACTTCCTTATCCGCTCAACCACTAGTTTTGTAGGTGCTGATAGCACAGGTAAATCAATAAAGAATAGCAGTATAACAACAAATGCTTATAACAGAGTTAACCTTTCACCTATGGTAAGTTGTGGTATAGAGTATATGATTACTGCTAAAATGTTTTTTAGAATTGAACCAACGTTTAGATTTGGCATTCTAAAGCTATCTGATACTCCCGTTACACAATATCTTTGGAATGCTGGACTAAATGTTAGCTACTATTTTAAGATTTAGTTAAAGTGCGTTAGGTACTGTGCAACGAAAATCCTTTTATTGTAATCGCAAAAGATTGCAGTACAAAGCCCCACGGTACATTTAGATAACGCTGAGTGAGCCGGCGCGCCGGAACGCCCAAACATTAATGCACCAACAAACCTTGTGCTTTTAGGTAATTAAGCTCGCTTAGTTTGGTATTATATGCTGCCTGAGATAAGCGGTATTGGGCATCTTCGTAGCTCTGTTCTACGGTGCGGTATTCTATATAATTTGATAAACCTTGTTTGAAACGTTGCGCGGCAATAAACAGATTTTGATTTGCCATTTGCACACTTTGCTTTTCTATATCTATAATGTTCAGATTGTTCTGAAAACTTAAAAAGGCTTTATACAGATTTCCTTTCTCTTGCAACTTTGTGGCTTCCAAGCGCATATTATCAGAGCTCAACTGCATTGTTTGATTTTTAATGGCGGTGTGGGTGGTAAGGTTGTTTAATAAAGTCCAGTTACAAACAAAACCCGCGTTATAGCCATAGTTTAAATTCTCGCGCAAAAACCCAATGGAGTTAGTAGTTTTTTGCCAGGTATAGTTACCGGTAATACCTATCTTAGGCATCCGGTTGGCCTTAAACTCTTTTAAAGCAAGCTCATCTATCTCGATAGTTTTTTGTCCCGCTAATATAGAGTTGTTATTTTTGTCTGTATTATCCAACGCCATCTGATACTCGGGCTTGGTTTGCATAATGATGGTATCGGGTACTGCAAAATCAACGTCGGCTGGGCGTTTTAAAATACTATTCAGGTTAATCCGCTGCTCATTCAATAAGTTTTGTTGTTGAATGATTGATACCTGAATGTTGTTGTAATCTATCTGAGTTTGCAACACATCTACATTAGAACCCGTGCCTGCTTTCAACTTTTGGTCGGCCAATTGCTTTTGGTCGGCACCCAAAGTTAAAGACGTATTTAAAGATTTTATATACTGCTTTATACTAATCATTTGATAGTAGGCAGTAAGGGCGTTAAGCAAGGTAGTTTCAACGGTTACACGATATTGAAGATTGCTAAGCTCTTCGGCGCGGTTTAATTTCTTTTTGGTAACAAACATTTTTAGTCCGTCGAAAAAATACCAGGTACCAATAATAGAAGGAGCGTAGTTATAGGAAGTAAGTCCTTGTTTATTAATATCAGCCGAAGGAGTGGAATACTTTAGTGTGGTAACCGTTTGACCAACACCTAAGGGACTGGCAGGACTACCCGATGCGATAGATATTTGAGGCAGCATACCCGTAGTACCACCCGACACAGTACCCCCCGTAGATTGTCCGCCACCTATTAATCCAATATTGTTGTTGTTTTTGGCTACCTGTACATTGTTCTTCGCAATCCTAATATCAAAGTTGTTTTCAACGGCTATTTTAATAACGTCTTCTAAAGTCAGTAAATCCTGAGCATTGCAGTTAATAGGTAATAGCGAATAGGCAATAGCCAACGACCAAACAATTTTAAATTTATACTTCATCATTCTTAATTCCTAAATCGTAAATTCTTTTACAGGCTCTGATTCATACGTGTTTTCCAGTTTTTTTCTATGTGCTTTCGATAGGTAAGTGTACATAGCAGGAATTACAAACAGGGTTAGTATTAACGAAAACATAATTCCACCCACTACCACAATACCCATACCCATACGGCTTTTAGCGGCTGCACCTAATGACATGGCAATTGGCAAGGCACCTAATGCAGTTGCAATACTCGTCATTAAAATAGGACGAAGACGGGCAGTAGCTCCTTTTTGTATAGCTTCTAATTTAGATAAACCTTGTTCTCTTAACTGATTGGAAAACTCCACAATTAAAATACCGTTTTTAGTAACGAGACCTATTAACATTATAATACCAATCTCTGAAAAGATATTAAGTGTTTGATTGAAATACCATAAAGATAAAAGCGCTCCTGCAAAAGCAAGCGGTACTGTTAGCATTACAATAAACGGGTCAACAAAACTTTCAAATTGTGCAGCAAGAATTAAATAGATTAACAGAAGCGCTAAACCAAGTGCAAACATAATGTTAGAACCGCTCTCCGCAAAGTCTCTTGAAGGACCTGTTAATGCAGTTGTAAAAGTTGGGTCGAGTACTTTTTTTGCAATCCTGTCCATAGCTTTAATACCATCATCAATAGTTTTGCCGGGGGCTAAACCTGCAGATACGGTAGCAGCTTCATAACGATTATACTTATACAATTGCGGCGGGCGACTTAACTCTTCAACCTTCACTACGTTATCTAACTGAATTAAATCTCCGGCTGCATTGCGCACATATAAAGATTTTACATCAGACGGAGTACCCCTAAAATCAATATCCAACTGCCCCATTACCTGATATTGTTTATCATTCATAATAAAGTAACTAAACCTGTTTCCACTTAAAGCAAGCTGCATGGTTTGTGCAATATCCTGCACAGATACACCCAACGATTTTGCTTTATCTCTCAGTATGGTAATATCCAGTTCGGGCTTATTGAATTTTAAGTTACAATCAACACCCTGAAACGTAGGTTCTTTATATGCTTCATCTAAAAACTTAGGAAGAAACTCTTTAAGCTTACCAAAATCGGGAGCTTGGATAACATACTGCACAGGTAAGCCCCCACGCGGACCACCGCCCGCGGAAATAGTTTGCTCTTGCGATACAAATATTTTTCCTTCAGGAAATCCTTTGGTTAGTTTAGCTACATAATCTGCGCAAACCTGTTGCGACCTTTTCCTGTCTTCAGGCTCTTTTAACATCAATCTCATAGAGCCTGAGTTTACAGAACCTGTACCAAACCCCGGCGCAGTAATTGTCATTACCATTCGCTTTTCTTTCAGGCTGTCATCAACCATTCTACCAAACCTGTCCATAAACCTATCCATGTATTCATACGAGGCACCTTCGGGCGCAGTAGCATTTATACGTAACCAACTTCTGTCATCAAGCGGAGCTAATTCTGATGGAATAAACTTTATCACAATTCCAATTAATATTATGGATGTACCAATGATAACAAATGCCCACTTACGTCTCTTTAAAAACTTTCCAAGTGTATTAGAATAATTAGTTTCAAGACGTTCAAAGAAAGGTTCCGTCATTGTATAAAAGCGACTCTTCTTATGATTTTTCTTTACCAAATGCGCGTTCAGCATGGGTGTTAAAGTAAGCGAGACAAAAGCAGATATAAGCACAGACCCCGCTAACACAACGCCAAACTCACGGAACAATTGCCCCACAAAACCCTGTAAGAATATAACAGGTAAAAACACCGCAGCTAATGTTATAGAAGTTGAAACTACGGCAAAGAAAATTTCTCTCGAACCTTTATGCGCCGCTTCAATAGGGTCCATACCATCTTCTATCTTTTTAAAGATGTTTTCGGTTACCACAATACCATCATCAACTACCAGACCTGTGGCAAGCACAATAGCAAGGAGCGTTAATACGTTAATGGAATAACCCATGATATACATAATAAAGAACGCGCCTATTAAGGCAACCGGCATATCTATCAAAGGACGGATAGCGATAACCCAATCGCGGAAGAATAAATAAATAATAATAATTACCAGAATGATGGCAATAAGCAATGTTTCTTCTACTTCAGAAACGGCACGACGAACAAACTTGGTATTATCTAAGGCAATATCTATTTTATAATCTTTCGGGATTTCTTTTTTAATTTTCTCCATCCGCTTATTAAACTCATCTGCAATATCAATGTAGTTAGCACCCGGTTGAGGTACCACACCCAAACCAATCATGGCAATACCGCTAATTTTTAAAGTAGTCTCTACATTTTCGGGTCCAAGCTCTACACGACCAACATCTCTAAAACGAACCAATTCGGTTCCGTTTGTTTTAATAATCATGTTCTCATAATCATCAACCGTATTTAAACGGCCTTTTGCCTGTACGGTAAGCTCGTTGCTTGGTCCAACTACTTTACCTGACGGAGATTCTATATTTTCTTTATTTATGGCATTTTGTACATCAATAGCTGTAAGCCCGTATGCAGCAAGCTTTGCAGGGTTCATCCACAAACGCATAGCGTATTTCTTTTGTCCCCAAACCTGAATGGTACTAACACCGGGAATGGTTTGCAGACGTTCTACCAATACATTCTCTGCATAATCATCAACTTCTAAAATAGAGCGTGTATCACTTTGTACCGTCATACTAATTATCGCATCGCTATTAGCATCTGCTTTGGTAACGGTTGGCGCGGCATCAATATCCTGCGGTAACTGGCGCAATGCCTGCGCTACTTTATCGCGTACATCATTAGCGGCACTTTCCAAATCAGCGCTTAAATTAAACTCAACCGTAATAGAGCTTACGCCTTGCGCACTGGTGGAAGAAATAGTACGGATACCATCAATACCATTAATAGACTTTTCTAATGGCTCTGTAATCTGCGATTCTATAACCTCGGCACTGGCACCCGTATAACTGGTACGCACGGTAATAACAGGAGGGTCAATAGCCGGGAACTCACGTACACCAAGAAACTTATATCCTATTAATCCGAACAACAGAATAATAAGGTTCATTACGATGGCAAGAACCGGCCTGTTTATACTGGTAGATGAAATACTCATTTACTTTAGTTTTTTTAGGTTCTGAATTTTAACTTTCATCCCGGTTTTAAGTGCCATAATACCTGATGTGGCAATGGTGTCTCCGGCTTTTAACCCGGTTAAAACTTCTACGCTTGAGTCGGTTCGGATACCGATAGTTATCGGTACTAATTTTGCTTTTCCGCTATCGACCACATAAGCTGTTTGTCCGCGCAGACCGGCTATTACAGCCATGCTTGGAACAACCACAGAGTTCTCGGTATGCAACACCAGTGTAACCTCAGCATAAGAACCAGCAAAAATTTCGTGTTTACTGTTATCAACAATAGCGCGTACTTTTAAAGCACGGGTGGCAGCATCAATCTTCGGGTCGAAGGCATATACTTTACCAACATACTTATGTCCTGTTCCTGCTATCTTAACAAAGACTGTATCGCCTACATGCACCTGTGATGAATATTTTTCGGGCACACTAAAATCAATCTTCATTGGGTTTAGTTGCTCTATCGTAGCAATCATATCCGCAGAACTGATAAAATCACCCACGCTCACGCTTTTTAAACCTATAGTACCGTCAAAAGGAGCGCGTATTTCTGTTTTAGCAATTTGCGCCTGCGTTAAATCAATATCCGCTTTAGCCTGCTGAACCACAGATAGTGCCAAATCATATTCTTCCTGACTGACACCCTTTATAGCAAGCAACGCTTTTAAATCGCGCTCTTTCTCTTCATTAATTTTTTGTATAGCCATTTGCTTTGCTAAAGTAGCTTGTAATTCACTGTCATCAAGCTTTACCAATAACTGTCCTTTTTGTACTTCTGTCCCTTCTTTAAACAGTATAGCCGTTATTTTTCCGGCCGTTTCAGGGTTAAGCGTTACCTCTTCGTTAGCCAGCATACTGCCCGAAGAAGTAATAACATTATCCAACTCCATCTTTTTAACAATGGTGGCTCTTATTAAAGCGGTTTGTACAGCTCCGGCAGGTCCGCCTGCTTTGGTTTTTACGGGCGACAGATAAAATATTTTTAGCAGCACCAAGGCAACTATTACAACAATAACTAATATTAGTGTTTTAGGTTTCATATTTCGTTAACTTTTTTTCTTTGTTTTATATACAATTACATGCGAGGAAGGAAAATGTTTTACATTATGATACACTTTAATAAGCGCTTTATCAAAAGCGGCTCTTTCTTTATCGGTAAAATCTTTAAAGGCAATATCGTTCAGTTCTTTAATGGCTTTGTGTATAGCGGGTAATATTTTTTGTCCCTTTGGGGTAAGCTCTACAAAATACTCGCGCCTGTCTTTAGGGTTTTGTGTCCGTTTAACCAAGCCCTGTTTAGCAAAGCCATCTATTATTTTCACCATAGATACCTTATCTATTTGCAAAGCAGATGCTATGTATTGCTGGGTGCAGTGTTTATTTTCTTCTAACAGAATAAGCACTGAAAAGTTCTTTTCAAGTTTTAAATGCTCCATTTTTTTGGTAAGCGCGCCGAAGTAAGGTTTAGTTACCATAGAGCAAACTTTGCCAAGCGGCATATTGGAATAGGTATCTGCTTTTGCTTTACTCATAAAAACGGAGCAAATGTAGTTAATAAACTTAATAGTTAGTATTACGAACTATTAAATTATTATCCTTAGGAGTTATCAGACATATGGGAATGGCATCGAATACATGAAGGACTATGGTAATTTAAGAAGCGGGGGGCTGTAACAACCAGAATCAGAAAAGGATATTTAAGGTTTAGAGCTTAGTTTTTTTAGTGTTTCAATTACCTTTTCTACTGCTTTCGGGAAATAGAAATATTCTAACGCGTGTATTTTCTCTTCCAAGGTTTCAATAGTTTCAGTTTCATAAACCTTACATTTCTCCTGCAATATGATTGCTCCTTTATCATACTCTTCATTTACATAATGCACAGTAATGCCGCTTTCTTTTTCTTTAGTTAGTATAACGGCTTCATGCACACGTTTACCATACATGCCTTTTCCTCCATGCTTGGGAAGCAACGCGGGATGTATATTTATAATACGATTGGGAAATGATTGTATCAGTTTCTCAGGAATTTTAAGCAGGAAACCTGCAAGCACAATTAAATCTACTTTCTCTGTTTGCAAAAAATCTATAATCTGTTCTGTATAATTATTGAGTGCCTGTTTGGATATAATCTGAATATTCTTTTTGTGAAGTTCAGCTCGTTTAACAATACCAGCTTCCGCATTATTTGTTACCACTAATTTTATCCTTACTTCTTTACTTGTAGAGAAATAATTCATCAAGTTCTCAGCATTGGTACCCTCGCCAGAAGCAAATAAAGCAACGTTAATCATATTTCTTTTTTATTTTATATTATTGTAACATGGTGTTTACCTGACGGCTTGGGTCATGCTTCTAAATTAAATTTTAAAACACTATTAAACCTGCAAGTTTTGTTTACTTTTGAACACTTTTTTATGATGCAACACCTACTCTTTATTGTTTGGAATGTGAGTCCTGAAATGTTTACTATTCCGGGTATTAACTGGCCTGTGCGTTGGTACGGATTGTTATTTGCCTGCGCTTTTTTAAGTAGTCAGTATGTTATGGGTTATGTGTTTAAAACCGAACAACGCCCGGCAAAATATTTAGATATACTAACCATATATATTATTGCCGGAACGGTTATTGGTGCGCGTTTGGGGCATTGTTTGTTTTATTCTCCTGATTATTATTTGTACCACCCTTTAGAGATTTTAAAAATATGGGAAGGTGGATTAGCGAGTCATGGTGCCGCTATTGGCATTATAACCGCTATGCTGCTTTATTGTCGTAAAACAGGCGAGGGTATTTGGTGGCTCTTCGACAGGATAGTTATTGTAGTACCCTTATCTGCTGTATTTATTCGCACGGGCAATTTAATGAATTCCGAAATTGTAGGAAAACCAACTACCTTGCCTTGGGGCTTCAAATTTTTGCGCTGCGATGAGGATGCACAGTTGATGCAGTTTCATGGCGAACAGTTTATCCCTGCTCGGCATCCCTCTCAATTATATGAAGCTATTTATTGCGTATTCTTATGTGCATTGATGTTTTACTTATGGAAATATAAGCGCACCATATTGCCTCAAGGTTTTATGTTTGGCTTATTTTGTGTACTGTTGTTTACATCCAGATTCTTTATGGAATTTTTAAAAGAAGCGCAGGTTGATTGGGAAAAAGGATTAGCTCTTGATATGGGGCAATGGCTCAGCGTTCCTTTTGTTTTGGGAGGAGCTTTTATTATGTTTTATACTTATAGAAGGCAGAAACAAAGTTTAAAGTAAGTTTCTTTAAAACGGATACCCTATACCAAAGTTTAATACAAACAACTGACTAAATCCAAAGGGTTTTTCATTCTCACCCCATAAAATAAACCTGTTTCCAACAGGATTAGCCGGGTCAAAAACCTTTAGTGCGCCATCTAAACGTACTATAAAAAAGCTGAAATCAGCTCGCAAGCCAAGCCCCGTACCAACAGCAATTTCTTTGTAAAATCTGTTAAAAGCAAAATCAGCTAAGGGTCTGCTTTCTTGTTTTTGTCTCAACCAAATATTTCCCGCGTCAATAAAATAAGCTCCGTTAAAGAATTTGTAAATTTTAAAGCGGTACTCAAAATTCATTTCCAACTGTACATCACCTATTTTATCGTAATAAGGGTCTCCCTTTTGGTTGAAGCCACCCTCTCCCAACGTACGTGCCTGCCAGGCTCGTATATCGTTAGGTCCCCCCCCGTAAAAACTTTTTTCATAGGGTATGGAGCTCAGATTTTTTAGCGCATAACCCATTCCGCCAAAAACCCGGTAAACAAAACGCCCCAGTTTCTTTACTGTTTTATAAGCCCTGTAATCTAAGTCAAAACGTAAAAATTGAGCAAAGGGTACGTTTAAAATGGTGTATTGCCCTAAAGCGTTTTTTTGCTGGTTAGATAAATTAAATGCTTCTCTTAAAATATTTCCGGATGATTCTATATCCGCTTTAAAGTACGAGGATGTTTTATACTGTGAAGCTTGCGTGTTGAGCTGGTTGTTATAAATAAACGTATAACGAGATACAGTCGTCATGTGGCTTTTAAAGCTCGTCTGCAAGAATAGGTTTTTAGAGCTATCCAGGTAGGTTTGAAACCCATCGCTTGGATACGCTTTAATTAAGTTAACTTCTATGGGCACTATACTATGTTTTATAAACTTCTTTCCATTGAACTGTAAGCCATAACTTATGCTGGTTAAAGCACGCGCGTACAAACTATTTTGCTGAAAATTAAAAGAGGAAGATAAGATTGTTTTGGGCGCAGCTTTTGAAGAAAATTTAATAAGTGTGAAAGGAAATAAAGGTTTAGGAAAGTTTAAATTTACCTCAGGACCAAATTGCACTGTATTAAAAGCTTTTAAGAAGGGTATGTTTAATGTTGAATTAGAAGTATTCTCCACGTCAAAGTTCTTTTGCGCGATTAATCCCCCTTTTAATTTTATTTCAAGTAATTCGGAACCTTTAAAAATATTTCTATTTTGATAAACGATACTTGCCTCTATCCCCAAGTTACCTGATGTATTGGTGCCATCTGTCGCAATAGAAAAGTTTTGCTTATAGGCGGGCGACATCAGGATATAACTATTTATATAATCCTTCCTTTTTTCATCTTCTTTAAAACTTACGTTTACACTTTTAAATGCTTTCATGGATGTTAAGCGTGTATAGGTTTCTTCTACCCTATCGTTATTAAAAAGTTCTCCCTTATAGAAAAATATTTTACTGTTTATATCTTTCATTCTAAACAGAAGTTTTTTATCGTATAAAAACGTCAAATCATTATACGTTGTCGTATCGCTGTATAGCTTATTTCTATTAAAAATATCATAATCAGTTATGATGTAAATATTATTAATGTGATAACGTGTATGGCTTGCATACAACGTGGTGTCTGGTTTATTTTCAGGATGATAAGTCTGATTTTTTATATCCACCTCAATATTTACATAGTCTCCCGCAAGATTAGTATCTACCAGAAAAAAAACAAACTCGGGACCAAACTTAAAATAACCCTCATTACGTTGTTGCTTGGAAATCCTATCACGTTCTTTGGTTAATACATCTATATCATAACGCATACCCCGTTGCAACAAACTATGTATAGTGTCTTGCAGAATAAAATACTCAAGCGTAGGGTCTTCAACCATGTATTTTATATTCTTTATCTGATAAGGCATTCCGGCATTTAACTTATAATACACTACAGCTTTCTTTTTATTTTTACTCACAACAACACTGTCTTTAACCTTAGCTACAAAATAGCCCTTGGTTAAAAGAAATTTTTTTATCTGTTCTTCGCTAAGTTTTATCTGTGATGAATCCAATATTGCGGGAGGCTCTCCGTTTTGCACCCAACTTTCGCGCCATGTTAATGCTGATTTATCTTTTAACTTAAGAGGCAAGGGCGCTTTGCCTTTAGACGCTCTTTTTTTATTTTTGTTTGTATTCCTTAAAGCACGGTGCGCGTTTATCTGATCATATTTTTTGTCTCGGGCATCTTTTACAGCCTGCATCTTAGTCCGGTCTACACTATTATACAACCATAAATAATAAGGAAACCATTTAATATTTAAAGAGCTGATATTTACCAAATACCTGTTGGGTTGTTGCCTTAAAAAAGGAGCGATATCTTCTGTCGCGACTTCGGTTTTGTTATTTATAATGTTGTTTTCATCCAGCAGGTACTCTCCTTCTTTAAGCTTATGGGTTGTTTTGCAGGAAAAAAGAAAGAGTGCTAAACAAACTGTACTAAACAGCAATATCTGTTTTTTTAGTATTTTGTGCTCGTTTATCACTTTTGTGCGAAATTAAGCGCAAACACCTTATGATTAGCAAAAATCAGATTAAAGATATTACAACCCTTCATCAAAAAAAATTCAGAAAGGAACTTAACCTGTTTATTGCCGAAGGACCAAAGGTGGTGGATGAGTTTTTGCATTCATCGCTAAAAATAACGGAAATATACGGTCTTCAAAGTTGGGCGGATAAAAATCTTTTATTATTGAAGAAGAAAGGTTGTGCTTGTTTTATTGTTACCGATACTGAACTTGGTCGCGTAAGCGCCTTGCAAAGCCCTAACGAAGTGCTTGCTATTTGTCAGCAACCCGTTTATCAGGAAAGAAATATCGATAAACAAGCTGATTTGTTTTTGTATTTGGATGGGATAGCTGACCCGGGTAATATGGGTACCATCATCAGAATGGCTGATTGGTTCGGATTGAAACAAATCTTTTACTCCGATAATTGCGCGGAGGTTTTTAATCCTAAAGTAGTTCAAAGCACTATGGGCTCTTTGGCAAGAATAAACTTTTACGCAATGAGTTTAGCAGATGCCTGTAAGTTAACAGATGCTAAAGCTTACGGAGCAACTCTTGCCGGAGAGAATATCTATACAACAAACTTCCCAAAAAAATGTATGCTGGTTATTGGCAGCGAATCGCATGGCATTAGCAATGAAAATATAAAACTGCTTGCCAAACAAATTACCATTCCGCAAGCTAAAGAAGGTACAGCTGAATCTTTAAATGCCGCAATGGCTACTTCCATCATTCTTTCCGAAGTATTCAGACAGAATAATTTCAGGTAAGACACAGAAATATTCTCAAAAGGAAACTTGCGGAGTAAAAATAGTTTCCATAGTTTTGCGCCATGGCAAAAAGAGGAGGAAGGTTTGGTAATAAACCGGATGAATCAGACGATATACCTAAAGCAAAACTATCGCTGCATAATTTAAAAAAATCATTAAGGCTTTTCACTTTTGTAGGCAAGCATAAATGGAAGTTCTTTTTAGGATTACTATTCTTAGGAGGCACTGTATACACTGCTCTTACTTTCCCTAAGCTGATTGGTAGCTTAATGGGTTTGGTAGGCGGTAGCGGAGAGAATAGTACCAAAGATTTTAAATTGGATGCCGCCCTTGACATAGGCAAGAAACTTCTTATTTTATTTTTCTTTCAGGCTATCTTTTCTTTTTTCAGGGTAGTAACCTTTACCAGTTTTACCGAGCACATGCTGGCATCCATCCGTCAGGCGGCCTACCAAAAGTTAATTCAAATGCCTATGAGTTTTTTCTCTGAAAGACAAGTAGCCGAATTAAATTCGCGTATGGCAGCTGATATTACACAGATATCAGAAACCTTTACCACAAGCATTGCCGAGTTCTTGCGTCAATTCATTATCATCGTTGGCGGCACTATTATTATTTGCACCATGAGCTGGAAGATGGCTTTGGTTATGCTTTCCATCATACCTGTTATTGCTTTGTTTACTTTGTTCTTTGCTAGGTTTATCCGTAAACTATCCAAACAAGTGCAGGATAAAGTTGCCGAATCGAATGTAATTACCGGAGAAGGTTTGCAGGGTATAACCAACGTAAAAACCTTTACCAACGAAGGTTTTGAAATACAACGCTACAACACCGTAACCGAACAGATATTAAAACTCGCTATTAAGGGCGGCATCTTTCGTGGTGCGTTTTTCTCATTCATTATCTTCTGTTTATTCGGGGCTATCATATTTATTGTGTACGTGGGCATTACCATGACACTTAAAGGAGAATTACCCACCGCGCAAATGATGTCCTTTTTATTTTATACCGTTTTTGTGGCGGCATCTATTGGTGGTATTGCCGAACAAATTGCATCCATACAACGTGCCTTGGGCGCAACCGAACGAGTAATGGATATTATTGACGGAAAAACAGAAGGCATTAATCTTTCTCATAAAACAACGCGAAGAGTTTCGGGTAACATCTCTTTTGATAAGGTAAGTTTCTCGTATCCTTCCCGTTCTGATTTTCAGGTATTAAAAGAAGTTAGCTTTACGATTAATAGCGGACAAATGCTTGCCCTTGTTGGACCAAGCGGTTCAGGCAAATCTACCATTGCTTCGCTGCTATTGCGTTTCTACGAATTGCAAAGCGGTAAAATTTCTATTGACGGGAAAGATATTGCCGCTTATGATTTAACTGATTACCGAAACAACTTGGCCATTGTACCGCAGGATGTGCTATTGTTTGGAGGCACCATAAAAGAAAACATTGCTTACGGTAAACTCGATGCCACCGATGCCGAAATTAAAGAAGCTGCCAAGCAAGCCAACGCTTTAGATTTTATAGAAAGTTTCCCCGAGAAATTTGAAACGAGAGTAGGAGAAAGAGGCATTCAATTATCCGGCGGACAACGCCAGCGTGTGGCTATTGCCCGTGCTATCTTAAAAAATCCTTCGGTGCTTATTTTAGATGAAGCTACCAGCTCTTTAGACAGCGAGAGCGAGCGTTTGGTGCAAGAAGCATTAGATAAACTCATGCAGGGACGTACGAGTATTGTTATCGCCCATCGTTTATCTACCATCAGAAATGCCGATAAAATAATTGTGTTAGAAAACGGCAAAGTTAGAGAAAGCGGCACACATGCCGAACTAAGTGAAATAACCGACGGACTATACAGAAGCTTATCGCGTTTGCAATTTGATGTAGCAAGCTAAGTTTTCTTCTATTGATTGCAAATTAAAACATATTAAAAGAGCAATGAGTTATCTGGATGAATTTTTTTCCAAAACCATATTAGCCAGTTATAAGTCTGGTAACAACAATAAGCAAAATATTATTTTTATTATCTCGTTTATAGGCTCTTTATTATTAATTTCTGGTGAATATATGTTTGGTACACTCGAAATTATTTGCCTTCAAATTATGGCATAAAAACAATAGGTATCGTTTATAAAAGGGAAAGTGGCAGAAAATCTGCTATGGAAGGTTATGTTCATTATACAGTAAAAGGGGTAACGTATGATGTATCTGGTCAAGTTAATTCTTATGAAAATTACAAAAACAAACAGGTTGAAATTGGCGACACATTTTGTGTATTATATTACCCAACTAATCCAGAGTGGTCTAAAGTTGATTTTTTTATGGAAATACCCGATAGTTTAAAAGCAAAAAAAACATCGATTGTTAATGATTCAAATACATTATTTCTTGATTTAGAAGTTCAGGATGAAAAAAACGAAAGATTACTTAATGATTTTGAAACAAGTATTACTTCTAAGTCTATTAATCAAACTTTTTCGCAAGATTCAACTGGTCATATCCTAATTCAATTTCCAAACAAAGAAGATATTTATAATGTTAAGGTAAACAGTAAAGGATATATTTCAAAGAGTATAGAAGTAAGTTCTATAGGACTAAATAAATTTCGTGGAAAAGATTATACAATTGCTGCTTTATTATATATGATAAAGCCAAAAACTGGACTGGATTACTCACTTTTAAATAAACCCGTTTACAAGGCTTACTTTATAAAAGATACAATAATTGACTGGGATGATGTATATGGCACAAAAATGAATGAAGAAATAAGCAAGAAAATTCCAAATGCTTATAATTTGCTAACTAAATAATAGCTAAAATTAAAATCAAAACAGGGCAATTACTTTACGGCAACTATCTACACGAAGAAACGGTTAACGGTATCCGTAGACAAATCATACTATCAAAGTTAGAAGTCGAGTTTATACGGATGAAAGACTAGTGTTGATAAGGGTATCAACTTAATTAAAGGTGCGAATAAAAAACGAGACAAACAAATTTAGAAGTCATACAATAAATGGCATCCGTTGAAATGAAAATAAGAATGAGATTAAAAATAAATTATGCTGGTAACTTGGTACTAGCTAATATCCTATTAGCCTTTTCAAGTTTCTTTTTAAACAAGATAGTATTGCTCAAACTATCCAACTTTTTATCAATAACCAGCGACAAAGATTTTTTTGTTACCTTTTTTTTAGAAGCCGCTTTATGTTTTGTTGCTTTCATTGTTACCACAAAGATACAAAAATTATTTCTTTTTCCTTACAAGAAAAGCATCATAATTAATACCCTTTTGAAATACATGCCATTGCTCATTCATAAGTCCGTAAACAACAAAGGTTTTATTTATCTCGGTAAGATTATTGGCAATGCCAATTTGGTAAAGCCTCGTTCTGCTTTTGGAAATACCTACCGCTATTATTCGGCTGGAAATATAAAGCTCAGTAAATTTAATAATCGTTTGAGCTACTGTAGCCAATACCTTTTGACTATCTCCATTATCAGAAATAACAGAATCCGATATGTTACCAGTCTTTAAGTCTTTATCTCCAAAAGCAAGATTGTAAATGTTTGGTATACCCGTTGGACTATATTGAACTACTTTAATTATTTCACCTTTTTTTCCTACACTTACAAACTCAAACTCCATTAAGACAGTTGAAGCTTTTATGTTATATCGTTCTAAATTCACGGTATAAACATAGCAAAAAAATAACCGATTTTATTTGGACAGGCAACACATTTTATCCGTTTTTTACATAAGATAAAAACAATCGAACCCGTTGAAAACCCTAATAAATACAGGTAGTTTGGGCAAAGAGAATAGCATCTTACCCTTACGAACTTACATTAGATGACCTCATTAAAACATGAATGTAACAGGTGGTCAATTTAATTCGGTCTTACTGGTCAGCTTCTATCGGTCTTCGGCGGTAAACTTCATCGGTTTTTGCAAAGAAGGTTTAAATCAATTTTAAACAGGCTTTAAGTGATTTCACTTACTTTTTAGAAGCTATCTTCTGAAGGGTCTCTTTTTCTTTTTGGGTAAGACTTTCGTAGCCCGTATGATTTATTTTATCTAATATTTCATCTAATGTTTTTTCATCGGCATCCATTTTAATGCTATGAACAATTTTTAAATTCTTGCTTTTGGCTTTTGGCTTGCGTTTAAAGAACTCCATCAAATCATTTCCTTTTTTTAGTTGCATGCCATACAGTAAGCCAAATAGCGCGCCACCAATATGCGCTACCTTGCCGCCTGTGTTTACCGATATATCAATAATCGTAGATAACAGAAATAATACCAATACTACCCATTTTAGCGGGAACGAGCCGATAAAGAAAACACTTACAGGCAGGTTGGGCGCGTATATAGCCGTTACAATAGATATGGCGGTTACCGAAGCGGAAGCCCCCAGTAAATAAGAATCGCCCGGAATAAATAAATTAAAGAATAAAGAAAAGAGAATGGCTCCTGCAATACCACCGCATATATATACAAACCACAATCTCTTCTCGCCAACAATGGATGAGAAAATCTCGCCCATAAAGTAGAGGTAAATCATGTTAAAGAATATATGTCCCATCTCCATGTGGGTAAACATGTACGTAATGGGCGTATAAAATCTTGTCGCTAATTGACCAATATTTGACGGCATCATAAAATAAGTAACCAGCTGAGGATTGATGAGATTTGCAACCATATTGCACAACAAAAAAACAACGCCGTTTATAAGCAGTATTTGTGTTACTACCGAAAAGCTTTTAAACTTCACGAATCTATCATTCAGGCTTGTATTACTCATTTCAAAAAGCGCGACAAATCTATTATTTTAACGCATTGCTCCGTACTTACAGCAAATAAATTTTACCTTTGTCGGCTTCTATAAAGTTAACTATTATGTGCCAAATAATAAAATTTGTTTTATGCTGTTTGTTTGTGTTTTTTATACAAACGGCTTCGGCGCAAACAACAACCCTTACCATCCCTCCGGGAAACCCGCCAACTGATACGGTAAGTATGCTTTATGGAATTAATGCAAATTTTGCAGAAGCCCGAAAGCCATTGGGAACTTACTTTGGCTACGAACGGACAGCTTTTATTTTTTCGCACAGCGAGATTGGTATGTACGGGCAAATTACCTCTATTGCTGTTTTTTGCGATTCTGCTAACAACCCGGGTGATGTCCCCTTGAATGTGTACGTAAGAGAGCGTACTGATTCTCTATTTACTATACAAACAACTGTTGCCAATGAAGAGGAAGGGGCTGTATTGGTTTATTCGTATACCATTCCTGCCAGCGCTTTTGCAAAAAACCAATGGATAACTATCCCTTTTAGTGTATCGTTTACACACGCAACTCATAATAAAGCCGTTGAATTTATTTTTGAAACTAATGCTGCTTATGAAGGTTATCCGTATGGTAATGAAGGCAAGCTTGGTAAATTCTTTACCCATTATCAGCCTGCAAGCAATTTACCCGTTTCTCAGTATTGGAATGCAGATTCTTCTATTAGCCCGCCTTATGGTCCGCCATATGGTGAAGGAGTTACTCTTTCGTATTATCGCCCTAATGTACAAATGACTATTAACGCTATTCCTGCCTGTAGCGGAATGCCAAGTGCCGGAACTCTAACTTTTTCATCTACCAGTAATAGCGATACACTTTGTTTGAATGATAACCTTGTTTTATCCTTATCAGGCACTACACCTGCCACGGGTTTAGCTTATCAATGGCAAGACTCTATAATTGGTTCTCCATCTTTTACAAATATACCGGGTGCAGATTCAACGGTTCTTTTAACAAGCCTTACCTATAGTGCTACAACCTGGTATAGATGTATGATTAAATGTACTTCGGCAAATGATTCGGCTTATTCTAACATTCAGAAAATTACTTTACGCGATTATTTAAACTGCTATTGCACTATTGCCAGCCTGGGTGGCGGTTGTGGTGGTTCGTTTGGCGGCACCGCTATAGATTCGGTGGCTATTCCAGGCACTCCGCTTGCTAACGGACTAACCGGTTGTTCAACCAACAACTATACATTGTATCCTTATAGCGGAAATACCACAGCTACTTTGAGTCAAGGCGCGAGCTACAACTTATACACCCGTTACAATGGCAATGTGTGTTCTTCTTTCTGGATAGATTATAACCAAAATGGTGTTCTAGACGCAAGTGAGTGGACACAAATTTGCCTTCAATCTCCTTCTCAATACGATACCATGACGGTTAATGGAGTTGTGGTATCACAGGTAGATAGTGTTTTTATTACTTCGTTTACAGTATCTCCAACAGCCGCATTGGGCAAAACACTGATGCGCGTTAAAACTGTTGCCGGAGGAAATACAAACGACACGCTTACAGTATGCGACTATGCTTCTACGGGAGAAATAGAAGATTATTATGTTACTATTACCTATCCTTTGAACATTAATCAGATAACGGGTAGCAATAATCTGGTACGTATTTACCCTAATCCGGCAAATGAAAGCATTACCTTAACCCTTGAAAAAGCCGGGACAATATCAAACATTGATGTATATGATATAACGGGAAGACTTGTCATTCAACATTCAGCAGCCAATACACCAACCCTTACTATGGATGTAAGTAGTTTAACCAACGGTGTTTATTTTGTTGAAGTAAGCGCAAAAGACAAACACTACACCCAAAAGTTTATTATTGCCAAGTAACCATGAGTAAGCAAAAACCAAAGAAAGATTACCTGTATTTGGCCTACAAAGGCAAAGAATATCTGTGGCTGGCTTTTGTTATTATATCCGTTTTGCTGGCTATTTATTGCCTTATAAAAAGCGACAGAGAGCAGGCGCTTTACTTTATAGTGCTTACGTTTATGGCAGGTTTATTATACTCTTTTAACCGCAGCAGGCGCAGAAAACTGGAAGCAAGAGCCAAAGAAGAACAAGCAAAACTTTAACTTAAAATTAGCTGTCATTTCGAAGGAGGCACGACTAAGAAATATACACTATACAATGCTCTGTATTTTTAATCGGGGCAATGCTTACTCTCCCACAAAAAGCTACTTTACAGCAGCACTATGGGTACATAAAGAATGCCTTTCTTGGCAAAGAAAATCAAAAACAATGCCCGGTAAAAACTTCTTCTAAGGATAGCTTAACTTAAATACCGTTCGGCGATTTTGGCGATGCTCTTCGTCGCTGCAATCTACTCCATTGGCACAGCGGTTTAGTATTTGACTTTCGCCAAAGCCTTTAGCGGTAAGCCTGTTTTTGTCTATGCCTTTGTTTACCAAATAGTCAACCACGGTATTGGCGCGCTTTTGCGATAAATCCATATTATATTCATCTCCCGCTGTAGCGTCCGTATGCGATTGCACTTCGAGCAGGAGCGCGGGGTTTTTCTTGAGCGCATCAATAGCTTTGGCAAGCACTTCTTCCGCCGCGGGCAATATTTTAAACGAACCAGATTCGTAATGGATATCTTCTATAATTTCTATTTCTTTTTTTGCCGCTGTAAACTTCAGGTTATTCCAAGGGTCGAAATCATCTTCAGAAATATTGGTAAGCAGGGTACGCTCGCTTTCTAATAATTTGAATTTAAAAACACCTTCGCCGTCTTTCGTTATTTCTTTAATGATATGTCCTGCCTCATCGGTTACAAAAATTTTATTGAAAGGAATTTTTTTGCTGTCTATTACATCAATGGCAAAATTATATTTACCCGAAGGCAGTAAACCCGGAAAGTCAAAGTTTCCGTCGGCATCGGTTATATGAAAGGAGATAACCTCATCTCTGTCGTTCATCAACAAAAATTTAATGGATGCCAGGGGAGTTCTCTCCCGGTTATCGGCAATCAGTCTTCCTTTTACATCAATTTTAATAGGCTGATCATCTACCGTCATCAGACTCATGGTTTTTTCATCAGATGGGATTATCTCAAACTTAAATTTTCCTTTCCCTGTTGTTTTTGAAACGAGTATGGTTTTTCCGCTGTTATCGGTAATAACAAATTTGTCGATGCCCACGAAACTCGCGTCCTGCACATCAAGGGTTAGTAAATATTTTTTATCGTAAGGCAATTTATCAAATTTAAAATGCCCCATAGCGTCTGTTTTTGTTTGATACAAAATTTCTCCTTTTTCATTGGTCATGTATATTACCTTTTCGGCATAAGGTTTATGAGTGGCGTCATCGCTTAATACGCTTCCGGCAAAATCTACTTTAACGCGGGTATTATCTATAATACGCCCTATTTTAACGCTTTTGGTGGTAGTATTAAAGTAAATATCTTTTACACTTACATCAATCTTGTTAAGATTATTAGTAGGGATTTTAATACTGAAATAAGGATTCTTCTCGGACGCGTTGAATTTTATTTTTTGGTAGTTAACGGTTATTTCGTTTATTAAACTCTTGTCGTTTACCTGTCCTTCTATCAAAACATCCAATTGGTTATCGTACACGTTGGCAAAGCCGTTGTTATCGGTTATAGGATAACTGATGGTAAGCAAAGGCGCGTCGTTCTCTTTGTTTGCCTGATAGTTTTTATCTGTAGCTTCTTTTAGTAAATTTTTTATTTGCGTGTTGGCAGGTTGTATTTGCACCGCTTGTTGTAAATCGGCAATAGCTTCGGGATATTTTCCCAGCTCTAAATAGGATTGCCCTCTGCCGTAAAAAGCAGCCGCATTCTTTTCATCCAGTTGGGTAACTTTTGTATAATCGCTAATAGCATTTTGAAACTGACTGGTTTGTTTGTTTATTTCGGCACGCGCAAAAAAACCTTGGGTAAACTTAGGGTTTAGCGCCATTGCTTTGTTAAGGTAGCCAACCGCATTTATAAAATCTGTCTTCTTTAAATAAGGCTCACTCTCTAAATAATACACATAATATTGTTTGGGTTCCTCTATGTCAGAGGCATCCATAGCGGTAGCCTGGTCGTAAAACTTAATAGCATTGTCAAAATCGTTTAAACGATAAAGCACTAAAGCATAATTGGCATAGTAAGGTTTATATTTAGGTAAAGGCTTTTCATTGTTGGGTGTTTCATTCTGCACTAACCGGATAGCGGCCACATAGTCTTTACTCGCGTTGGTATAATCTTTTAAACTATCTAATGCGAGAGCTTTGTAATAGTGGTTAATGTGGTTATAGCGCTGTATATCTACCGCCTTGTTTGCCCGGTCTAAAGCAATGGTAAATTGTTTTAGTTTCAGGTAAGAAAAGGAAGCTTTTTGAAAGGCTTCCACATTTTTTTTATCTATAACCAATAAGTTATCCATATATGTCGCCGATGTGTTGTAATCATTTAATTTCATGGATAAATCAGCTACCTGCACGTACAATATCTCGGTTTTTGGTTTTAGAATAATAGCTTGTTTAAAATCGGCAATGGCTTCGGGTAGTTTCGCGGCCATTTCGTAAGAGGTTCCTCTGCCCACAAAGTAATTATAGTTAGCCGGTTTTAGGGCTAATGCTTTGGTATAGCCATCTATGGCAGCCTGGTAGTTTTTTGTCTTGAAATCTTTCTTGGCTTGTTTGGCTATCTTTTTGGCAGACTGCGAAAAAGCGACGAAAGAAAAAATAAAAAGTATCGACAAGCAAAGATTTCTAAACGACATACATCCGCAATTAAATAACGAGTAAAACTAATAAATTGTTTTATAATCATAAAAACAGGTTTGAATGAAGCTTCTTACAGTCGCTAATTTTTTATTGATATGTAACGTGAAGCAATTTATTTTACTGAAGATATTATTTCAATGTATCACTTACAGTAACTAAACTTTCTTCTACCCATTTGTACAGACTGGCTTTTTCGGCGTCGGTTAGTTTAGCGTTGCTGTGCATCCACAGGTAAGAGTCCATAGGCATTTCGCCGTCTTCTACTTCTTCTTTTATTTCTTTTAATTTATGCAGTTTGCGCTTTGTTTTATAGCCGTTAAACTCCGAGAAATTAAGATGATGCTTACCTTCATCTACATGATGGGCAAGCCACCACGCAACAGGTTGTATGTTGTAGTACCAAGGATATTCGGTATGGTTAGAGTGGCAATCATTACAAGCCTTTTGTAATATGTTTTGCACATCAGGCGCAACGGTAACTGTGTGTGTAATATCTTTCGGGTCTTCAACCGTTCCTATATTCTTTGCCGGACGGATGAATTGTATGACTACTAAAAGGATCGCAATTATAATAAGTATCTTCTTAATCAATTTCATCTTCTTTTACATCTTTAAATTAAGCCATTTTAGCGCGTTAAGACTAAGCAACTTCTCTTGCAAGTGTTTATCTGTTATGTGTTTCTTTATGAGATTACCGGGAACATTCTCTCCCAAAGGGAAAGGATAATCGCTGCCCAATGCTACAAAATCTTCTCCCATTACATCTGTTAAATAATCTAAAGCTTTAGGCGAATGCACTAAGGAATCTACATAAAACTTGCCTTTAAAATTATTGGGATGTATGGGGTTATCAATGGCTACCAAATCAGGGCGACAATCATAACCATGCGCGATGCGTGGTTGTGTAAAAGGAAAAGAACCGCCGCCATGCGCGAAAGCTACCCGAAGTTTTTTATACTTCTCAAACACTCCCCCCAACAGCATAGAACAAATAGCACGTGATGTTTCGGCAGGCATACCCACCAGCCAGGGCAACCAATACTTCTGCATATTTTGCTCTCCCATCATTTCCCAAGGGTGAACAAAGATGCACATATCTAAATCCTCGCAAGCCTGGTAAAACGGGTGGTATATGCTTTCGTTTAAGTTTTGTTGATTTACGTTGCTTCCTATCTGAACACCAACCAACCCAATACTTTTGCAACGTTCTAATTCTTTAACGGCTAAATCAACATCCTGCAAAGGCAAAGTACCTAAGCCAATAAACTTTGTTGGATGCAGACTAACTACTTCCGCAATATGGTTGTTGAGGTACTTGGCTATTTCTAAACCATCTTGTGGCTTTGCCCAGTAATTAAACAACACAGGTATGGTAGATAAAACCTGCATGTTTACTCCATGCGCATCACACTCTTCTATACGCTTTTCGGCACTCCAGCAGTTGCTTTCTATCTCGCGGAAGAACTTAGTGCCTTTCATCATTCTGGCACAACAGGGTTTGTGGTGTTCTAATCGGGTAAACTCTCCATAGCCGAATTTCTTACCCCAATCAGGTAAATTCTCGGGTAAAATATGCGTGTGAATATCTATAGTCAGCATGCTGCGAAGGTAAAAGTAATAAGTTAGAATTTAAAAGTAAGAAACTACTTTTCTTGTAGGAAAACTCTTTTGGCGGTAGTAATAGCTACTGCATTATACTTCTTTTCTAAGTAGCTCATTATTTTCTCGATGGTTTGCTTAGAGTTTGCATCAAGGATTTTAACGTCCTTAGCAAACACCTCTGTAAGTGCCAGGTTATTAATCTCTCTTATCTTTTGAGGGATTTCACCAAAGGCAAGCTCAATGGTGCGTTCTTGCAAGATGTCTTCAAACTCCACTACTTTTTCCGAAATAATTTCTTCGCAAATCTTGATTTCCTTTTTGCGCAAAATAACATTTTGTTTCGCCTGCTTTTTAATATCGCTTACGGAAATGTAATCTATATTAAATTTCTTAAGCACCTCAGGATGCACATCTACCGGCACAGCCAAATCTATAATGATTTTTTTATCGGTATCGCTTTGTAGTAATTGCTTGTATACTTCAGGGTTAATTAAATTAATGCTTGAGCCTGTACAGGTAATTAACACATCAAAACCTTTGGTATAGCTTTTTAGTTGGTTAATATCAAAAGCTTCCGCGCCAAGCTCGGAGGCCAATTGTTGTGCTTTTGGTAAAGAACGATTAAACACCGCAAAAGAAGAGAAGTTGTGTTTCTTCAAATACTTTGCCATCGTAGCGTTTGTTTGTCCCGCCCCTATAAATACACAACGGGAATTTTCTTTTACTTCTTTCTCTTTTAAAATACGATAAGCCAAAGACATTACAGATACAGGATTTTTTGCAATGTCTGTTTCTGTAAATATTTGTTTTGCGGTTTCAATCGTATGTTTTGCTAACAAACGCATAAATTCTCCGGTAAGACCATAACCCAAACATTTTTCATAAGCTTGTCTGAACTGCGTAATGATTTCGCGCTCGCCAACTACTAAAGAATCTAAAGAAGAAGCTACTTTTAGAATGTGATTAACCGCCTGGCTACCCACATATAATTGAGAGGAATCGGTAAGTTTTTTTACTTCGGTCTTTTTTAGGTTACTGTTTAGTGAAGAAAAGAGGTTGTTTAAGAATGCTTTGTTTACAGACTTTTTGGTGGTAAACAAAAACTCTACGCGATTGCAGGTAGATAGATAAACTAATTCTTTTAAACCAAGTTCTGTCTTAATGTGTGTAAGAATACCTTTTACAGAAGCATCGTCTAAATGAAGCTTACCAATTTCGGTAAGAGAAAACTTTTTATGAGTTGCGGCAACAATGTAAAAATGATCCTGCTTCATACGTTGCAAATATCCTGCTTTCAGATAGTTTGTTTGTCATAACAATGTCATCTTAGGGCATGATAATTATCAGATATGGTTTAAAATAACTACACGAAGAAACGGTTAACGATGTCCATAAAGAAATCATACTATCAATTACCAAAGAACAAGTTATTATAAATTGGTTTATAGCCAAGAGGAGCACTTTGAAATGGAGCTTAAAAAGCCGAAGCTAAAACACCAGTTAATCCTCTAACAAAAACAAAGCCTCCCTCAACTCGTTAAGTGCTTTTATTTTGTTTTGATTTTGGGCAAGCTCCATCCCTTTTTCATACATATTTTTAGCTTCTTCAAATTGCTTTAGTTCTTCATAGCATTTACCTGTTTGGTAATAAGCGGCTAAGTAATCGGACTTGTTAGCTATAATAGACTTTAAACAACTAAGCGCTTTTTCAAAATCATTAACAGAGAAATATTCAATAGCAATGGCGTATTGCAAAAACACATCATCAGGTTCTTGCGCCAGCATTTGTTGTAGTTGCTCTAATCTTGTCATTTACTTGGGGAAGTTTTCCTGCGTTAAAAACAAATAGCTTTTATACGAATGATGCAAAAACGCGTTTTGTCCGTTATCGGCAAACTTTTGTTTGTAGGCTTCGGTAGGCATTAAAATTATAGGTGTGCCGGTGATGCAATAGTTAACACTGGCTTTATAAGCAGGCTCTGTATATTCTGGATGTGTCTTTTTAATCAGTTTATACAAGGTATGCCCTAAGTATTTATTATACAGTTTTAAGGTTTTTTTGCTTGCTCTATTTAGTTTACGATACACCGTTTGCAGATACAGTTTAGAAGCAAAACCCAAATGTTCCATGGCTTTCTCTCTGTTTCGCATGGGGCTAACACTATTTACATCATCGCTTGTTTGCACGGTAAAGGGCGATTCGGGCACCCAATCTAATCTATTAATAATTCTAAAGCCCCAACCACCGCGGGTTATATAATCATAATCGTACGAGTAAAATAAATTACCCGGCTTGGGAGGGGCGCTGCAATAGGTTTTAAAAACAATATCCTTAGGTAAAGTCTTTTCATCTAAGTATTGGAGATAAGAGCGCAGCAAATATGCGATTGCTCCACCCTGACTATGACCTATGATAATAAATTGTTTAATACCCTTGCTATAAAGCTCGTTTATATGAGCTACAATATCAGGAGCCATGTGTGCCAAGCCCAACATCCAACCCAAATGAACGTAGGCATTGGTATCGGCAGCAATTTTGTATTTAAATACTTGTTTACTGTTAAGCACTATGCTTCCCTCATTAGCAATCATTCCCATATAAAAATTTTCTATCCACGATTCGCTTTCGGCTATGGTAGCTCTGATAGAAATAACGCCAATGCTGTTATCTTTTACCCAAATATCAAATCTGTTTTTTAAACCCACCACCGGAGAGCGGTAAACTTTTTGATAATTACCCTCTACAGGCAAGGCGTAGCCTGGATAAAGACTATCTAAATGCCGGGAAGAAACACGTAAGGCTTCCATGTACTCATTAGCGTCAAAGCCCGCACTAAGTTTACTCTGACTTTTGAAAGAAAGTGAAAGCAATAACAAAAGTCCGCTAAAAAATATCTTCTTCATAAACTAAAAACGTTTGGTCGAATGTTTTATGAAGTAAAAGTATAAAATTTTATTTACCGATTTCTTTATACAAAGCTTTGAGCTTATGGTATTTTAATTTAGTTGCCCAGGCAGAGTTCTTGCAAATTATATAACCATACTTACCATCTAAAAAACCAAGTTTTAATAAGTAACTCTCAATAAACTTCGCTGTTGGACTAATATATAGCTTTATCAAGTTGGGCTTGTATCCTTTATCAAACAAGGCTTTAGAAGATATATCGGTAAAGTATTCTATTTGTTTTATGTGACTTTCAATCGTATAAAAACTATAATGCAAAATGTTTCCGGTTAAGTAACCCGTCGCTTTATCTCCGTCAAACAATTCATATTTATCATGCGGGTTTGTACCACGCCACTCCCCTACCCTGCTATCCCACAACCTAAGTTTCTTATCGGGATACCAGCCGCAATGTTTTACCCAATGTCCGCAGTAATTAGTTAAACGATTCATGTAATAACCATCATGTTGCCAGTTTTGTTTCGCATATAAAATAGATTTATTTAATTCATCATCCAAAGCTTCATCAGCATCTAATGATAAAATATGCGGGTACAAAGCCTGTGTAATAGCCCAGTTCTTTTGCTGTATATGTCCTTCAAAAGCATGTTCAACAACACGGGTACCTTTTGCCAAACAAATCTCTTTGGTTTTATCGGTACTATAAGAATCAATCACAACAACATCATCAGCAACATCCTTTACCGAATCAAGGCAACGCGCGATGTTTTTTTCTTCGTTAAAAGCTATGATTACTACAGAGAGTTTAATCACGTATTAGCCCTCCATTACTTGCTTAGCGTGCTCTTGAGTATCCACATCGCTAATAACACGTATTATTTTTTTGTCCTTAATAAGAAAGGTAGTGCGTAAAATGCCATCAAATATTCTTCCCATAAACATTTTCTTACCCCAAACATCATAGGCTTTAATAATGTTTAAATCAGTATCTGCAATTAAAGGAAAAGGTAAGTCAAACTTCTTACTAAACTTTTGATGAGACTTTTCATTGTCTTTACTAACCCCCACTACGGCAAAATCTTTCTTAGCTAAGAATCTATACTCATCTCTCAAACTACAAGCCTGAGCAGTACATCCCGGTGTATCATCTTTAGGGTAAAAGTAAAGCACTAAAGTCTTTCCTTTGAAATCGTTTAAAGAAATAAGGTTCCCATTTTGGTCTTTACCCTCAAAATACGGCGCATCATCTCCTGCTTTAATTCTCGTTACGTGCTTTACAAATGTTGTTTTTTTAGCCGCTATTTTATCGGACGCTTTTACAACCGATTTTATGATAGTTTCTTTCAAAGTCTTTTTTGGCATACTTAATTTTTAATGAATTTCCCTTCGGAAACAAGTGTGTTGTTTCTTACAATTTTGTACAAATATAATCCATCTGCCAATTGCTGCACGGGTATGCTAATATTATTTGTAGTTGCATGTGTTTGATAAATCTGCGCACCTAAAAGAGAATATACAGTCAAATCGACATTATTATTGACATCATTATTAAACACAAATTGTATCTGTTGTTGCGCAGGGTTCGGATAAACTGTTACCTGTTCATTGTTTATTGGCAACCGATTTACGCCAGTTGTTTGGTCGCATAACAAAGCACCATACCCATTTAACTTGCCATAGCCCCAACTGTTGTTAGGTAAGGCACTGCCTGTATATTGGTCTATGGTCATACATCCGGTAATAGCTTGTTTAACTTGCAGGTTTGTAGCTGTCGGGTATTTCTGAAAATACAAAGCAACAACCCCTGCCGCATTTGGAGATGAAGCGGAGGTTCCGTTAAATACTGTGTATAAAGTATCTTGCGAAACAGCACCGGAAGTAGGGCAACAACCCGCACTATACCGACATGCCCATATAGCTCCGGGCGCGACAATATTATCTCCTGTTGCCGCGACATCAGGTTTAATACGCCCATCACGGGTTGGACCAACACTGCTACCGGTAGAAAGTGAATCATACGGACCGGGTTGCGGAGAGAACAAACCACCTACAGAAGTAAACCCATTTCTATCGGTATAGTTACCTACGGTTAGTACATTATTACTGCATTGAAAACTGGTGCATATATTTTGATTGACATCAGGCGCTTTGTAATAGACCATTCTGGGCATGCTAGCCAACGTTCCCGGAATCAGACTTGTTGGAACAAATTCTAAATCTCCATTGCCGTCAGGGTCATACCACGCATCAAAAAATCCGGAACCCGTAGTCTCCAATGTCCAAAAATAACCTATAGAATCAGCCATAATATTAACATTTAATTCATACGTTTTACCATAAACAGAAGCATAGGTTTGTACAATACCAATTCGTTTACCGCCATAAAAAACAGTATCATTTTTAACTGTATTTAAGCATGATGTAATGTTTCTAAAACCTATGTTACCCTGATATATATAATAAGTAGAATCGTAAACACCTATGGTATAGTGTACGTTTTTAAAATTAGAAGTATCGGCAAACACACCATAGTCAATTTGATTAGAAGATGGGATTCTTGTAAATGTAAAATTGGTATCCGCGTTAACGGTATACTGCAAATGAATGGGTATATTTCCCGCATCGCCTGACGCGGCTACCACACAACGTCCGGGTATGTTGGCGGTTAAACTATCTATAAGTAATGCTTGCAAATCCTGTCCGTCATGCGAACCGTAATAATCTCCCAGGCTAATATTAATAACAAGAGGCTTATTAGCTAGGGTTGCTTTAGTAACTAAATAATTCACACCATCCGAAATTACCGGACCATAACTATTAAAATCAAGAGCTACACACATAATGTCCGCTTTTGTTGCTATTCCTTTATAGATAGAATCAGCTTTCCCATTACCCGCGGCAATACCGGCAACCCTTGTTCCGTGAGCAAACGCAACAGAATCCTGAAACCCACACAAGCCGCTATCTATTTTCTGATTATTCCACTCCATTCCATAATTAAATGGCTGCGGAATATCACCTCCTGTATATTCACCATTTGTATAAAATGGTTGTTGAACCCACAACCATTTTACACGCGTTTTGCCTGTACTGTCATTAAAATCAGGGTGTCTGAAATCAATGCCGGTATCAATCAAACCAAATATTACTCCTGTACCATCATAAGCTTGGGGTAGCGGGGAAGCCGCCTGATGCACTTTAAGCACATTGTTTTTTATGTTAGAAGTATCATCTAACGTACGAATATGATTTATGTAATACTCTATGCGTTTAATTTGCCTGTTTTTGGATAATTGCTGAATAGCCTGTCCCGAAAGGCATACAGAACTAATGTTTCCGGCACTATATTTAAAATAGCCATTATGGGAAGTTGTAAAATCTCTTACTAACCCAACATTTCCCTGAACTAAAACAGGATATGTTTTTGAAATATTTGTATGCAACGCCTTCATAAGAGCCCCATTCATTTTCGAATACTGAGCAAAACAGGTCGTAGAAATAAAGAATGTAAAAAATACAAATCTAATCATAGAACTAAATTACTAATTTTAGCCGGATTTTATACAAGTTATGAATTTTATAATAAAATTAATCTTATCCACTATTGCTGTTTTAATAACCGCCTGGTTGTTGCCCGGCGTCAGTATAGATGGAAACAGCTTTTTTACGGCTTTTATTTTAGCGGTTGTATTAGCCTTTTTAAACGCGGTATTAAAACCTATTTTGGTTTTTCTTACCATTCCGGTAACCATTCTTACGCTTGGTTTTTTTTATTTAGTAATAAACGCGCTCATTATTATTTTAGCCAAGCATTTAGTAGAGGGCTTTCATGTAAATGGGTTTATACCGGCACTTTTATTCAGTATAGTCCTATCCATCATTTCATCTGTATTAGATGCCTTGGCAGGAGTGAATAAGAAAGATTAAACAAGTGAGCGAAACAAAAAAGCCATATTGGATTACCATTTATACACTAATTTTTGTTTTTGTATTCATGCTTTTTTTCCAAAACTATTTTCGTTTTTGGAATAGCGATAAAGGAGAAACCCCTTTTCAGTGGGATGCAGACCAATATTACTCATACCTGCCTGCTACCTTTATTTATCATGATTTAGACTTTACATATACTACCCGATATTGGTTAATACCAACTCCTACCGGAAAATCTATTCCTAAAATGACGTGTGGAGTCGCTATAATGATGACCCCATTCTTTTTATTAGGTCATAAAATAGCCATTAATCAAAATAGCCCTCAAGATGGTTATTCTGAGCCTTATGGAACCTGTGTTCATTATGGCTCTTTATTTTACTCATTAATGGGTTTAGTAATACTTGCCTTTGTATTACGAAGATTTTATTCAGATAAAATAATTGCACTAACGCTTGTCACTCTTTTTTTCTCCACTAATTTATTTTATTACACGCTTAGAGACGGAGAAATGGCACATTCTTACAGCTTTTTTCTAACCGCTTTGTTTTTGTGGCTTACCTGCCGTTGGCATGAAAGACAAAAGAGTATTTATTTTTTATGGATTGGCTTAACACTTGGATTGGCTACTTTAGTAAGGCCCACCGAGATTTTAATTTCGTTAATTTTTATTTTCTATGGCATTAACTCTATTAAAGGTTTAACGGACAAACTGAAACAAATAACCATTTCTTATAAAAACATCTCTTTACTTATACTTGGTTTTATTATTACATGGCTTCCTCAGCTAATATTTTGGAAAATAAAAACAGATCACTTTTTATTCTTTTCGTATGGAAGTAAAGAAAATTTTTTTTGGTCAGACCCTCAAATACTAAATGTATTGTTTAGTTACCGCAAAGGGTGGTTTATTTATACCCCTGTTATGCTATTTGCAATTGCAGGATTGTTTATGTTTAAAGCCCAGAACAAAGCGTTTAAGTTCGCTATTATCATTTATCTGATATTAAACATTTATGTGTTATCTTGTTGGTGGTGTTGGTGGTTTGGTGGTGGCTTTGGTATGCGTGCTTTGGTACAGGCTTATGCTTTATTGGCAATTCCCTTAGCGGCCTTTTATCAATTTGTTTTCTCTTCGCATTTCAAAAAGCAACTAATTTCTGTTTTAACCAAAGGAATAGCGTTTGCTATGTTCTCCGGTTTTTTGTGTTTAAATATCATTCAAACATATCAATATGACCATCCGGCAAATCATCGATTATTGCATTACGATTCTATGAGTAAAGAAGCGTATTGGCAGGTCTTTGGCAAGTTTGATTTATCAGATGAAGATTACGCTAAATTTGAAAAAGAATTGATTACACCTGATAGTGAAGCAGCTATGAGGGGGGAAAGAGAGATTAAATAGAATGAAAGTGTAATTCCCTTTGAACTAATAACAGTTAAAAATATATTTTGTGTTTATAACTTATTTTTCAAGCTTTCAAATATGGACTTTAGTACTATTATGCTTCTAATTGTAGGGAAGAAAAAATAATCAGCTTAATGGCTCCAAACAATAAATACTTGTGTGATGACAATAATTCAAATCATTTAATACTTGCAAATAGAGATTTACCTTCCACTTGGGAAATATTTAATTTAATTTGTTTTGAGAATAATGAATGTGCAATACGCTCATACACAAGTAAGTTTTTGTGTCCCGAATTAAATAATCAAAAAGAGATTACCGCTACCCGAATTACAATTGGAGAATGGGAAACTTTTACAATTGAATATCTCGATAAGGATTTTGTAGCCTTTAAAGCATCAAATGAAAAATATTTGAGCTTAGATGAAAAATCCCTGCAAGTAGTGGCATCTGCTAATACCATTGGAACAAATGAAAAGTTTAAGATGATAATCTTAAAGTAATTTTTAATTTCGAGTTCGTAAAAATCATATATGATCCAAATAAAAAGAGTGAATCTTATTGTTTTCGTCCTTATAACAATTGCCCTCGTTGTTTTTGATATTTATAAAGCCGCTCATGCTTCTTTTACTATTGATGAAAGCGACACTTATCTTCATTGGGTAAACAGTTCTTTTATGGATATTATTTCTTACGCAAACCCAGGAACTAACAATCATATTTTAAACACCTTGCTGATGAAACTTTTTCAGGCGCTTTTTGGCACATCAGAACTTATACTTCGTTTACCTAATATTTTAGCGCATATTTTATATCTTATTTTTTCATTTAAAATCTTTAACCGATATAGCGAGAGAAATGCTATTCTATTTTTCATTCTTATGAATGCAAATCCTTTTTTGATAGATTTCTTTTCGTTGGCTCGCGGCTATGGCATTGCCATTAGTTTAATGGTAACCGCATTTTATTTCTATTGCCGCTTTCTAGAAAATCAAAAAAACAAATATCATGTCATAGCTATGCTACTTCTTTGCGTAGCTGCTTTAGCAAATTTTGCTTTTATTAGTTTGGTACTGGGTTTTATTTTAGTACACAACTTTTTTTATTTTTTTATTTTTAATCGGAAGATTTCTTTCAAAAATTTATGGCAGATAAATTATAGTAATCTTATATTTCTATTTCTTTTAGCAGCGGTATGTTATGAACCTATTCGAAAAATAATTCAACTTAAACTACTTTGGTTTGGGGGTGTAGATGGTTTTTGGAAAGATACGGTAGGTTCAATGGCGGAAACATTTTCCTATTCTTCGCCTTATCAATTTCTTATCGTAATAGGGTGTAAAATATTGGTTATTGTTTTTTCTATTTTTTTTATCGCAAGGATTATAGCGTATATTTTCACTAAGAATTCTATAAATCTAACTCAAAAGATTGTTCTCTTCTTTGGACTGAATCTTTTTTTAATTGTACTGATTTCCTTCTCACAACATTTATTCCTTAATACCCCTTTTATGATGGATAGATTTGCTTTATTTTTATATCCCATATTTATCTTAATGAGCAGTTTTCTTATAGTAGATTTATCGCAGTATTCCTATAAATATATAACTCGCGGGGTATTAATTCTTTTAGTTACTTTATTCTTTGGTCATACTTGTTATTCGCTTAATTCTTATTGGTATTATAAATGGAAGGAAGAACGCTGCACAAAAGAATTGTTGGCAGAACTCTATAAGGTCAAACAATACGAACCATCTAAGAAAATTACATTAGGAATTGGCTGGCAGTTTTTTTCCACACTTGAATTTTATGTAAAAACGCGAAAATTGGATTGGATAACCTTGGATTATAATGCGGTAACAATGCACAAAAACGAATATTTTTATTTAGTAAGATCCGATTATGATAAATTTCCAAAAGAGTGTTTTGAACTTATACATCAATATCAATCAGCAGATAATTATTTAGTGAAATGTATCAAAGAATCAAAAACAATACAGCTGAAAGCAGCTAATAACAAATACCTTTGCGCAGAAGAGAATAATATAATTATTGGAAACAGAGATAAGTCAGGGGAATGGGAAACCTTCACACTCCTATACTTTACTAATAATATGTGCTCGATATGTTCTTACAAAAAGAAGTTTTTATCAACAGAACTAAATAGTAAGTATGAGGTAACTTCTACCCGAACTGATAAGGGCGCTTGGGAAACTTTTACCCTTATAAAACTTGATAATGACACTGTTGCTTTTAAAGCTGTAAACGATAAGTATTTAAGTTTTGATGAAAAATCCTTGCAAATTTTTGCAAAGGCTAATTCTATTGGGAAGAAAGAAAAATTCAAAATTGAAATTATGAAAGCACAAGATTGAGATTATATAGATTATTTTTTCAACCTAAAAATTATCTTGTTTTTTATAAATTGTTTTTACTTCTTTTAGTTCGATTTTCAGATTATCCATATCAACAAATGCATAATGAGCCGGATTCCAACCAACAACCCTTAATTCAATGCGATCATCTTTACCTTCTTTTTTGGGGATGTGTATTTGGGTGCTATCGCGTAATGAACCCCAAACATTAATTTTCTGGGTGTAGTCATCAAATTCAAACCCGTACCATGCCAGTAAACTATTGTCTTTTACTCTAGTAAAGTGAACAATTAGAGCTTGTCCGCTTCCATGCTCACATTTTCGAATATTACAATTAAATAAAATTCTCAAATCTTTACCAAAAAGAGAATCAGGTATTACATATACAAAACAATCTGTCCACTCGTCAGTTTTATTGGATGTGGTGTAATAATGCCCTTCAGAAGCATTTCCCTTAACCCTTTTACGATGACCAATAGTATCTTCATAGTTAATCTGCCATTTTTTTATCGCTCTAAATTCTTCATGGTAAGGTTTTTGGCATTGAGATAATGTCAGGCATATAACACTAGTAATAATTAAAAACAGGAATTTTTTACCTATAAACTTTAAGCAACCCATTTATTATTTAAATATAGATTAAAAACATAGACAGAAAGTACAAGGTTAAGGCAAAAAATAATGAGGCTTATATAATTTTGGTATTTACCCTTTAGTAAAAAAAAGTAGGACATAACGTAAATAGTAAGGTATGCGAAAAAAATAGTTGTTTTATGCTGGCTATCAAACATACCCGCAAGAAAAGAAAGGGGGCTTCCTAAGCCCAACAATATCCATGCCAAAAAAGCCACAAGGAAATAGAACACAGCATTTTTATAAGAAAAAGAAAAGGAAGTTTGAGCAATAAAACAAAACACTAAAAAAAATGCGGAAGTAAATACATACCTGTTCATGCCATTTAACTCTGTCCCTCCATGAGGAGCTTTAGGGAGAAAAAACAGATCGTATACAAGTAAGATAAAAAAAAAGGTAAGTGAAAACCAAAAGGCTTTGTTTTTATGCAGCAGGGTTGTTTTTTGAAGACAGTATTTAATAAAATAAATCAATAAAATTATGCTGGCTAAGGCACACACAAAAAATGCTAATCCGTCAAGCCAAAGTATTTTATCTCCTCCATTGGTAGTAAGAGGAAATTGAGGTAATGAAAATATATGTCTCCAGAATTTTGTTTGTGTTTTTGCAAAGACAAACCATTCATACGTTTGGTAATATTGTATTAGAACCACCGTAAAAAGCCCAACCAAAGAAGCCGTTGAATATGCCAGTATATTCTTGATTGATTGCCAAGAAAAAAAACGGCTATCACTAAATACTTCAGCTACTATTATTGCCGGCACAAAAAACATGGCAGTAGGTCTGGTAAGCGAACTAAAAAATAAACCCATCATAATTAACCAGGGTTTGTTTTTTGAATAACCTACCAAAAACATTGAACAGAATAAAAAGAAGAATGACTCCGTAAACGGGAGAAAGCGAAAAATAGCTGAGGGTAAAGAAATCAGACAAAGGACCAATATAGGTTTAGGTTTAAATTCTTTAATAAGAAGAGCAAGCCCTGTACAAAAACACAAGAAGTTAACTAAACAAATGCCTTTATAACCAATGTGTAACCATTTCCATACGTAAGGAAAAAGAGGAAAGAAACCAACATTTGAGCCATTATACCACCGATACTCATATCCATTTTGTCTTATGCTGTCATATATGCCCGCATCAAACTTAGCTAGTTTGTCTGCATAAGGTAATTGGGTTACCATACCGAAGAAGTAAAATAAAAAATAAAGAAATACAAGGGCAACTATATAAATGAATGGAATCAGACTTAAATACTGATTCAGCTGCAGGATTTTTTTTTGGATACTTGAAGTATTAATCCTCACATGAATTATTTTATTAAGCAAATGTATACAAAAAGATAAGGGCAGCGCTTCATATAGTTATATTATTTAACGAAAAAGAAATGATACCCCTATAAATACATTTTACGATCGAAAAACGTATATTTTATCATACAATACAAAGCCCGTATGGCATCTTTCATACCTATCTTTTTGCCTTCTTCATACGTACGACCATAATAAGAAATTCCTACTTCGTAAATTCTTATTTTAGGAACGCGGGCTACCTTGGCGGTTACTTCAGGTTCAAAGCCAAATCTTTTTTCTTTCAAATATATCTTCTGTATCATTTCCGTACGAAAAAGTTTATAGCAGGTTTCCATATCTGTTAAATTAAGGTTGGTAAACATATTAGATAAAAACGTGAGAAATTTATTGCCTATACTGTGCCAAAAGAAAAGAATACGATGCGGTTTTCCTCCCATAAACCTTGATCCATAAACCACATCGGCATGCCCTTCTATCATGGGGCGTAGTAAAATATTATATTCATTGGGATCATATTCCAAATCGGCATCCTGAATAATTAAATAGTTACCTGTAGCTATTGAAATACCTTTGTGTAAAGCGGCCCCTTTGCCCTGATTAAATTCCTGATTAAATAATTGAAAATGAACGCCCGGATGTTGAGCGATATATTGTTCAACAACTTCTTTGGTATTATCAGTAGAAAAATCGTTTACAATAATGATTTCTTTTTCTATGTTATTTAAGAGGGTAACTTCTAAAACTTTATTTAAAATCAAATGAATGGTTCTTGCCTCGTTATAAGCAGGAATTATAATGGACAATTTTTCGTTTATCGGCATACTTTACTGATTTTTTTCTATAATAATTATCTAAACTTATTTATGTTGAGTCATTTTTTTGTACACTTCAAAATAGCGTTTACCCATTTCTCTTTGCCCGTCGGCATTGTAATGTACGGTATCTATAGTGTTATCGGGTTTCTGTATCCTAAAAGGTTGGTAGGGGTCAACATATCCTATGTTAGACAAACGTTTGGTAGTATTCATAATAATAGTCTGCTGCTTTTTTCTGGCTTCTTTCAGTTCCGTCCAGTAAGGCACCATGCCGCCCAGTATAAAGGGTGTATGACTATTTGCGGTTGTTATCTCCCTGCGAAACTGTACAATAAGTGTATCCAAATCTTTTTGGTAACCCTTGTAATTTATATCCTTCTCCCCTTGATGCCATAGTATTGCCACCAGTTTGCTTTTAGGATATTTCTTAAACACATAATTAATTCGGCTAAGGGCATCATCGTATAAAAAATCTTTTTTATGCCAGCCTTCGCCATCAAAACCGGTATAATCCATACCACAGGGAACCAATAAAATATTGCGCGCGTTGTGTATATAGTTTTGATACAGTTTGGCAAAAGTTAAAGCAAAACCAACTCTATCAGATTTGGGGTTAAAATGATGGAGAGGTTCTTTCGCCGCGATTATTTTTAAATTAGTAGGTTCAAGTCTGCCCAGTTGATAAATGCCTTCCGCTCCTTTATCTTTAATAGAATCATAGCCTGTACCCCAATACGTATTTGATTGCCCCGCTATTAAAAAAACATCATAAGCGCTATCTTTTAGAGCTTGGCTATCTGATATGCCGGTATTAGAAACTGCCGATGGAGAGCAGGTAAGAAAAAAACCTGCCAACAGGCATATAAAAAACAAACTATAAACTATTTTTAAACGCATAAATGATGTAAGATTTAAACAACATGTTTAGAATTAACGCTTAATTTTAATCCGGATAAAGATAGTTATATTAGCTACTTTGCCATAGCAGAAGTGAAAAAAATCCAATTTATGTAAATAACAGTAAATTAAGAGAGTTTATCCGACAGCAATTTCATTTCCACCATTGGCGAAATATTTTCGTAGCAGATGTTGTATACCGCCTGTGTGATTGGCATATCAACTCCGTAAGTTTTATTTATTTCGTGTACACATTTAACGGCAAAATATCCCTCGGCAACCATATTCATTTCTAACTGAGCCATCTTAACCGAATAACCTTTGCCCAACATAGCGCCAAACATACGGTTGCGGCTAAACTGAGAATAAGCGGTAACCAATAAATCACCCAGATAAGCCGAAGCTTTAATATCTCTATCAATAGGATGCACCGCTTTTACAAAACGCTCAATCTCCTGTATAGCATTAGAAACCAACACTGATAAAAAGTTGTCGCCATAGCCCAAACCATGACAAACACCGCCCGCAATAGCCACTACGTTTTTAAGTACAGCCGAATACTCTGTTCCGTAAATATCATCACTACAGGCGACTTTCATATAACGGCAACGAAGCATGGCGGCTAATTTCTCGGCATTATTTATATCGGTGCAGGCAAGTGTGAGGTAAGATAGTTTCTCAAGCGCAACTTCCTCCGCATGACAAGGTCCGGCAATAACACCAATTTGATTAAGAGGAATTTCAAATACTTTGTTTAAGTATTCGCCTACAATTAAATTGTATTGAGGAATGATTCCTTTAATAGCCGAGAAAACTATTTTATTTTTAAATAAATCTTTGGGTAAATCTTTTATGGTATCGTGGCAAAACGCAGACGGAACAGCCAATACAACAATATCTGCATTTTTTATGCAGATCTCTACATCAGAAAATAGTTTTAGTTTATGTTCATCAAACTGTACGGAGCTTAAGTAACGAGGGTTATGCAGGTTCTGTTTTACGTAGTTGCAATCATCGGCATTGCGCAGAAACCAATTAACCTCCTGCAAATTATTGGAAAGTAATTTAACTAATGCCGTTGCCCAACTTCCACTCCCTATAACAGCTACACGGCTCTGCATACTTAATTAGTAAGCACAATTTGATTTTCACGCAAAGGTTGTTCGCCTCTCATTTTTTGAAATATGCGGGCAACGGTTACTACATCTTTAACGCAATAAGTTTTTATCCTTTCAAGATTTTTTTCTTCATAATAAACTTTGGCAACCTGACTTCCGTCTATATCATCTTTGGGAGTTGGTATATCAAATATAGCCGCCAACAGTTGTAAAGAAGTATAGCTTTTATAATCGCCAAACTTCCATAACTCCATTGTATCAAGGTGTGTAATCTCCCAAGGTTTCTTTCCCGCAATTTGTAATATATCGGGCAATTTAATTCCGTTAATAAGCATTCTTCGGCATATAAACGGAAAATCAAATTCTTTACCGTTATGCGCGCAAAGCGCATATTGTGTGAAATACACTTCCAGCATTTTCTTGAAATCTTCTAACAGCAACTTTTCATCATCGCCGTAAAATGATTTCAGACGAAACTCAATCCCGTTAAAATAACCCACACAAATACAAACCACCTTGGCAAACTCGGCATAAATACCCGCTTTGCTGTATTGTTGTTCGGGCGTAAATTCTTTATGATGCTGCCATTTCAAATCCCACAGTTTTTTAAAAGGTTCGTTCAATTGGTTATAATCATAAACCAAAGGAACAGTTTCTATATCCAAAAAAACGATATTATTAATAGAAAGTTGCGACATATTTATTTAATCATTACACCTTTTTTGTTCAGAAAAGGAATAGTTATAAAATTATTCTCTTGTATGCTTTCGGGCAGGAACACAAATTTTTTATCGTAAATAGTTTTGTTTACATAAAAACTAACCCAGTATTCGTTTGCCAAACCAAACAAATCTTCCATAATGGGTTCTATTTTGCTGTAGGCGTGCGGCTCTACTTTTTCTATAAAATGACGGAGCGTAGATGTTTTCAGGTTTCGGTTATCAATTTCACCATAGCCTTTAGAGCTTACCAATACATTCTCTAACGAATTGTTTTTAAGATTTACCAGATATACCATCCAGCCGTTTTGGTCTTCTACCATTTCAGGAACCACCGCCACCGCCACATCTTCTGCCTGATGGATTAATTCTTCCGCTTTCATAGCGCAAATGTAAAGTTTAATTCATAAAACGTATGCTTCGCGATAAGAAATCCTTTTGCTTAGGCGTTACAGAGATTACACCGTTGGATTTTACGCTATTACTGAAAAATTCAAATTTATCACATTAGCCCATTTATGTTTTAAAAATCCTACTTCTTCAAAAAATCTTTAATGGCTAAGTATATTCCGGTGGCAACGCCACCCAAGCCTAATGCTAAAGTAAATACGGGTATTTTGTTTCGCAGGTAGTTATCTAATTTCATGCCGCCAACAAAACCAATAACAATGGGTACCAACATTTGTATAGCCATGCCGGTATATTGTAAGGAGCTTTTTTGTGGTTTGTTGCTTTTAGGCTCAGTTGGCCGCAACGGCTTTTTTTCTTGAGACGTGCTCATCTGCCGTGTGTTGTATGTTTTTAACTATGCCACCCATGCTGCAATTTCCTGTAAACTGCGCTTCGGGTTCTATAGAAATTTTGCCTGTAATAATATCTCCGTTTATACGTGCCGTGGCGCGTAAAGCCAATAATTCCGTTACATTTATTTTGCCCTTTACCTCACCTGATACATCCGCATTCTGACACTCAATTTCACCTTGTATATGTCCGTTAGACCCAACCACCAATTTACCTTTAACTACCAATGTACCGTGCAAAGTACCGTCAATTCTAAAATCGCCTTGGGTTTTAACATCTCCGGTAATAACCGTACCCGATGCAATTAAGTTAACTGAGGTATTATCAGTCATTTTACCATTATTTACTTTAGAAAACATAATTTCTCCTATTTTGAAGCGGCAAGGTACAAATAAAAACTGTAATCTCTTAATTGCAGAAAATAACGCCAATGAAATTTAAGATTTAATGCCTTAGCTTAACTCGCAAGCATTATTGTTAAATTAAAGAAATGCGCGCGCAAAGAGACTAAAATTCGCAGTTTTTAGGTGTACGGGCAAAAGCAATAACATCGCGTATGTTAGTCATACCGGTAACAAACAACACCAACCGTTCAAAACCCAAACCAAAGCCTGCGTGTGGACAAGAGCCAAACCTGCGGGTATCTAAATACCAATACATTTCTTTGGTGGGTATGTGCATTTCTTCCATGCGTTGGTGTAGTTTTTCATAACGCTCTTCACGTTGCGAACCACCTATGATTTCTCCAATGCCCGGAAACAAAACATCCATAGCCCTTACTGTTTTTCCATCATCATTTTGGCGCATATAAAACGCTTTTATATCCTTGGGGTAATCGGTAAGTATAACAGGTTTTTTAAAATGCTTCTCTACCAAATAACGTTCGTGTTCACTTTGCAAATCGGCACCCCATTTATCAATCAGGTAAGAGAATTTTTTCTTTTTGTTGTGATTGCTTTCTCTTAGTATCTCAAAAGCTTCGGTATAGGTTATACGCTCAAAGTTGTTTTCAATACAAAAGTTTAATTTATCGAGCAAGCTCATTTCCGAACGATCTTGCTGAGGCTTTTGCTTTTCTTCTTCTAAAAGGCGCTCGTTTAAAAACGCAATATCATCAGCGCAGTTTGTAAGAGCTTCCTTAATAACATACTGAAGCATTTCTTCAGCCAGATTCATGTTATCGTCCAAATCATTAAAAGCGACTTCGGGTTCTATCATCCAAAACTCGGCTAAGTGCCTGCCTGTATTAGAGTTCTCCGCACGAAAGGTTGGTCCGAAAGTATAAACATCACTTAAAGCCATAGCGGCAAGTTCACCTTCTAATTGACCTGATACAGTAAGGTTGGTGCTTTTACCAAAAAAATCTTGTGTATAATCAATCTCTCCTTTTTCATTCTTCGGAGGATTGTTTACATCTAAGGTTGTAACCCGAAACATTTGTCCGGCACCCTCCGCATCGCTGGCAGTAATAATGGGGGTGTGTAAATACACAAAACCTTTTTCCTGAAAGAATTTATGAATAGCGTAAGCCAAAACATTACGAACTCTAAACACCGCACTAAACGTACTGGTACGAAAACGAAGATGGGCTATTTCTCGTAAAAACTCAAGGCTATGTTTTTTTGGTTGAAGCGGGTATTGTTCGGCATCGCTATCTCCAAGAATTTCTAACGAAGCAACTTTCAGTTCATATTTCTGTCCTTTACCTAAAGAGGGGATAACTTCTCCAACCGCACTAATACACGCTCCGGTAGTTATTCTTTTTAGAATTGACTCGTCGGTATTAGCAAAATCAACAACTAATTGTAAGTTATGTATAGTAGAACCATCATTTAGGGCTATAAACTGATTGTTTCGAAAAGTTCTTACCCAGCCTTTTACACAGGCTTGATAATCATGTTTATCATCCGATAAAATGGCATTAATTTTTGTGCGTTTCATAAATTTAAAAAGGAAGCAAAATTAGCAGAAATGCAGTACCTGATAAATAAAAAAGCAGGCTTGTATATACTTAATATTTAATTGTACCCGAAACGGTATGAGCACTGCTGCCACTACAAAGAATGCTTGAAAAAGTAGCCGTATTGCTCGGAGAAGCTGCTGCTGTAACATTTACCACACCTGATGCCGCGGAAAAGCTCCCACCATCGGTTAATATAAATCCACATTCATTTCCCGTTGGCGTTCCGGAAGTAATGTTGTAAGTACCTGTAGCCGGAGCTGATGTTCCGGGAAAAGTTAATTGTATTATGACTGATCCGCTGGCACCTAAAACAACAAAGTTTCCTCCGTTTGCGGCACCACTTGCGGTAGGGTTACTTTCTGATGTACCATCAACGGTAAAATTCGTTGTAGTAGTATTAGTTGTCGCTACGGTAGGAGTTGGTGTAGTTGAAGTAGTTGCAACTGTTGGAGTCGTATAAGGCAATCCATTCGGATTAGGATTATTTCCTCCACCATAACCCGGTTGAGAAGCATAACCAACTTGAGTACCGTTATAGTCGTCCTTATTGCAAGACATAATAACAGCGCAACAAACTAACGCTACAGAACAGATTGTAAATATTGTTTTTTTCATTTTAAATATTTTTTGACGGAATTCAGATGCCAAGGTACATTATATTTTATTAAAACACAAAAATTTAACAAATTATTCTACCGTAACCGACTTTGCCAAGTTTCTTGGTTGGTCAACATTGCACCCACGCATTACAGCAATATGATAAGATAATAATTGTAGAGGGACTACCGAAACCAATGGCACCAATGATTCATCGGTCTCAGGTATTTCAATAACATAGTCCGCCATTTTCTTTACATCCTTATCTCCATCATTTACCACAGCTATTATTTTTCCCTTGCGGGCTTTTATTTCCTGAATAGTGCTGACTACTTTTTCATAATTAGGACCCTTGGTAACTATTACAACCACCGGCATTTCTTCATCTATTAACGCGATAGGACCATGCTTCATTTCAGCGGCAGGATACCCTTCCGCATGTATGTATGATATTTCCTTCAGTTTTAACGCGCCCTCTAAAGCAACCGGAAAGGAATAGCCCCTACCAAGGTATAAGAAGTTTCGCGCGTTTTTATAAATTTCGGCAATGTGTTTTATTTTATCGTTTAACTTAAGTATGCGCTCTACCTTTTCAGGAATAGCGTCCAATTCATATAATAATTGCCTGTAACGGCTTTCAACAATAGTTCCTTTTTTGTAAGCAATATGCAATGCCATTAAAGTAAGCACCGTTACTTGTGCCGTAAATGCCTTAGTAGATGCCACGCCAATTTCAGGACCAGCATGGGTGTATGAACCCGCATGTGTAGCCCGCGCGATAGAAGAGCCTACTACATTACAAACGCCAACGATTGTAGCTCCTTTAGATTTCGCCAACTCTATGGCGGCAAGCGTATCGGCTGTTTCTCCTGATTGAGAGATGGCAATAACAATATCGTCTTCATATATCACGGGGTTGCGATACCTAAACTCACTGGCATATTCTACCTCAACCGGAATGCGCGCGTATTCTTCAAATAAATATTCGGCTACCAAGCCAGCGTGCCATGATGTGCCACAGGCAATAATTATGATACGTTTTGCTTTTAAAAACTTAGGTTCATAATCAACAATACCCCCTAACTGCACAATAGCTTTATCCGCGTTTAACCTTCCCCGCATACTATCGCGAATAGAACGGGGTTGCTCATAAATCTCTTTCAGCATAAAATGTTCGTAACCGCCTTTTTCAATGGCTTCCAGCTCCATCTCAAGTTCCTGAACATAAGGCGTAACATCTTTATCTTTCAAGTTTCTTATTTTTAATTCTTCGTTGCGTTTAATAATAGCCACCTGTTCATCATCTAAATACACTACGTTTTTTGTGTATTCAACAATTGGCGAAGCGTCAGACGCTACAAAAAACTCCCCATCTCCAACCCCAATAACAAGCGGACTACCCTTTTTTGCGGCAACCAATTCGTTTGGATTATTTTTATCCATCACTAAAATAGCATACGCTCCAACTACTTGCTTTAAAGCCGCAATTACAGCATGACTCAGTTTAATATTGTCTTTTTCCTTTATCTCTTCTATTAAATGAACAAGCACTTCGGTATCTGTCTGACTTTTGAAAGTATGCCCACGCTTTTCTAAATTCTCTTTTATAGACGCATAGTTTTCAATAATGCCATTATGCAGCAAAACAATATTACCGCTTTGCGAGTAATGAGGGTGTGCGTTTACATCATTGGGCTCTCCGTGCGTTGCCCAACGGGTGTGCCCCATGCCTATGTTACCGGATTTATCCTTTCCATCCGTAAATTTTTCTAAGTCTGATACCTTGCCTTTGCATTTATATACGTTCAACTTTTTGTCGTCTGCAATCATGGCAACACCGGCACTGTCATACCCTCTATATTCAAGGCGGTGCAAGCCTTTAATTAAAATGGGGTATGCTTGTCGTTCTCCTATATATCCTACAATTCCACACATGTCTTTTTGATATTTAAACGGCTAATTTACGATATTATTTCTTTCATAAAGAGGGTTTATGCCAATTACGGTTGTCTTTATTATCATAAAAGATGTTTACAAGTTTTTGGCTTTAGCCCTAATTAAAATCTTTAGGTTTCTACTTTTGTGGCGATGAGTCAATATAAAATTCAAAATTCAAAATTCAAAAGTAATAAGTTAAAACCCCTTTTTCTTTTAACTTTTAAATTAGTATTTCTAACTTCATTTTGTATGGCCCAACCTAAATACGAGTATTGGGATGCCGATAAAAAACAGGTAAAATCAGAAGATAATTATAAAAGAGGTATTGCTCATGGCAAAGCCGTAAGCTATTTTAAAGATGGTAAAATTGCCCGCCTTGGGTGGTATAAATACGGAAAGCAAGACAGCATCTGGAAATTTTATTATGAGAATAGCGGCCCAAAAGCTATTGAGCATTATAATTTTGGGTTAAAACAAGGGCATAATCTATATTATTATAATAGCGGAAAGCTAGCACAGGAAACGGTTTTTAAAAACGATAGACCTGACAGCATTTGGACATCCTACTTTGAAGATGGTACTCCGCGAAGCATAGAAAGTTTTAACTACGGCAAAAAACAAGGTGTATGGAAATATTATTACGAAAGTGGTAAACTACAAAGCGATGGCTTGTTTGAGAACGATAAAAAAAATGGGCAACTAGTAAATTATTACAAAAATGGAAACATACAATCGCAGGAGAATTATTGCAACAATGCGCCTTGCGGCAAGTGGGCAGAGTTTTATGATAACGGGAAAATAAAACTGGAGAAAGAATATAAAGACAGCGTAGAATACCTGATGAATCTTTGGAACGAAGAGAGCAAACAGGTTATCGTTAACGGAAACGGTACGCTTACATTAGTCTCCGATGAAGGTAAGCTTCGCGGAAAGGGCACTTACCAAAATGGTTTGCGTAGTGGCGTATGGAAATTTTATTACCCGGATGGCGCTTTGGAATACAGCACTACTTACATCAACGGGAAAATAAACGGTCCTTATAAATCTTATTATCCCGATGGAACTATTAAATCTGACGGGAAATACATTGAAAGCAAAAAAGATAGCCTTTGGAGTTTTTACCGCACCAATGGCGGCATGGAAATGCAGGGTACTTTTAGAAATAACCTGCGCGAAGGGCATTGGACATACTTTTTTGAAAGCGGAAAAAAAGAAAGCGAAGGAAGTTTTGCCGATGATAAACAAAACGGAACATGGAAATATTGGTATAAAACAGGCGAACTGTGGAAACAAGGTATTTATGCGAATGATGTAAAGAATGGGTTATGGACTACCTTTTTCGAGAACGGAAAAAAACTGCAAGAAGGTAATTACGCCAACAATAAAGAAGAGGGCGAATGGCAAGCCTGGTGGCAAAACGGACAATTAAAAGATAAAGGCGCTTTTACCAAAGGCGTTATGACGGGTTTGTGGCAGGGCTTTTACAGTAATGGCAAGGCAAATTATTTAGGGAGTTTTAAAAACGGGAAAAGAAATGGTAAATGGCAGTATTGGTTTGAGCGCAATGGCAAACCCCGAGAAATAGCCAACTATGTGATGGACTTTAAACATGGTAAGTTTATACAATATACCGAAAACGGATTCATAGATAGCGAGGGTAAATACCGTAAGGGCAAACAAAACGGTACTTGGAAATATTACTACGAAACAGGTGGCATACAGCGCCAGCAGCATTTTAAAAACGGACATCTAAGCGGCAAGAGTATTATTTGGCAATCCAACCAAAAACTGCAATGTATAATGAACTATACGGTTATAAAAGACAGACGCAAAGGACACGAGCAAAGCGTACCCGATGGCACCTGGTTTTTTTACGATAAAAATGGTTCTGAAACCAGTCGCATTAGTTATAAAAGAGGCGTAAGAGTTCCTTAAAGTCATCGTTCACTGAGCCTGTTGAAGTAAACTCCAACATAGCAAATGCTTTTTCAGCATTCAGCGAAACAAATTAAAAACTAAAACGATGAGCTAATCCCTTTTCATTTCAAGTGTCATTTTGTGCGAAGTCGAGAAATCCTTTACCTCACAATAACTACCCGTTTATTTATCGGCCACTCATTACAAATGATACTAACATTATAAACCCCTTCATTTAAGCTACCTCCATCAATAGTAGTTTTACCATTTATAGTTTGACTTAAAACTATTTTACCGTTTATATCATACACCTGCATGGTTTGTTTTGTATTGTTGCTTGACTCTATAAAAAAACTGCCGTTGTTGGGGTTGGGGTAAATATTTATCTGATAATTCTTATCCGTTACCTTTTCAATACCTACCGTACTATAATTGCAAGATTTTGTAGTATCGGGTTGATACAAGCTAAATGTACTGTCTTTATAACACAGCAATCCTTGCACATTACTACAACCATCACAAAGCGGTGATTCATCAGAAATAAAATTAAACAGGTAATTTAAATCCCCCATTCTGTCACATATCTCAGAATGGTGTTCAAACTGAAACGACTGATGCGAAGTTCCTGTGTATGTAACAAACAATGTTTTAAGAGAAACAGAATTTATCAGAGTGTTTTTAATAGAATCTACCTTCACGTTTATGGTATCAATACCACTATTGTCCTGTAAATGTATTTGCCAGCTTTGTCCAACCAATGAGCCAAAATTGTATAGCAATTGAAAGGTATTAAGCGTTTGAGAATTATAAAAAAAAACACTGTCATTACTCGTATATATGTATTGCTCGCTAATATCGTATGCCGGATACCGAAAAGAAACAGTTGAACTTAATACCTTTACGATTCTTCCCATAAACAAAGTATCATGTGTATATTTTGTTTCAATATTCGTATAGTAATACGGTCCGGAAAATCCACCATTCTGAACCTCATAATGCCAATCAGCACCCGGTTCCGGGAAGCTTATCTGTGCATCTATCTGTTTGATACAAACTAATAAAGTGATAAGTAAAAAAATTTTCATAACTAAAGTATATCTTTCAAAAGTAGTTTAAGCCTGCCTTAATTCCAAAACCACTTTTCTAACGGTCGGTTTTAACAATTAAACAGTTAAGTAAACAAAAAAGAGGCTTTCGCCTTGTAACGAAGACATCCAATCTGATAAAAATCATATCCCAAACACATCTACAAGCCCCATTTTGCCTTACCTTCGCAGCGAATTAAGGTATTATAACTTGCATTTATAAGTATCTAAAGATGAAAGAACTCAGAAACCGAAAAAATAAACAAGAGCTAAAAAAGCTTTTGTATCAGGAAGACTTCCCTCGTAAAACCGTTTCGTTTTACAGATATGTGAAGATAGAAAACCCTCAGGACCTTCGCGATACCTTCTACGCCCAATGGGACGCGCTTGGGGTGTTTGGGCGCATTTATCTTTCTTACGAAGGTATCAACGCGCAAATGAGTGTACCTCAGCACAACTGGGATGCCTTTGTAAAAGAGCTTTATGCCATTCCCTTTTTTACCGATGTACCTTTTAAAGTGGCGGTAGAAGACAACGGCAAATCTTTTTACAAACTTATTATTAAGGTGCGCAACAAAATTGTTGCCGATGGCATTAACGATCCCGATTTTGACCCGTCTAATACCGGCAATTACCTCAATGCAAAGGAATTTAACGAGGTTTTAGATAAGCCCGATACCATAGTGGTTGACATGCGCAACCACTATGAGAGTGAAGTAGGTAGATTCGAAAACGCTTTTTGTCCGGATGCAGATACTTTTAAAGAAGAACTTCCTTTAGTGATAGAACACCTCAAAGGACAAGAAGATAAAAACGTATTGATGTATTGTACAGGCGGCATCCGTTGCGAGAAAGCCAGTGCCTACTTTAAACACAAAGGATTTAAGAATGTGTATCACTTGCGAGGTGGCATCATTCAATATGCGCACGAGGTTAAAGAACAAAACCTAAAAAGTAAATTCATTGGTAAAAACTTTGTGTTTGATGAACGTATAGGCGAACGCATTACCGATGATGTAATTGCCGAATGCCACCAATGTGGTGTCCCTTGCGACCGCCATGTTAATTGTAAAAATGATGATTGTCATTTGCTTTTCATTCAATGCGAGGCTTGCGAGACAAAATACAACGGTTGCTGCACTCCCGCTTGTATGGATGTAGTTGCCCTGCCCGCTGATGAACAACGCAAACTCCGCAAAGGAAGGACCAAAACAGAAAAAGAAACTCTCTCAGTTTACAAAAGCAGGTTGCGCCCAAACCTCAAGGATATTTTAAAACAGAAATAAATTATCTTTGTTTGTTGTGTTTCTCAAATCTCACTTCTCATATCTGAATAACTATGGCATTAATTAAATCCGTAAAAGGCGTTGAGCCCAAGTTTGGCGATAATTGCTATTTAGCCGAAAACGCTACCATAGTGGGCGATGTAGTGATGGGCAATGATTGCAGTATATGGTTCAACGCTGTGGTTCGTGGCGATGTAAACTCCATTCGCATGGGCAACAAAGTAAACATACAGGATGGCGCCGTTATACATTGCACCTATCAAAAAACAAAAGTGCATTTAGGTAATAACGTATCCATAGGTCATAACGCTATTGTACACGGTTGCACCATTCATGACAATGTGTTGGTGGGTATGGGTGCTATTGTGATGGATAATTGCATTATTGAAAGCAACTGCATTATAGGCGCTGGCGCGGTACTTACCGAAAACACACACGTACCCGCAGGCACCATATATGCAGGCGTTCCTGCCAAGAAAGTAAAAGATATTGATGCTAAATTATTAGAAGGAGAAGTAAACCGCATTGCCAATAATTACCTGATGTATTCCTCCTGGTTCAAATAGGGCGTTCCGGCTGTTGAGCTATTGACGCAAAAAATAAAGGCCTTTCGGAAACAAAAATCTTTTGTTTAGCTCTAAAAATAAGTAGCAAGCCCTAAAGAAAATCCTCCCGTATTAAGGAATGGGTTTCCTATAATATCGCGTTGTCTTTCGTACCTGTAATTAAAGCGTATAACCGTTTGCGGGGTCGGGCGGAAACTAATAGCAGGCACAATGCTCCACACATCGTTATACATTTTAGTGCCTGTACTTTGAAAATAACCAACATTCCAATCTACATATTCTACACGCATAGCGAGATTTATAACTGCCTTATCCCATCCTAACATACGTCTTTGTATTACGGGTTGCACTATATCAACATAACCACCGTGTTGTTTGTTGGAATATTGTGGTGAATAAGTTGGAGGCACATTTACAAATATCCAAGCCCACTCGCCTCTGATGGCGGTTTTTAATATGGGTAATTTTGTATTAAAATCAATATCAAAAATATCGCACCTTCTTTTTGAATCTAATATGCCACCCTCTTTTTGCCAGGTATTATAAACGCCTCCCATGTATGATAAGCCAAGCTCACCAATATGATTATTTCGCACAGAAAGTTTGGCGGTAGTCATAGGCATTCCGCTTACATTGTTAGAAAGATGCCCGGGGTCGCTGTTAGCGGCAGGTAAAAATGTTCTGCCCTGTGGATTATCAATAATAGAATCGTTTAACCCTCCGGTTAAATAAACCTCATAACCAAACAGCCAGTTTTTAGTATAATGTTTCCCATAAAGACCTGCGCCTGTACTGCTAAGTGTAGCGGGCAACATTTGCGTCATAGCAAGGGGTCTGTCAACAAACTCCCATTTAGGTCCATCGTGGTTTTGATTGAATGAACCGATCGGGTTTAATATTACGCCGCCTCTTAAATTAACCAATGGATGAAGCTCTATATCTAACGCCGCGTATTCAATTTCTATTTTTGGTCCTTTTCCTAACTCATCAGGGTCATCAGTAGGGTCATTTTCAAATTCAATCTCGGATAGAAATTTAATACGTTTAGAAATAGAAGAGGCCACAAACAAACTAAACCTGCGGAACTGGAATTGATTGCCAAGCCCTGTGTTGATGTTATTATTTATGTTTTGCCAGTTAGCCTCAAAGTATCCCCCAATAGAAACAGGCAGTTTACCTGCTTTAAGAAAAGGACGGCTATAAATAGCATCCATATTTAGCTGCTGTTTAACTGTATCTACGGCAACCCGTTTAATTAATGAGCTATCTATTTGTGCGTAACCCATCCCAGCCTTCCCAAAGGGAAGGAGGAACAACGCAGTAACAATAAGTGCTGCAAGTCCTCCCTTTTTGGGAGGATTTAGGAGGAGCTTCTTTTTCATGCTTTTAATGATATTTTAATTTGGTTACTTTCTATAGTTACAGGAAAAGTCCTGAGATTGGTATCGGCAGGCGCGCTTTGTACAACACCCATGTTACTAAATTCGCTACCGTGAGCGGGGCATTCCAGTTTATCGCCAAACACCACCAACTCTGCCCCTTGATGCGAGCATTTCATTAATATAGCAGAGTATTTAGTTTCATTAAATCGATACACACATATTGGATATTGCAGGTTATCGTTTTGAATGATAATGTGTTTCTTATAATAAATCTGCTCGTCCTTTTTATATTGGAAATCTGTTAACGGAACGATTAAATCGGAACCAATAATAGCCTTGTTCATCACATGAGATGTTCTGCAACTTTGTAGCAGCGTAGTTAACAAAGCCCCCTTTAAACAAGCAGCCCCACAGGATTTAATAAATTCTTTTCTATCCATGTGAATTGTTTAAAGTGACTCTAAAAATTTAATCAACGCATCTCTGTCGCTTTGAGAAAGGTTGATATAGCGGTTTACACTGGTAGTCGCTTCGCCACCCAGCGACCGGATAGCCTGATCTATACTATGCGCTCTGCCATCGTGCAGTAAATAATATTGTCCGCCTTGTGCCGCAGGAGCAAGACCTAAACCCCATAAGGGCGGTGTTCGCCATTCAGATGTTTTCGCGTCGCCTTCGGTATATCCATCATCCAAACCGGGTCCCATATCATGCAATAGCAAATCGGTATACGGACTAATCTGACAATTCGCAATGAATGAAATGGGAGAATTGCCTGTATATAATTTTTGCTTATGGCAATCCGCGCAACCTATGCCAATAAAAATACTTTTTCCCGCCATAACAGTTGAGTCGGTTGGGGTTCTTTGAAGTGGGTATTGCAAACCCTGACAATAAAATACCACATTATTTATGGTAGTGTTATCAACTTCAATATTACCGGGAGCCTGTGGAGCTGTATTATCCAAATAATTAAAAGGTTGATTGGGATAAAAATTACTGGTAATTCCCATGTCTTCATTATAAGCAAAGGCCACTTGTTCTAACACACTATATTTAGCCGCCTTGCGACCGAACCTGCCTATATATTTTCCGTTTTGTGTGATTGAATTTGGATTAGGTGTAATTGTAGAAGGAATACTAACCCAGTTAGGACGCCCCCTTACCCCATTCGTATTAGTTGCATTCGCTTCTGCCATGGCTATAATATCGGCATCAGAAACTAATTCAAGCGCGCCAACCCCTGCTGTAATTGGCGGGATAAATTTAGATGATGTTGCGCCAGGTGGCAATGCACATGGTGTATAACCCGGCAAGGCATAGTTTTGCAACTGTGGCGCGCCCTCTGCTAAAAACTGGTTTCCGGTAGAATCTGTTTGTCCGAAACGGGTAACCATAGTTGAAGGAAATCCTCTATTATCAGAAGCATGACAGTTACCACAGCCCGTAGAAACAAAATAAGGACCAAGCCCTGAAGATGCAGTTCGTACCCTAAAGAACTCATCATTACCTTTGGCAAATATTACCGTTTGGGCTTGCGATAAACTACCGGGGGCACAAAGTGCTTCATCAGGAGCATTCATTTTTGGCTGTAGTTTGCTACAGGAAATCAGGGCAATAATACTTATGGCTATTAGTTGAAAAATGACTGCCTTTTTTATTTTCATATAGTTATTGGAGTGAATTTAATACAAGGCAGCAAAGTTTAGAATAATTCTAAATAAGAATATACCCCAAACAGGGTAAATTTTGGAGGTAATATTAAAAAAGGGTACTCATATAATACTGGCCAAATCTTCGGCAACCTTTTTTGTTTAATTTTATGCCAATAAAACAAATGCTATGACATACCCCTATCAGATAAAAAACCTCGAAGAATATAAAGCAGCCTATACTAAAAGCGTAAAAGAACCCGAAGCTTTTTGGGCATCGGTAGCCGAAAACTTTGTCTGGAAAAAGAAGTGGGATAGTGTGTTGGAATGGAATTTTACCGAGCCCAGCATAAAATGGTTTAGCGGCGGGAAGCTGAACATTACTGAGAATTGTATAGACAGGCATTTGGCAAGCAACGCCAACACGCCCGCTATTATATGGGAATCTAACGACCCGGAGGAGCATCACCGTGTGCTTACCTACAAGGAATTGCATTTTAAGGTTTGTCAGTTTGCTAATGTTTTAAAAAATAACGGCGTAAAAAAAGGAGACCGCGTTTGTATATACATGGGCATGATACCCGAGCTTGCCATTGCCACGCTTGCCTGCGCGCGCATTGGGGCTATACACTCGGTTATTTTCGGTGGGTTTTCTGCACAGGCTATTAGCGACCGATTGCAGGATGCACATGCCGAATATATTGTTACCTGTGATGGGGCTTTTAGGGGCACAAAAGATATTCCACTAAAGAGTGTGATAGATGATGCGCTGATTGCTTGTCCATTTGTGAAACGCGTTATTGTTTGCACCCGCACACGCACTGCCGTGAGCATGATTAAAGGCAGAGATGTTTGGTGGGAAGATGAAATTAAAAAAGTAGAAACACAGGGCAACCCCGCTTGTCCTGCTGTGGAGATGGATGCGGAAGATGCCTTGTTTATTCTTTATACGTCGGGCTCTACAGGCAAACCCAAGGGTGTGGTGCATACCTGCGCGGGCTATATGGTGTGGACTAATTACACGTTTGTAAATGTGTTTCAATACAAACCCGGGCAGGTACATTTTTGTACAGCTGACATAGGCTGGATAACCGGACATAGTTATATTGTGTATGGTCCGCTTAGTGCAGGCGCTACCAGTTTGATGTTTGAAGGTATACCAACCTATCCTGATGCAGGCAGGTTTTGGGAAATTGTAGATAAGTTTAAAGTAAATATTCTGTACACTGCACCCACAGCCATTCGCAGCCTGATGAGCTTTGGTTTAGATACGGTAAACAATAAAGACTTAAGTTCTTTGCAAGTGCTTGGTTCGGTTGGAGAGCCTATTAACGAAGAAGCTTGGCAGTGGTATTATAAAAACATTGGTAAAGAAAAATGCCCGGTAGTTGATACCTGGTGGCAAACCGAAACGGGCGGTATTCTTATCTCTAACCTTGCGGGAGTTACGCCGCATAAACCATCATTTGCAACGCTTCCTTTGCCGGGCGTGCAGCCTTGTCTGGTTGATGAGAACGGAAAAGAAATAGAAGGCAATGGCGTTAGCGGAAACCTTTGCATTAAGTTCCCATGGCCCGGAATTATACGTACCACATACAACGACCATGAGCGTTGCCGACAAACCTATTTCTCTACCTACAAAGGTTTGTACTTTACCGGAGATGGTTGCTTGAGAGATGAAGAAGGCAACTATAGAATTACAGGTCGCGTAGATGATGTATTAAACGTTAGCGGCCATCGCATTGGCACTGCCGAATTAGAGAATGCTATTAATATGCACTCAGGCGTAATTGAAAGCGCTATTGTGGGATACCCGCATGATATTAAAGGACAAGGTATATACGCCTATGTTATTTACGACGGAGTACATGACCACAATTTAACCCGAAAGGATATTGCACAAACCGTTACGCATATTATTGGTGCTATTGCAAAACCTGATAAAATACAGTTTGTTACTGGTCTGCCTAAAACACGCTCGGGGAAAATTATGCGCCGCATACTCCGCAAAATCGCGGAAGGGGACACCAACAACTTAGGTGATACGAGTACGCTTTTAGATCCCGGATTAGTAGATATTATTAAGAAAGAGGCATTGTAAAATAGCTGCAGCCAAGCTATTAATGTATCTTTGCCGCAAATTAATTTGTGCAAACTTTCAGCGAACTTAACCTTACTAAACAACTGCTAAAAGCCCTTGGCGATATTGGCTATGAAACACCTACTCCTATTCAGGCGAAGGCGTTCCCTATAATTATGAGTGGCCGAGACGCCATTGCTATTGCACAGACGGGTACAGGCAAAACGTTTTCTTACCTGCTGCCTTTGCTTAGGCAATTAACGTATTCTGAACAGCGCCAACCCCGCATACTGATTGTAGTACCCACCCGTGAGTTGGTGGTGCAGGTAGTAAACGAAATTACCAAGCTTACCAAATACATGAGTGTGCGTTGTTTGGGCGTATATGGCGGCGTAAAAACCACCGACCAAAAACAACAGGTGTATAATGGTATAGATATTTTAGTTGCCACCCCGGGCAGGTTGATGGATTTGTATTTGAGTCGCATATTGCAACTAAACTGCATAAAAAAATTAGTGATTGATGAAGTTGATGAAATGCTAAACCTGGGTTTCCGTCCACAATTATTACAAATAATGGAGGCGCTGCCAGCCAAACGGCAAAACCTGTTGTTCTCTGCCACGCTTACCGAAGAGGTAGAAAAAATGATTGCCTCTTATTTCCAAACACCTGAGTATATTGAAATGGTATCGAGAGGAACACCGCTTGAAAAAATTATACAACAAGCATACAAAGTTCCTAACTTTTACACGAAGGTAAATTTATTAATGTCGCTGCTATCTACCGATAAAGAAATAAGTAAAGCTTTGTTGTTTGTGAAGAATAAAAAAGTAGCTGATAATTTGTTTAAAGCCCTGAAGCCTGAATTTGGAACTACGGTTGGTATTATACATTCCAACAAATCGCAGTCGTTTCGTTTTGACGCGGTAAAGAAATTGCAGGAAGGCAAACATCGTGTGCTAATTGCCACTGATGTAATTGCACGGGGAGTTGACATTGCTGATGTTACGCATGTTATAAACTTTGATTTGCCCAACGAACCCGGTGTTTATATTCATCGTATCGGCAGAACAGGCAGAGCCGATAAAACAGGACATGCCATTAGTTTTATTACCAAAGCCGACCAGATACATCAGTTAGCCATTGAAAAGCTGATGAATATGGAAATACCTGTTCTTAAAATACCTGCTGAAGTAGAGATTTCTGAAGAACTTACTCCCGAAGAGATGCCTGTTAAAAAAGACAAGAACCTGAATAAGAATAGAAGAGATAAAAAACAAGCGCCAATAAAAGGCTCCGCTTTTGCCGAGAAGAAAGAGAAGAACAAAAAAATAAACTTAGGTGGTGCTCGCCGCCAGGAAAGCCTGAGAAGAAAACTCGAAAAGAGTAATCGTAATCGTAGCAAAAGGTAAAAAAAGTAGTTTCACTTTTATTCTTTCTGTTATATTTGCACCCATAAAACTAAAAAAAACATAGAAAATGAAAACACTAAAAATCACGGTACTTGCCCTGTTTATGGCAGCAACCAACTTAGTATGCGCACAAGGCATGGAAGGTAAAAGTGCGGAAGAAAAAGCAAAGATGGAAACCAAAGAACTAACCGAAAAACTTGGTCTTAGTGCCGATCAACAAAAAACAGTATCTACAGCCGCTTTAACTCGCGCTAAACAAGTAGAAGCTGACAGGGAAAAATACAAAGGAGACAGAGAAGGCATGAAAGCTGCTCGTAAAACAAACAACGAGACTTTTGAATCGAGCGTAAAGAACGTACTTACTCCTGATCAAAAAACAAAATTTGAACAAATGCTTAAAGATAAAGCTGAAAAACGCGGTGGTGCTGAAAAACCTGCCGGACAATAAACATATAACCAATTCTTATAAAAAACCCTTTTGGACTGAACGTTCAAAAGGGTTTTTCTTTTACGGGAATAAAACAATAATCAGGTTTGTAGAAAAGCTTCTACCTTTTGGTTCAACCAAGTAAGAGCTTTTTCTCTGTCATCGAAAACTTTTGTTTCAGCTTCGGGTTTAGTGCTTTGCACATAATGAGATGATTCCATATTACTGGCCATACTTTTTGCCACCATTGCCCTAGAAATAAGGTTTACATTATTGTAATTTCTAACGCCGGATAATTTCCGGGCTATTTCAGATATAATTACATTTCTTTGATTAAAATTATATAATAAGGCATGTGGTCCACCCCCTGAAAGCTCAACAATTTTACTTAAAATCTCAAGAGCCATTTTCTCATCAATCTCACCGTCTGTAGTAAAGAATATTTCAATTACATGCTCATCAATTTTTTTTACTGTTCCTGCTGAAAAGTCCATAATTCGTTCAATACTAATAACCAATATTTAATGACTGTAAAATTAATAAACATATTTTATCTTTTCGTTACGTTTATGTTAAGTCTATCTATCTTTGCAAATCATCTAAATATGGAAAAACTTTCGGTTACACTTATTCAAAGCTCTTTAGTTTGGGAAAACCCTGAGGCTAATATTTCTCATTTCGACAAACTGGTTTCTTCTTGCAATAAAACGGATTTAATTGTTCTTCCCGAAATGTTTACCACCGGCTTTACCATGCAACCCGAAAAGAACGCCGAACAGCATGGAGGAAAGGGCTTGCGATGGATGAAACTAAAAGCGGCTGAAAAGAATTGTTGCATTGCCGGAAGTATTTGTGTGGAAGAAAATAATAAGCACTACAATCGGTTATACTGGACTGATGGAGATAAAGGAGTTTTATCTTACAACAAACGCCATTTGTTTAGAATGGGTACCGAAGACCAACATTATACAATAGGAACAGAAAAGATTATCACAACTATAAAGGGTTGGAAAATATTGCCGCTTATATGTTATGATTTACGTTTCCCGGTTTGGAGCAGAAACAGATGGCAAGAAAAGAATAACGAAGTGATTGCGGATTATGATGTGCTTATATATTGTGCCAACTGGCCTGAAGTACGAAGCTACCCATGGAAACAACTTCTTATAGCGCGCGCTATAGAAAACCAATGTTATGTAATTGGTGTTAACCGAATTGGTGTGGATGGAAACGGGTTTGCGCATACAGGAGATAGTATGGTTATTAACCCCATGGGTGAAATAATAAGTAAAACAAAAGTCAACGAAGAAAGCGTAGAGACAATTGATTTAGATTACGAGTTTCTTTCTTCTTTCAGGAAAAAGTTTCCTGTTGGCTTGGATGCGGACAATTTTAATATATCCCTATAATTATGAAACTATACATTGGCAGCGACCACGCGGGTTTTGAACTGAAAGAGAAATTAAAGTTATATCTTCTTGAAAAGAATTATGACGTAACCGATTGCGGCTGTTATTCTGCCGAGCGTGCCGATTACCCTGATTACGGACACAAAGTTGCCGAAAGTGTTTTAGCTGATAAAGATTCTTTAGGTATTATTATGTGTGGAAGTGGCAATGGCATTAATATCACAGCAAACAAACATCAGGGTATTCGTTCCGCACTTTGTTGGTTGCCCGAAATAGCAAGTCTTGCGCGTCAACACAACAATGCCAATATAATGGCTCTACCCGCTCGTTTTATTTCTTATGAAGTTGCCATTGAATGTGCCGATGCTTTTTTAAACCATACGTTTGAGGGCGGCAGACACTTGGATAGACTTAATAAAATAGAACTTTGTTAAAAACCTTTGCATAAATAAAAGCACTTACATACTAATTAGCCTATATATTCGTTCCCATAAAAAATAATCACATGCTAACTATGACTCTTGAAAATGTTTTAACCGAAATAGAAAATCAGGTATTAACTATAACTATTAATCGTCCGGATAAATTAAATGCGCTGAATGCTAAAACCATTGAAGAGTTGCACGAAACATTAATAGATGCCGAAAACAATAAGGAAATACGCGCCATTATTATTACAGGCGCGGGCGCCAAATCTTTTGTAGCAGGCGCTGATATTGCAGAATTCGCCAATTTTGATATTGAACAAGGTAAAAGATTGAGCGCTACCGGACATTTTAAATTATTTAATTTCATTGAAAACTATTCTAAGCCTGTAATTGCGGCCGTTAACGGATTCGCATTGGGCGGAGGTTTGGAGCTTGCTATGGCGAGTCATATACGTGTTGCCAGCGATAATGCTAAAATGGGCTTGCCCGAAACATCTTTAGGAGTTATACCCGGCTATGGCGGAACACAGCGTTTGGCACAATTGGTTGGCAAAGGCAAAGCCTTTGAAATGATTACTACAGCCGACATGATTAATGCACAGGATGCCTATAAATGGGGCTTGGTAAACTATGTAGTTACGCAGGAAGAATTGCTTACTAAGTGCAAAGAGATTGCCGCTAAAATTGTAAGTCGCTCTCCTATTTCGGTTAAAACGGCTATTAAGGTTATTAATGCCGGTTTTAATAACAAGTACAACGGATATGATGTAGAAATTGAAGAGTTTGGAAAAATGTTTGGCACGCATGATTTTAAAGAAGGTGTAAAAGCATTTTTAGAAAAACGCAAACCCATATTTAATGGGAACTAAACGTTCAAAGCTTTTTCTACAATTCTTAATTCTTAATTCTACATTCTTAATTTTATTATCGTGTTCATTCAGCAAAGTAGTTCCACCACCACCCGGTACAATTGGCAATGATACGATGCAACTTATTATTACCGACCTGACGCTTACAGAAGCCGCTTTAAATAATGGCGCGCTAAATGATACCATAAAAAAGATAAATGTATTGACAAAGTATAATGTTAGTATCCAACGGTTCGATTCGAGTTTTGTTTACTACTCTCATAACCCAACTAAGTTAAAAGAGATATATACCAGCGTACTTGAGAAATTAAATAGTAAATAAATTACTTAAACAGGAGTTTGAACTAATATATTTCTATGATAGCAATCCTTTTATCAACCTGCTTATCCTTGTTTCTTTTTACAACGTTTGGGGTTTTTACTACTAAATTGATAAAAGTTCCATCCAGCTTCGTTGAAAAAATATTAATTGGTTTTGTTTTCTGCAATACCATTACAACAATCCTATCTTTATTTTTCGCGATCAATATTTTTGTTTTATTTTTTTTAACAGGATTGGGCTTACTGTTCTTTTTGAGAATAAAAAAAGAATTGAGAATGTATATTTTTTCGTTACAAAAAAACAAGCGCATCATTTTTTACGGTCTCTTATTTATATTACCGGCTTTACTTATTTCATTAGGTTCGCCAGACAATTATGATTCGAGTTTATACCACATCCAATCCATTAAATGGATTGAAGAATATCCGGTTATACCCGGTTTAGCAAACTTGCACGGAAGGTTTGGCTTCAATCCAAATGTTTTTATATTGTATGCGCTAACAAGTATTAGTAGTCTGTTCCAACAAGAAATATTTTCAATAAATTTTACTGTATTCGCAATTCTCATATTTTATTTTATCCATAAATTAAGCTCCCTTTATAAACAACAAGGGTTCTCTAATCTATTTATTTTTCACTTTTTTCTGTTTTTAATCATTTTGAGATTGCCTAATTTATCATCTCCTTCGCCGGATTTTTTATCAACAACCATCCCTCTATTTATTTTTGCCAGAATGCTTGATCTATCTGGTAATGAAGCGAAATCAGATTTAAAAAGATATATTCCTGTTTTGATAATAAGCATATATATGTTGACGGTTAAATTGGCGACAATTCCCATTTTGATATTGTTTCTTTTTCTCTTTATAAAACACAAATCTGAGTTAAAGAAAACATTGTGGTTAATACCCGTTCTTAGTCTGATCATTATACCTTGGCTAATCAGAAATATTATTATAAGCGGATGGCTGATATATCCTTTTCCTTCATTAGATTTATTTAGTTTTGACTGGAAAGTACCCTTAGAAGATGTCATTAAAGAAAAAGAGTCTGTAACAGGCTGGGCGCGAAATCCGGGCACACATTATACTGAAGCTGCAAACATGACCTTCACGGATTGGTTTCCAATATGGTGGCGGAGATCCGATTTATTTATTAGGCTGTTTGTTGTACTAAGCCTGTTTTTCCCTGTAATTGTTTTAATAGGGCAGTTATTCAAAAAAATAAAGATTGATTTATATGCAAATGCTGTTATTATTACATCATTTATTGGCGTAGTGTTTTGGTTTTTTTTCGCACCCTGTTGGAGATTTGGAGAGTCTTTTATTTTAGTCGCTTCGATGTCTCCACTCTTAGTTTTAAAATCAAATTTAAAATTATCCATAAACCCTAAATTGATTTTTATTGCGATTCTAGTTCTGATACTTGGACATAACACCATGGGGAAAACTTTTATCGTAGTAGCCTTAGTAACTATACTGGTAATTTACACATTACACCTAAGGAAAACTTATTATAAACCAAATATTGTTTTTGGAACATTATTGGCTCTATTCCTTGGCAGCTATATAAAGATACACTACAGCGATATTAAAAAAAATTCAAGAGAGATGTTATATTCAAATCGTATGATAGTTCCCTCCAGAGTTGAAATTCCATCCAATATGAATTTCAGCGCATATAGTCTTAATGGTGTTGATATTTACGCGCCCATTGAAGACAACAGATGTTTTGATCATTGTATACCATGCACCCCTTATTATCCAAACCCAACCTTGACATTAAGGGGTAATACAGTAAAGTCGGGTTTTAAAATACGCCCAAAAGACAAGTTATAATATCTAAACCACACTGTTTTATACTGCTTACAAATCATTTCTTCTGTAAGTCCAATTATCAGATGTAGTTGCTTTCAATAAAATTTATATAAATTTGATTGATGAAAAAATACTTGCCATTTATGTTTCTGTTGAGCGGTTCATGCTTTTCCTTTGCTCAAAACAGAAATACAGACTCCCTCCTTACTCTTCTAAAAACAGATAAAGCAGATACTACCCGGGTAATTCGCTTAAATAAACTATCCAACGTATATAGGAACTTAGGCTCCTATGATACGGCTCTTTATTATGCCAACGAAGCGCTTATAAGCGGAGAGAACCTAAATCCATCATACAAAAAAGGAGTCGCCGCGACCTACAACAATTTTGGAAATGCGTATGTAGATCAGGGCAATTACGAAAAGGCTTTGGATTATTACACTAAGGCGTTGAGAATAATAGAGGAATGGGGCGATAAAAAAGAAATTGCATCAACGCTTGGTAATATTGGCGTTGTGTATTTTAATCAAGGTAATTTCTTAAAGACATTAGATTACTATTTTAAAGCATTAAAAATAGCGGAAGAGATTGGCAGTAAAAATGAGATTGCGAGACATCTTGCCAATATTGGCAATGTATATATGTATGAGGGAGAATATCAAAAAGCATTAGACTATGATTTTAAAGCTCTAAAAATAGCAGAAGAGATACATATGCAAAATGGCATTGCCTCGGTGCTTGGCAATATCGGCAACATATATTATTATAAAGCTAATTACCCCAAAGCGTTAGACTATTACGCTAAAGTATTAAAAATGATGGATGAGCTTGGAGACAGGGATGGCAAGGCATCTATACTGGGCAATATGGGAGCTATTTATGCTGACATGAAAAATTATACGGATGCTTTGAATTATTTATCGGAGGCATTGAAAATAAAAGAAGAAATTGGAGATAAAAACAGTGCTGCCTTATGGCTTGATAATATTGGCTCCGTTTATATCATACAAAATAAATACAAAGATGCGTTCGCAAAATTATACAGGGCGCTTGCTATTGATGACAGCATAGGCGCAAAAGATAATGTGAAAGAAGTATACTATCATTTAAGTACGCTTTATGAGAAATCAACTATAGCTCTGCCCGACAGTATGGGTGGAAAACTTTTAACGATGGAGGGTATGCGTTTAAGGGCTTTATATTATCATAAACGCTTTGTGGTTGTGCGTGATACTTTGTTTAATGAAGACAGTAAAAAGCAATTGCTGCGCAAGGAAATGAACTATGAGTTTGAAAAGAAAGAATTAGAAGCGAAAGCCGAACAGGATAAAAAGGATGCCCTTGCCGCAGAAGCAAAGCAAAAACAGCAGTTGTTTTCTATACTTGTTACCTGCATACTGATATTGGTAATCGTATTCTCGGTATTTATGTATAAACGATTTAAGATAACCCAAAAGCAAAAACAGGTTATTGAAGAGCAAAAGCAGAAAGTAGATGACGCTTATAATTTACTACATGAGAAAAACAAGGAAGTAATGGATAGCATCATGTATGCGAGAAGAATACAGCAAGCTTTAATTACATCCGAAAAGTATATTGAGAATGCGTTAAATAAGTTAATGAAAGATAAGTAATTCTCTTAACTATTAATCATGCCTTTGTGGGCAGCAACTTTGTTGCGAAGATCGTGTCCGCCCTCGTAAACAGATTTTAGATTTACCAAGTAAAAAGACCAACCACTATCGCAACCCAATCTTATTTTTTCTCTTGAATCTTCATCCGTAGGGATGTTCTTTTGCGATAATTCTACTATAACATATTCTTTCTGTGCGGTAAGTTTAACGTCTACCAAACAGCTTCCGGCAAAGGAGAATTGAATTCTGTCTTTTCCGTTTGCCAGTTTTATGCTTCCGTTTTCAGTTATATCATGGTTAAACCAACTCCACTCGTAGGTATGACCTTTTTCAAAGTTTTCGCTTCTGTTTAAGCGATGGCGGTTAGCATCATAATAGTTCGCTTTGCTAAGAAACCATTTCTCAATTTCGGCAGGGTTTGCCCATGCGTCATATATGTCAGATAGTTTTGCTTTTACGGCAATTTTTCGGGTAAAGGATGCCCAGTTAAAAGATTTCATGTAGCTTATTTTTTAGTTGTCGCGCTGAATACCGCGCATTTGTCTTGTATCTTATTTAGAGATTATTTTCAGGGTTTAAATATATAAAAACTTGGCAATTTATGGATTAAAACTTATAACCGAGATTTCCAGCCTTGAATACTTATGGATAGGGGAATCCCTATCATTAAAAAAATAACACCTATTAAACTACGTTTATAGGATAAGTTTAAGTACTATTGTTTTGCTAACAAATTAATAATGTCTGAAAGTAAACTGGAAATTAAAAGTATCCTAAAAATACCGGCTGATACAGCGCTTTATAGTACGGAGATTGGAACTTTTTGGATTAATGAGGAAGGAATGCTTTACATAACATCTAAAAAAGTAGACCGTAAGGATGAATATTACAAGGAATTTATAGCGCTGCTTAAAAGGCTTACTAAGGATGGAAACAAACTTTGCTGCTTGACAGATGTAATGCACTCGAGGCAAACCAATAAAGAAATGAGAGAATATCTTTTAGCCGAATTACCTAAATACATAAAGGCGATGGCTTTACTATCTGATCAACCATTGCAGGGAAGCATAACCAATATAGCTTTACGATTAAATTGGTCAGGCTTTCCTGTTTATCAATTTCCAAACGAAACAGAAGCCAAAGAATGGTTGAAGACTTTTTTGTAATATTGTGTTGCTAAAAAATATGGGCAACAATGGTTGAAAAACAATACGGGGCAGATATTTTAAAGGTCCCAAAAGATGTTAAGCTTTTTGAAACAGCTATAGCTACCGTTTGGATAGATGAATATGGGATAGTATGTGTGAAATTTAAACCCGTAAGGCGCACCCTTCAAAACAATAAAGAATATATAGAAGCACTTGCCGGGTTTGTAAAAGATGGCAGTAAAATTTGTTTAGTGGTTGATATAACCAACACAATGCCTATGAGAGCTGAAATTAGAGAGTATCTTGCTGCTGAATATCCCAAGTATGTAAAAGCTATTGCTCCCATTTCCGCCAAATCATTGCAGGGAACTATTGCCACTACGTTTCAAACAATAAGTACCGGAGGCTATCCTATGAATTTATTTTCAAACGAAACAGAAGCCAAAGATTGGTTAAAAACATTTTTACAAGCAAAGATAAAAGCACCCAACAATACCAAACTTTATGAAACACCCATAGCCACCTTTTGGTTGGATAAAGATGGAATAGTATGTGGAGTATCTAAACCAGTTGAACGCACAGTTGAACATTATAAAAAGAACTTTGAATTGTTTGCCAAACTAATGAAGAATGGAAACAAGCTTTGTTTTTTAGCCGATAGCAGTAACACTTTGCCCGTAAGTTTGGAAGTAAGAGAATACCTTACAACTGAGATTCCAAAATATATAAAAGCGCATGCTATAATTTCCGACCACCCTTTGCCCGCTACGTTAACAACGGCGGTTATAAAATTAAGCTTTGCGGGATTTCCGGTAAATCAGTTTTTAACCGAAGAAGAAGCTAAAGGATGGCTAAAGACTTTTTTATAAACACTTGTTGTTTTATGGTTGAGCTAATATAATCCATAAATTAGATATATTTGGACTTATGAAAAACAACAAGCTATTACTTAGCCTTTTATTTGTTTTGGCTTCCCTCCTATCCTACTCCCAGGATATGATTTTGAAACGAGACAGCTCGGTTATATTTTGCAATATCGTTAAAGAGGATAGTACCACTATTTATTACCGCCAAAAACAAGGCGAACAAACCATGGAACTAAACGTAAGGAAGGCTGATGTGTTGGGTTATTACAGCAAGAAAGCCCAGGCATTGGCTGAACTTAGACGTGCCGATTCTTTAGCGAAAATTCAACCAAAGAAGGATTCTGTTCAACTAAAAAAAGACATCTTTCAAACACAAGTAGTTTCTACACCACCTAAAAAAGATTCTGTTCTTATAAAAAAGGATACGCTCCAACAAAAAGCAATGGTCATAAAACCAACAAGCGATTCGATTTTTTTAAACGCTAATTATAAATGCTTTTATAAAGGAGAGTTAATAACCAAAGGAGAAGCGCTTGGTCTTATGAAAAGAGACACGGCGGCATGTAAAGAAATGAAACTGGCACGCGATTATTATGCGCCTGTTATTCCTTTAGGGCTAGGGGCTTTGGTTTGTGCGAGTGTATTTATTTACGACGCGGTATCTGACGGTAATTTTCATTGGATAGTTGGTGGAAGCGGCGTGTTGGCAGCTGCCCTTGCCATAACCTTTAAGCATAATTGTAATGTACATCTTTATAAAGCGGTAAAACGATATAACACTAACAGAGATATCGCAGTAGCATATATTCCAAAGTTTGAACTGGGTATTGCTTCCAATGGTATTGGACTTTGTTTAAAGTTTTAATGCAAATAATACTTCCTTGTAGGTTTGCCGCTATATAGTATATTTGAGGTTTAGAAAAAGATATGGGTTGCAGTAGCGGATGTTCAACAGATAAAACAACGGATGACGGAAAACCTGCGGGTTGCGGCTCGTCGGGTAGCTGCGCTACGGATAGTTGCAATAAACTAAGTGTTTTCGACTGGCTTGCCGATATGCAATTGCCACAGGGCGATAAACCTTTTGATATACTGGAGGTTCGTTTTAAAAATTCACGCAAAGAGTTTTATAAGAATAACATCGGGCAAAACTTTCATGTAGGCGATTTGGTTGTGGTAGAAGCAATGTCGGGGCATGATGTGGGCGTAGTTTCTCTTTCGGGAGAGCTGGTGCGCATACAAATGAAGAAGAAAGAAGTTAAGTACGACAGTCCTGAAATAAGAAAAGTATATAGAAAAGCTCGTCCTGCCGATATTGATAAATGGCGCGAGGCACAAGCTATGGAGGTTGAAACCATGTACAAAGCTCGCACGCTTGCCATAGCGCATGGTTTGCAAATGAAGATTAGTGATGTGGAATATCAGGGAGATAAAACCAAAGCCATATTTTATTATACAGCTGATGCCCGTGTCGATTTCAGAGAGCTGATTAAAAGCATGGCATCGCAATTTAATGTGCGGGTTGAAATGAAACAAATTGGCGCCCGTCAGGAAGCTTCAAGGCTTGGGGCCATAGGTTCTTGTGGAAGGGAACTGTGCTGTTCTACCTGGCTTACCGATTTCAGAACGGTAAATACAAGCGCGGCGCGTTATCAGCAACTGTCTTTAAATCCGCAAAAGCTGGCCGGACAATGCGGCAAGCTTAAATGCTGTTTGAATTATGAATTGGATTCTTATTTGGATGCGGTAAAAGATTTTCCACAAACAGATAATTTAAAACTAAATACCCAAAAGGGAAGAGCTTTTCATCAAAAGACAGATATATTTAGAAGACAAATGTGGTTCTCTTATGAAGACAGCCCTTCTGTGTTTGTAGCCATGACGGTTGACAGAGTAAAACAAATCGCGGAGATGAACAAACAAGGAGTGCAGCCCGAAGCATTGGTAGATGAGGTAAAAATAAAAACACCTGTTCAGCCGATGAAGCACCCTGATTTTGAACGCCCCATGGCTCGCAGTAATAACAACCGCAATGCTGGGAGAAGACCACAGGCTCAAGGCGCTAAACAGGGCGGGCAACAAAATAAGCCGCAAAACAATCAGCAGAATAACAGGAGAAATAATAATCAGAATCAAAGAAAAAAGGATACTAAGTAAATAATGAGATTGTTTTTTAAAATAAGTCTATGTGTTTTAGTTTTCTGTTTTCTTACTTCGTGCAATAAAAATGTGGTGTATAGTAAGTATGAACGCATTGATGAAGAAAAAGGTTGGCCTGCCAAGCAGTTTATACCCTTTGAGGCTGAGATGAAGGATACCAATCAGTTATATGATGTGTATATAAATGTGCGCAATGCGGAGAGTTATCCTTACAGGAATTTGTTTATGTTCTTACATACGAAGTACCCAAATGGAGATATGTCGATTGATACAATAGAATGTGTATTAGCTAACGAACAAGGACACTGGCTGGGAAAAGGAGCGGGCGATTTATACGACAACAGTATCCTCTTTAAAAAGAATGCCCGCTTTAAACAGGCAGGCATCTATAAATTTGCCTTTGAACAAGCTATGCGTTATGGCGACAAAAACGAAATAGACCCGCTATATCTTATTATGGATATTGGGATTTCTATTGAAAAGTCCGGAACTAATTAATTCCTTTCAGCCTCGTATGCCGCTTTATTAATTTCATCGGCAAACGAAGTATAGTTGAAAAGCAAATCGTTGATAAACATTTTCTCAGGATATTGTTTTGCTTCGATAGAGTTGATAAGACGTTTGCTACCCACTACTTTAATCTCTTCAAACAAAACAGGAGAAAGAATTTTAAAATAACTCAATCTATTTTTATAACGTCTATATTGCGGATATTTTATACTTTCAAACGAAGAATTCATCACTACAAAGATGCCCTATTTTTTAGAATTAGTAGCGCAACATATTCATAAAAATTATGCGGAGCAGTTAGATTCGCTTTGTGTGGTATTACCTAATAAACGTGGTGGCTTATACTTAAAGAAACATCTGGCAAACATATTAAGTACACCTGCATGGATACCCGATATTGTATCTGCCGAAGATTTTATTGAAAAGATTTCAGGATTACCAACCGCCTCAGAGCTTACAACTACTTTTAGTTTATATGACGCGTATTGCAGAGTAACGGAATCAAATGCGGTTTCATTTGAGCAGTTCCTAAGATGGGCTCCGCAAGTGATGCAGGATTTTAATGAGATTGACCGTTACCTGATAAATCACCAAACTGTTTTTGAAAACCTAAAAGAAATAAAAGAAATTGAAAGCTGGAGTTTAGCCGAAGAGAAACTCTCTGCCATGCAGGAAAATTATCTCGCCTTTATGAAGAACTTAGGTAAGGTTTACACACTGATGAAAGATGCTGCTTTGCAGGACAAACAAGCCTGGCAGGGATTATCATACCGAGTGGCTTATGAGCATATATTGAAAGAAGGATTTAAACTACCTTATAAAAAAATACTCTTCTGCGGGTTTAATGCGGTTAATCTGGCGGAAGAAAAAATCATATCGTACTTAGTAGAAAACAACATCGCTGAAATACTTTGGGATGCTGATACGTATTATATAGAAGACGCGAATCAGGAAGCAGGTACTTTTTTACGAAAGCATTTTAAACAGTATACCAAACAAACCAATTTTATTTCAGATGAGTTAAGTAACACATCTAAAATCATCCAAGTTACCGGTGTTGCAGGCAGAATGGCGCAAGTAGCAGCTACCATGCAAGCCTTGCAAAAAATTATTGAGAAGGATACGCAACTGCAAAAAACAGCTATTGTGCTGGCAGATGAAACACTGTTGCTGCCTTTGCTTAGCGCGCTTCCTGAACAAATACAATCGGTAAATATTACGTTGGAATATCCCGCGCATATTACTCCGCTATACGGCTTGTACGAAGAAACCATTCAGGCACATCTTAACAAAAAACCGGGAGATGCTTTTTACTTTAAAGATGTATTATCCATTCTTTACAATCCTATCATAGCAACATTAGTTTCAGATATTGCAGCGCTTTCTAAGACTATTAAAAAGATAAACCAAAGCAACATTATATACCTGCGCTTTGATTTATTGAAGACGTGGCTGGATACTATTTATAGTGATGTAGAGCTTTTACTATCTCCTTGTACAAGTACGGGAGATTTTGTTTCACGCTTATGCACCTTTAATGAAAAGCTAATTAAAAAGATACATGAAACCAAGAAACGTTCTTTAGAATTAGAGACCGCCCTTATCTTTCAGAAACAGCTAAACACATTGCAACAAGCTCTTTCAACTTATCCTCAAACAAGTCTAAAAGCTTTAAAAACATTAGTAAAACAAACACTCGCGCAAAGTGGCATTCCTTTTTACGGAGAACCATTAAGCGGCTTACAAATTATGGGTGTACTGGAAACCCGTACACTTGATTTTGACAATATCATTATGCTTTCGGTAAATGAAAATGTTTTGCCGGCAGGTAAATCGGGCGCATCTTTTATTCCCGATGATTTGAAACGCTTCTTACAAATGCCTTTGTATGGAGAGAAAGATGCTATTTATGCCTATCACTTTTACAGGCTTTTGCAACGGGCAAAAAATGTAACATTAATATACAATACAGAAACAGATACCTTTGGTAAAGGAGAGAAGAGCAGGTTTATCACGCAATTATTATCCGAACTCGCGGTTAAAAATAAACAGGCTGTTATAGAAGAAAGAATTTTATCTCTGCCTGTAAATCAGGAGAAAGAAGCCTTTCAGGTTGATATAGAAAAAACAGAAACTGTACTGAATAAACTTATAGAGAAAGTACAATCAGATAAGGGGTTATCACCTACTTCATTAAACACCTATAAAGAATGCGAGCTTAAATTTTATTTCCGGTTTATTGCCAATATAAAAGAGCCTGATGAGGTAGATGAAGATATTGAAGCATCTGCTATTGGTGATATCATTCATAAAATACTGGAAAAGATTTATAGTCCTTATATAGATAAAATACTTACTAAAGAAATTATTGCTGAACTGGAAAAAATATATCCACAGGTAGCCGAAGAATCTTTTACGGAATATTATAAAGAGCCTTTAAATGAAAATGGAAAGAAAACCATTGCGTTGCACGTAATAAAAAAGTACATAGCTAATTTATTGGCTCATGAGAAAGAAACTATTGCAGAACTTGAAACCAAAAAAGAAAGCATTACTATTAAGTATTTAGAAAAGCCATTGTCTGCTAAAATAAATGTAAATACAGGTGATAAAATAGTTCCGGTAAATTTAAGCGGCACTATAGACAGAATTGATTTTACACCTAGCGCTTTTAGGATAATAGATTATAAATCGTCGGTAAAAAAGGAATACGATAATTTTGATATACACCATTTGAGCGAGTTGTTTACTGAAACAAAATACAGCAAAGTGTTGCAGCTATTGGTATATGCCTGGCTTGTCTGGAAGAATAAGATTGTCGTTACAGAAAAAATAAACCCGTGTATTATACCTTTTCGGGCACAGGAAAAGGTGTATAACATTACCATGAATAAGCAACCTTTAATTTTAAATGATAGTTTTTTGAAAGAGTTTGAAAATGAACTGGCAAACTTTATTGCCGGAATATTTAATCCTGCTGCTATTAAATTTAATCCGACAGAAGAAACAGAGACCTGCCAGCTATGCGCTTATCAAAGTATTTGCAACAGGGTTTAATTATAATTTTGAATTATGACTTTAAGTAATTTTGAACGAATGATACAGTTGGCAGAAGATGTGTTTGATGCCAGAAGTGATGCAAACCAACTAAGTGTTGATGAAGAAGTGATAGAACGCTTAGAGCGCCTACATCCTTCATCCCTATCAGAATTTAATGATGGAAACGGACCTGTTGTATGGATTTTGGTTATTCCTACAACACTTGATTTAATGAACAAATTCATTACTGAAAATATTACCGAACAGGAACTCTTAGACCTTACTCCGCTTGATACACCTTATGAGGCTATTTATCTTTGCTCTGCAATGGTATTGCCCGAATACCGTAATAAAGGCATCGCAAAACGGCTAACACTTGAATCCATAAGAGATATAAGCAAACAACATCCCATTAAAACACTTTTTGTATGGCCCTTTACCAAGGAAGGAAATTCATTGGCTAAGGATATTGCCAAACTAAGTTCTCTACCATTACTTAAACGCGAAAAAAGGGAATAGCTATCATGTAAAAAGCAATAGTTTATTTAGTAAAGAACTTCCAACGAGGCAAAATTGACCGATTATTTGTTAAAATCGACCGTTAAAAAAGTTATTTTGGAATTAGAGCTTCACTAAGTTATTTTTGGTAAAAATATTTTAGTAATGAGGCAAATCATACTTATTGTTTTATTGTTTTCTATTTTACAAATAAAAGGTCAAGCAAATCACTACCATCCTTTTCCAAATTCAAATGCTGTTTGGAGTGAAAGCTATTTTGTTTTTCCAGGAAATGCTCCTCCTGAACAATGCTCGTGGTATCAATACACTATGGGTAACGATACAATCATAGGCGCTAATACCTATATAAAAATATACAAATCGGGTTTATTTGGTAGTTATCAATGTCCAACTCCTCCGGGTCAAAACCCTTCTGGCGGCACATTTGATAGTAGTTATGTAGGTGGTTTAATGCAGGATAGTATCAATAAAAAAGTATATTTCTTAAGTGCAGGATCGATATCTACCAGTACTGCCACTCTTTTGTATGATTTTAGTTTATCGGCAGGAGATTCTATCTCCTATCCTCCTTCATTTTCCGGAGGTCCAAATGCAAAAATTACTTCCATTGATTCTGTTTTGGTAGGAACAAAATACCATAAAAGATTTAATCTTGGAGGAACTTCCGGAATTTATCCAAATGCCGCTATTATTGAAGGGGTAGGTGGAACTTTTGGGTTGTTAGAATCCCCTATGATGGCTGAAGCTGCAGGTTGGGGTTTAGGGTGTTTTCAACATTATGCGGATTTTTATCCAAGCTCTATCGCGTCCTGTCCATTAATAGCTAGGCCAAGTACCATAGGAATTAAAAAAATTACCAATGCGAATAAAATTAGTATTTATCCAAACCCCAATAATGGTGTCTTTATAATAGAACTAAATAGCGCAGAAAAGCAAACTATGCAGGTTTATGATATTAATGGCAAAATGGTTTTAAGTCAAGTAATAAACAATAAAACAACCATAGACGCGAGTATCTTAAATGAAGGTGTTTATAATATTAGTATTACAAACTCTATTGGTATTACAAATAAGAGATTGATTATTGTTAGGTAGTTACAAAAATTACATACAATAAGCAATCTTTGCTAAACAAGTAGATATAAGAGCAGCAATTAAAATCGCAATAATCTTACATAAAATCTCACGACTTGCAAACCACATTTTAAATTTAGCTATTTTCATTTTGAGTAATTAAAATTACTTAAACATTCTGTTTAAAAACTGAACTAAGATAATTTCAATCTATGCGGCTAATCCCTTATTTATAAGCTTATTAATAGCAAAAATTTCCTTTTTTAAGGCAGGTTTCAGCCTTGTAAATTATAGCGCCTAAAAAGCAATAGTTTATTTAATAAAATAAAAGTATTTTTGCGCTCAGAAAAATGGTCCCGTAGCTCAGCTGGATAGAGCATCAGCCTTCTAAGCTGAGGGTCTTTGGTTCGAATCCAAACGGGATCACATAAATAATAAAAAACCTTGTAAATAGATAGTTTGCAAGGCTTTTTTATTTTAGGGGTAAACTTTAGGGTAAATAATTTACTTTAAACCTTGTATTATTTTACTTCAAGGAGTTCGTTCATATTTGGGTAATTAGCGGAACTGTAAGTGATGATGGCATGGCTTACGGTGGTGTTGCAAAAAACCGATGAAGTTGACCACCTAAGACCGATATAAGCTGACCAGTTAGACCGATTCAAATTGACCACCTCGGGCCGATTTAAATTGACCACCTGCTGAAGAGAAAAACATTCATGTTTTAATGGGGTCATCTATTGTAAGTTCGTAAGACAAATTTACAAAAAGATGGCAAACAATCCAATAAGCATGAATAAAGTACGACAAATACTCAGGTTACACACGCAAGGCTGAGTAAATGGCACGATGTAATCGGAGAGAAGACTGTTGCCGATGCAATCTTAGATAGAATAGTACATCAGGCTCATCGTTTAGACCTAAAAGGAGAATCTTTAAGGAAGAAAATCGCTATATTAAATGTGGAAAACAGCAACAACGAAAATTAAAATTTAATACTTTTGTTTAACCACTCATTACAACAAGAATGTAAAATCTTCGCCAGCAAAATCAGTGGTCAATTTGCTTCGGTTTTAGGTGGTCAGTTTAATCGGTTTATGCATTTAATATCCTTTCCAGCGATTTTTCATACTTTTAAACTCAAATGCTTTGTATCAGATTTAAAAAATATTTACCTTTTTTTCTTATTTTGTTAAGCTTAAATTTAGCACATGCTCAACTTGGCAAAGGGGCTTGGCATTGGCAATTTGGCGACAGTAGTTATATCTATTTTAGCTCTGGAGTTCCCATAGCAGGTAGAAGCTCTATAAATGTATATGAAGGCTGTGCTTCTGTTAGTGATCGAACCACAGGGCAATTATTATTTTATACAGACGGAACAAACGCGTGGGATAGAAACAATAACCAGATGCCAAATGGATTTGGAATGATTGGTGGTTCTGGAACTTCAACTCAAGCGGCTGTTATTGTTCCTAAGCCAGGCAATACAAATATTTATTACTTAATATCTTGTGATTGTGGAGGTTATTGTGGTAGACCAAACCAAGGAGTTAATTATTCTATAGTTGATATGAGTTTAAATGGAGGATTGGGAGATGTCGTTCCCGGCTCTAAGAATATATCTTTAACTCCCCCACCCACTACTGAAAAACTTACTGCAGTTAAACATTGTAACGGAATTGATTATTGGATTATAGACCACGCTTTTGGTTCTAATTCTTTCAATGTCTATTTGGTTACATCAACAGGTATAAATACAACGCCTGTTGTTTCAAGTGTTGGAACAATTGAACAAAATACAAGTGGAACTTTTTATGAATCGATAGGCTATTTGAAAGCATCACCAAACGCAAAAAAACTTGCGTTAGGAATAATAAAATATACACCTATTTTAGAAATTTATGATTTCGATAATTCCAGTGGAATAATAAGTAACCCAATAACAATTAATTATTCACAATATGGTGCCTATGGTGTAGCTTTTTCTCCTGATAATTCAAAACTTTATGCAAGTAGTGTAGGTAACGGAAATAATTTAGCTCAATATGATTTAAGTTCAGGTGTTCCATCCGCCATAATTGCTTCTCAAACATATTTTAATGCTTTTGAGGCATCTGCATTACAATTGGCACCTGATGGAAAAATATACGCTTCTGTCGCTGGAGCTACTAGAACATTGGCGGTTATTAATAACCCAAATAATTTAGGAACATCTTGTAATTTTAGCATGGCTGGACCAATTTTACCTTGGAACTCAGATTGTATACTAGGGTTACCTAATTTTATAGACGCAGATACCATAACTCCTATTTCCAACTCTATAAAAAACGCTCTTTGCAGTTTTAATTCTTATACACTTAATGCAAATGGAAATAGTAATTATTTATGGTCAACAGGAGATACCACACAAAATATATCTATTAAAACCTTTGGAAATTATTGGGTATCCTATTTCAATTCGCAAGGGTGTAAAGAAATTGATACTTTCCATGTTACGCAAACACAACCCCCTATTATAAATATTTTGAAGGATACATTTCTTTGTACTAATACACCCATACCAGTAACTTTTAATGCGACTGACACAAATGCTGTTTCTTATCTATGGAGTGATGGTTTTTCCAATCCAATACACACTATCTCCTCTTCTGGAAATTATTGGGTTAATTACTCATTCAGTAACCTTTGTGTAAGTAAAGATAGCTTTAACTTTAATGAATATCCTTATCCTGCTCCAATTAATTTAGGAGATGATACTACCTTTTGTTTGGGCAAAAAGGAATTAAATGCTTACACACCTAATTGCTTATACCTTTGGAGTACTGGTGCCACATCCTCATCTATTACTGCCACTATTTCCGGTAACTATTGGGTTCAAGTAAATTATAACGGCTGTAAAACAACTGATTCACTCACCATTTATCCCGAGTATAGCATGTTTAATTTCACTATGCCTAATATAATTACGCCAAACAATGATAATATAAATGACTACATTGATTTTAGTTTATATCAGTTCTCTTCTTTGCAATTAGAGATTTATAATCGGTGGGGTTCTAAAGTTTATGAAAGCACTAATCCTACTTGCATTTGGAAACCTACAGAAGATGATGGGACGTATTATTATGTTGCTCAGTATACAATTAACTGTGGAACAGAAACACAAAACAAAACTTTAAAAGGTTTTATCACTATAATAAGGTAAAATCTCTACTCTATCTTTAAACCGTCAGAATTCTAAACGCCAATATACTATTAAAAAAATTTACTATTCACTTTTTGATACTATTAGTAGTTTATTCTTGTAAAGAAATTACACAACTGGTTGTTGTACCTTGGCTTCCTTTTAATGCGCGGGCAGAACATTGATTTTCCGCATTAGATTTAGTATTATAAATATACGACACACTTTGATTAGATTGATTTGAAGATGTTACTGTAACTAGTTGGCCATTAGCAGCTACAGTAGATGTTTGCCCATTAGTTGCAGTTGTACAAGTACACAAATAGTTCTTTTTACATGAAGCAAAAACAAATAAAATATATACCATAATAAAGCTCATTCTATTCATGTAGCAAACTTATAAAATTTGAATATTAATCACAGATATTTCTCTAAACTGCTTTAAAAATTTCTAAACAGTTGTTAAATAGCTTTTCAGGTTAACTTGACCATCCCGTAATGAATATTTTTGGTTGATCAATATTATAAAACATGTTGACAAAACAAATTTATTTTGTATGTTTGTCAACAAATGGATGGTAAAATGGAAAATGAATTTGGAATAAGATTAGCTTCTGCTCGTAAAATGGCGGGAATGTCTTTACAACAATTATCCGACAAATTGGATAACGCTGTAACCAAACAGTCCTTAAATAAATATGAGCAAAATGTAATGAAACCAGGCAGTGAATTGCTTATAAAAATAGCAGGTATACTGGGCGTTACTATGGATTATTTTTTTAGGGAAACTACAGTTAAACTAGAAGGAATAGAGTTTAGAAAAAAGACTAAGCTTTCTAAAACCGAAGAAGAAATTATTAAAGAAAAAACTATTGATTTTTTGGAACGGTATTTTGAATTAGAGAAGTTACTGGATTTAAAGAGTGGGTTTAAACAACCACTAAAAAAGAATAAAGTAAAGAGTTCTGAGGACATTGAAGATTATGCCTTAGAGCTTAGGGGAGCTTGGGAGTTGGGTTTAAATCCTATAGCAAATGTTATTGAAATGCTTGAGGATAAACACATCAAAGTTTTTGAGATTGAAGCTCCTGAAAGTTTTGATGGATTATCTGCTCATGTAAACGGAATACCCGTTATAGTTGTAAATAAAGCTTTTGATGTAGTTAGAAGGCGTTTTACAGCCTTACATGAACTAGCGCATATTATATTAGACTTTGACAAAGCAATTGAAGAAAAAGATATTGAGAAGTTGTGTCATGCTTTTGCCGGTGTTTTTTTAATTCCTAAAAAGAGTTTTATAGAAGAATTTACTAAACAGCGTAATCATATCTCGCTAGAAGAATTGAAACATATTAAATCTTACTATGGTATTTCTATACAGGCTATTATGGCTAGGGCGAAAAACCTAAATATTATTAATGAGTATGTATATAAAAATTTTAGTATTAGTTTTAGTTCTCTTGGCTACCGTAAAAATGAACCTGGAGAATATACTGGCACTGAAAAATCGTTACGCTTTCAGCAATTGTTATACAGGGCTGCTGCCGAAGAAGTTATTTCTTTAAGCAAGGCTGCCTCACTTAACAACCAAAACTTATCTCAATTTAGAAAAACTTTTGTAGTGGTATAGGTGTATGGCAATAGCGGTAAATGATGCAAATATTTTTATTGATTTACTGGAAGTAGACTTAATAGATACATTCTTTAAGTTAAGGCTTGATTTGCACACTACTAATTTAGTGTTAAATGAACTTGATGCCACACAACAGTCTGTCTTTAAAAAATATATTAACCGGAAACTTTTAACCGTTAAGGTTTTGAATGAAACAGAAATGCTTGAATTGAAAAAATTGGAGCTTGCTTCGGGCAAATTATCAGCACAAGATGTGTCGGTTTATGCGTATGCCAAAGAAATAAAGGCTATGATTTTGACAAGTGATAGGCGACTGCGAAATGAAGCCCAAAGCAATGGGTTTGAAGTGCATGGTATTTTATGGCTTTTTGAGCAATTATTGGAGGAGGGGGTAATTAAGCCAAAAAAGGCTATAGATAAATTAACTGAATTGATGCATATAAATACTTGGTTACCTAAAGATGAATGAAGATAATTAGGATTATCTGATTAAGTACGCCTGATTACTTTATGATGGTAAGTATTCTTTTTTCGATAGTATTTCCGCTGCCATTTAGGCTAATAAAATAATTTCCTGAAGGATAAACTGAAGTATCAAATTCCAAATCCAAGTCGTTCGTATCTTTCACAACTTTCTTACTGATAATTTCGCGACCACTTAAATCGGTAATCCGAATCAATAATTCACCGCTATAAGCAGAAGAATAATGAAGTGTAAAGTTTTTTGAAGTTGGATTGGGGAAAACATTTAGGTCTGAACTAGCGCCATTATTCATTTTTATGCCAGTTGTATTACTACAAGATGTGGGTTTATCAAAAGTGAGGGAGTCAATAATTGTATTGGAACTGTTATACGCTGTCATTTTTATTTTGCAGCCATTCACACTAAAAAAGGCATAGTTATAAGTAGAATCAAAAACATTCATAGCCCAGGCATCGGGGGTGGATTCTTTTCCATACAAACTCGCTCCAGCTCCTCCTGAAATAATCTCGCATCTACCTTGACCCGTTTGGCTGCCAAAAGCACTAACGGGTGCGGTTGAACTCACATTGAGGTTGATAGGAAAGGAGCGTTGGTAATTGTGGTCGTGCCCAGTAAGCACAAGGTCTACTCCATAATCATCAAAGGCTTTCCATATAGTAGAGCGGTAAGAGTTCATATCGCCAGAGTGAGCTCCATCGGTAAAAAAGCAATGATGACAAGAAACAATTTTCCAAACTATCGTGGGGTCGCTATTGGCTGCCGAAAGCGTACTTTGTAACCATGATACCTGATTAGGATCACCTGCATCATTGGTATTAAGAGTAATAAACAGACAGTTCCCGTATTTAAATGAATAATAGAGATTGGAACCTCCAACTTGCGGCAAATCCCAAAGATTAGAAAACAGAGTAGAGTCTACTGCGTCGTGATTACCCATTGCATGAAAAACAAGATTATTTGGCAGGAAGCCGCTTACAGCGTTGAAGAAGGTAGTGTATTGTGAACTTGAATTTCCTGCAACTGTAAGGTCTCCATTAAACAAGGTAAAGGTGGGCTTGCGGGCTATAGCAAGGTTTGTAACGGAAGTGAGAACAGAAGGATAATCCCTACAGTCGCCCATAGAACAAAATGTAAAGGCATTTGTATTGAGGGGAGGCGCAGTAGTATAAGTGCCTGCTGATCCCCAACTATGATTGTATGAATCATACAGTTCATAATAAATGGTTGTGCTTGCCGTTACAGTAGGAAAAACATATTTGAAAAAATATGTACTGGATGCGTATCCCGAACGGCGGGTTCCTTTAAAGCTTCCTTTCTCGTAAGATGAAGTATAACCCCATTTCATAGAGTCAGCTGTACCTTTATTGCTCCAAGTCAGAGTTAACCCATTAAGTGGATCGGTGGCAGTTCCCCATCTAATCTGACTAATCGTAGCATGGGCAAGGGATGAAAGCCCAAATAGAAGTGTTAAGGTAAAAATTACTTTCTTTGATAATTGTGCAAGTGTACATATACCTGTTATAAGGGCTGTACTTAATAGTTTTGAGTTCATACTTTAAATGTTTAATTAATTACTAATAAAAATTTAAAGGCGGTTAAGGATAGTTGAATTTTGCAGTAGTTTCTCCATTTCCTTTAAGGTGTTCACCCTATTGAGGGTGCAATGTACAATATCAAAAGGCTCATGTCAAGTATTTTTTTAAGAAGAATAATAAAACTGAATATTATTTAACATTCTACATATATTCGTGGCAGAAGAATGCAAAGGACAAAACACAAATTTTACTTAGTAGTGTTCGGTCTAACTGCCATTATACTTATAGGGATTTTATCAGAGGGATGCAATACTTCCAAAAAAGCAGCCACATTAGTTACCCAAAGTCCCGGAGAAATTGCATGGAGAACAGCTTGTAGTAAATGTCATTCGCTGGATGATGCAAATCCAAAGGGTTATCCAGCTTCACAATGGTCTCGAATCGTTAACAGAATGCAAAACAAAAAAGGTGGTAATCAATTCAGCGATGAACAAAAGGATTTGATTATCAAATATCTTATGGATAATGCTATCATCAAGAATTAAGGTTAGTATACTGTTTTTCTGTTGGGTTCATCTGATTTTATAAAACCCTTTCATCCGCGTAACTGTAATGCCCCTCCTTACTGAATATTATGTGGTCGGTAAGTTGTATGTCTATTATCTTTCCCGCCACATTATTTTATTTAAAAGATGCACTTTACTGGGGTAGAGATGTCAAACCACTCCATGTAAACTGAAGGGCTTTTTTGTTTTTAAGCGTATTCAAGGTCAAAACGCCCAAACTTTATTTCTTTGCTTTTGCTTTGGTTTCGGTTTGTTGCATGGCATGCATAGCACCCATGGCAGAGATGGTGTTTTTGCGGTTAAGGGCTTCTTTGGTAAACACTTTAAGGCCTAAGTCGGCACGGTAGCCGTGTATTTCTTTCACGTCAAGCGCAATCATAAAGCGGATAATTTCTTCGCTTACTACCTGCCCGGGTACCAATATAGGAAAGCCGGGCGGATAAGGAATAACAAAGGAGGTTGACACCAGTTCTTTGCCTTTGCTCATTTCGTTCAGGCATTCGCCAAGCAATACATACTCGCAGAGTTCTTCTTCGTAAGCTAAGAAAAATGCCTCGCGTATATTACCGCCGGGCACACCGGGTGCAGCCAAAAAGGAACGATGAAAGGTGCTGAAATCGGGCAGGGGAGGCACATCGTGTATGAGGGATTGTATGTGCTTTTTAGAAATCTCGGCTTCGCGTTTGTTGAGGGAGCGGTTGCTCTCGTCCAACTCGTCGGCAATTTGCAGCAGGGCATTAATTAAAAAGGTAACACTGCCACGGGTGGTGCCAATATTGGTCATTAACAAAATGGTATTGCGCGATGTTTTGTTTACCTGTATGTTGAACCTATCCATGAGGTAGGTATTCTTAAAGGCATCGCCGGTAATGCCCGCCTTGCCAACGGATAGGGTTACTTTGGTGGGGTCTAACACAAACTCATCTTTCTCCCACGATTCTTCCATCCTATCCCAACCATCTTCGGCGGTGTAATATTCTTTTTGTCCGCAGGCGCGATATGCTTTAGGGATAAGGTCGTTAACGGTAAGCACATGAAAGTATTTACTTAGCTTAGGATGGTCTTGCACTTTGGAGCGCAGTATCATGGCCATTTCAATACTTTTCTCAACCAATTCATACCCTTCTAACTCTACCTGACGGCGACCTGCATCAAGCGAAGCTAAGATTTGATAATTGGCAGAGGTGGTAGTGTGCGTCATGTAAGATTCCTGAAAGGTATCGGCTACACGACGGGCATACTCTTCATCCCAAATCTGAATCATAGAACCCTGACGAAAACTGGAAAGAGTTTTGTGTGTGCTTTGTGTGGCGTACACACGTATCTTTACTTTATCGGGGTCGGGCATGGAGGGAATCTCTCCTGCTTTTAATCCTTTAATATGTTCCTGATATTTCTTTTTATACTCGGGGCTTCTGTACTTATGAAACAATTTTTGCGCCACGTAAATACCCGTGCGTTGCTTGTAGGTATAAGTAAAACTGGCAAAGGCAAACCAGGCCTCATCCCACAAGAAAACCATATCGGGTTTTATGGCAAGGACTTCTTCCATTACCTTCTCTACATTATATACCAAACCATCAAAGGTGCAATTGGTAAGCAGCAGCATTTTTACTTTATCTAACCTGCCCGCTTTGCTTAGCTGAATGAGTTTATCTTTAATAACACGCAACGGCACAGCACCATACATAGAGTATTCTTCAATAGGATACGAATCTAAATACGCCGGAAAAGCACCTGCTAACACCAAACCATAGTGGTGCGACTTGTGGCAATCTCTGTCGACCAACACCACATCGCCAGGTTTGATAAGGGCTTGTTGCACAATTTTATTGGCTGTAGAAGTTCCGTTGGTAACAAAAAAGGTGTGCTCGGCACCATAAGCTTTGGCAGCTTTTTCCTGTGCTTTTTTTATCGGGCCTTTGGGTTGAAGTAAAGAGTCTAAGCCGCCATTGGTTGCCGAAGTTTCTGCAAGGAATACATTGCGTCCGTAAAAATCTCCAAAGTCAGATATCCACCGCGATTTAAAAACCGAGTTGCCTCTTGAGATTGGCATAGCATGAAATACGGAAGTTGGCTTTTTGCTATACTCGGTAAGTGCAGTAAAGAAAGGCGTTTCATAACGCTCGTTAATACCACTGATGATAGTAAGATGTAATTCCTGCAAATCTTCCATGCGATAAAAAATACGGCGGAAAGACTTTACCGTAGAATCTTGTAAGTGAGTTAACGATGTATCGGTTATATAATAAATATCCAATTCGGGCCTGAACTGATGAATGTACTTGCCTAAAAAAGGACCTAAATCAGCATCCGAAACATTGGTTAAATCAATCTTTAAAACGTTTTGAATAAAGGGCTTTATCAGTTTGGTAATGTTGGTAGAGTTATGCAAAGGCGCGTAGCGAATAACAGCAGCCTGTATGTTGTAATTAAAAAACAAAGCAATCAGCGCATCCTGAAAAGAACGCTGCACCACTACATCATAGGTTAAACTATCATGTGGATTGATAAGCTCTTTGAATTTATTTTTAAGTACTTCCTCTTCCTTAAACGAAATATCTTCTACATACAAAACCTCAAAATAATTAGCCCCACCTAACCTCCCCGAAGGGGAGGAACTGTTTCCCATTTTTAATATCCCTGATGCCACACGTTGAGACTCCTCCCCTTGGGGGAGGCCGGGAGGGGCTTTTCGGTAGTTATCACTAACCAGCAAGACCACAATTTCTGCCACGCGATTGCTAACGGCTTTCAATTCGCCTTTTTTAACCGCTTTGATAATTTGATTTACTAAAGAGTGTCCGGGAAAAGCAAAGTACTGCTCTATACTTAATAAATTATTAAGCACCTCATTCAGTTCTTCCAAGCGGGTATCAAAGGTTGGGCTTTGTTGAAAGCGGGTAATCTGACTGCTTTTTTCCTTCAGCTCATTCCACAAATCAATACGTAGTTGATTTATGTTGTAGTGTTTTGAATTCATTTTTATGTTTTTTAACCGCAAAGACCGCTAAGGTTTCGCAGAGGTCGCGATGAATTAATAATTAAGCTATCCATTTTTTTCTCTTTTTTAACCGTAAAGTGCGCTATGATTATACAAAATACAGAGAGGGTTATAATCCATTAACAACTCTTTTTATCCCATTTTTCAGCAATACCACATTAAAATTAATTAATAGTCCAAGCTTATAATCTCCAAGTTTCATATAAGTAAGCGTTTGCGCCAAATGAATATCATTTAATGCTTCAACACTTTTAAGTTCAACAACTAATTTACTTTCTACAAGTAAGTCAATTCTGTAACCACATTCTAATTTTACTGCTTCAAAGATTAAAGGCATTGGTTTTTCTTTTTCAACCAAAATACCGGCTTCATTTATTTTATAATATAAGCATTCTTTATAAGCGTTTTCAAGTAACCCCGGACCTAATGCTTTATGCACATCAATTGAAAAGCCTATTACTTTATTTGCTAATTCGTTTTCTGTCATGTTTGCTTTGTACTCTTTGCGATAGACTTCGTGTTCTTTGAGGATTAATGTTTATGTTTTTTAACCGCAAAGACCGCTAAGGATACGCCAAGTTCGCAGAGATAATAATTCTTTATTTTCCTACCTATTAACTTTTCATTCATTGCGATTGACTTCGTGTTCTTTGTAGTTAAAGTGCTTTATGGACATCTATTTAAAAACCTATTACTTTATGTGCCAGTTCGTTTTCTGTCATGTTTGCTTTGTACTCTTTGCGATTGACTTCGTGTTCTTTGAGGATTAATGTTTATGTTTTTTAACCGCAAAGACCGCTAAGGATACGCCAAGTTCGCAGAGATAATAATTCTTTATTTTCCT